>JFJP01027852.1_pt1 | contig 10334 bp, 11 predicted proteins | sample 431651 | NCBI WGS metagenome assembly JFJP01 (sample SAMN02602958, study PRJNA72255) | Microbial mat metagenome, whole genome shotgun sequencing project. | biome: fresh water; feature: sink hole; material: water; isolation source: purple microbial (photo- and chemosynthetic) mats found in... | reverse complement strand
GAAAAACTTATTTGAGATTTAATTAAACTTAAAAAAAAAAGTTTAGGATTTAAATTTTTAATAAAATTTTTTAATGACAGATTTAATCAAAAATTAAATTTTATTTTTTCCGATAAAAAAATTATAATAAAATTTGCATTTTTTCTCTCATATTATCCAGAGTTTCGCTTAATTTTTCATAATACTCTACCAACTTTCGGTTTTTCTCCTCTTCATTGAGGCAGTTCTTTTTCAAATCCTCTTTTTTCTCCTTCAAAACTCCATTTTTTATTTTTATTTCTCCAAACTCTGTCTCTTTTTTCTCCAAATCCTTTTGCAATTTCTCAATTTTCTCTCTTAAAGCCTTATTTTTTTCACTTTGCACTGTCATATCCAAAATCTTCAGACAATTGCTATGTTTTGCTTCTTTTTTGGACCTTTGACTCAATTCATTGTTATTTATGGGTTCCAATGCCTGAATTCTCATCCTGAAATTCAAAACTTCTTCTTTCAAAGTTTGATTTTCTTTATTTATCAGTTGATAAACGTATAAATTATCTTCATTTTTAAGCATTTTGCTCTTCAAAGCCTTATTATTGACAATAATTGTCTTCAATCTTTCCATTTTTGACTCTAATTCTTCACTGAAATCATCTAATTCCTTTTCTTTTTTCTCTATCAACTCTATTTTCTCTCTATTTTCCCTCAAATTCTTCCTATAATTCCCTATAATTTCATGATCTTCGACGGATTTTTCCAAAGAATTCTTCTCGATTTCCTTTAAACTCTCTTCTAATTCGTTTAAACTCTCTTCTTTTTTCTCCATTATCTCCATTAATGTCTCCAATTGGCTTTTTAGCTCGATTTCTTTCTCGTTTAAACTTTGAAATACCTTCTTATTTTCTTCTAATTTGTCTTTGGAAGCAATAATCTCATTCTCAAGATTTCTCATTATTTCTTCAACAGAGCCCTTTTTTCCCATCTTCAGTTTCTCGAATTCAGTTATTACCATCTTTAATTTTTCTTGTTTTTGAGATTTTTCCTTTGATAATCCGAGCATTTCTTTTTGTGTTTCAGTAGATTTTCTCATTAATTCGTCTCTTTTCTCTTGAATTTTTGTGATATCATCCTTTAATTTAGTGATCGTCGTCTCTAATCTATGGGATTCTTGAATGAGAATCTCAAGGATTTGTTCGTTCTCTTCTTCAAGAGCCATCCTCATCACCCTTAATTCCTTCATTTTCTTAAAGGTGTCCGTGAATTTCTCACACATTTGAGCTAAATACAGTCTCATATTTGGGCTTTTTTCTTGAAAATCTTTTAGTTAAATTGTTAAAATTTTGTTTTTTCAAATTTATATTAAAGAAATAAAAATTTTTTATGTCTTTTAAACTTGACTTCCAAAAATTTGTTCATCCAAAACTTGTTTCTCGAGGAGCCTTTGGAGTTGTGCATCGAGTTAAATATCCGACCATTCCAAACAAATTATTTGCAATAAAAACCATGACTTCAATTGATGACAACGAAAAACAAAAAATTAAAAAAGAGATCAAAATATGGGAAAAATTATCATCTCTTCCACATAAACCCCAATCAATTCCTAATTATTATGGTTCAAATGAAGAGTCTATGGGTTTTTCAGGTTTTAAATATGATCTTGCCTTTGATTTTTTTCCCAAAACTCTGTCATCTCTTATCAAGGAAAATAAAGAATTGAAGTTATTAATGCCATTCTTCCAGTTATATAATCTTTATAAATCATTAATAAATTCATTAGCATTTTTACAAACAATGGGAATTTGTCATAGAGATTTAAAACCTGCTAATTTATTATTGAATGATGAATGTCAAAATATTTATTTAATAGACTTTAGTGAATCAAAAGAAATAATCACTGATGCCCCAAATGAGACAAAAAAAGAATTGACTTTAGCAGGATCTCCCTTATATTTTTCTCCTGAATTGCATTATGTTTATAAATATGAAAAACCAGGCAAAAAAGTTCAGCTCAATCCTTTCAAATCTGATGTATTTTCATTAGGGCTTATTTTATTAGAATTAGGAACTTTGAAAATACCTGAGAAAAACAAAGACCCTGAAATATGGAGCCAAAACATTAGCAAACAAATCAATAAATTAAAAAAAAATTACAAACCAAGTTTGAAAAATTCAGTTGAGAAGAAAATATTAAAAAAATTGATCAAAATTTTAAAAAAATGCCTTGAAATAGAGCCAGATCAACGACCTGATTTCAAGGACCTTTTTTTAGGGTTTTTGAAAGATGATGATGACAAATTTAGAAAACATATTCTAATTGAAGAACAAGATATTCAATCTTATTTGATTGAAGAAAAAATAAAGAAGCAGAGCCCGCATAAAGAAAATAAAATTGAACAAATTAGTATTTTTATTGAAAAAAAACAGGAAAATTTCAAAAGAATTTTAAATGAAGAAATAAAAATTCCAGAGTCTGATATTCTGAAACAAGAGAAACTTTTTGATATGTATAATAAAAAAGAAAGAGAGAAGAAGTCTGAGATTTTAGAACAAGAGAAACTTTTCCAGATATATTCTGATCAAAAAGATAGAAAAAGTCAATCTGTAATCTTTCAACCACCACATTATGAACAAAATTTCCAGCCAATAGCTAAAAAACCAGTTCTTAAGCAAAAAAATCAGATTGTAATCCTTGAAAAAGCTTTTGGTTTTATCAAAAATTATTTTAAACTTAACTTAATTTTTTCTATATTTCGATAAAGATAATGAAAAAAATTTTGCTTTATTTAGAGATCAAAATAATGTCGATATAAAAATATGGGGAAAAGCTTTGAATTCTATTGAAAATATTTTGTTTGAAGATGAGAAGTAAAGCCAAATTAACATTTTTATAAATTAAATTTTATTTTAAAAGAGATTTGAAGAAAAGTTTGAGCACTTTGAAACCAATTTTTGATTTTAACATTGATATCACATCGTTAAAAAAAATATTTTCAACAAATAAATAAATATTAATTTTCTTCATTAAAAATGATTAAGCCTATCTGATCCGATTAGCAATTATTTCCCTGCGTTTTTCTTCAATGAATTTACAATTACACCGCAAATGTTTGATTTTAGCAAAACAATTAGCAAGCTCGCGATCGTTTGTGTGCCTGGATTAAAACTATTAAATGAAGACTGGAAAAAATATTGGAACAAGCATCTATTTGATAGTGAGTTTATAAATAATCTGCCAAAATTTAAATCTCTGGCAAAAACTGCAATAAAAGCAGGGGGAATAAAATTCAAGCATTTCTATGAAACTAATTGGTTAGAAAAATAATTTCTCAAAATTTTTATCTATATTATTTAGGTGGAATGGCCTTTCAGATTTTCAAATTCTACCCTTAATAGAATTTGTTCACCATTTTTTTAAAATTTTTTTCATTAACGTTAAAAAAAATAGATCAGAAAAACAGTCATAAAAAATTTTGTATTTCAAGAAATAGAATTTATGGTCTTCAGGTCACAAATTTTTATTTTGGAAGAATTTAATTTTGAATTTTTTTAGCGATTGGGAACAAAGATTATCGGAAGCAACACTTATTACATTGTCAGATTCGATTCAAGAACTTCAAATTTCAAAATTGAAATCTTTTCAAATCGGGATCAGAACTAAAACAAGTGAATAAATTATATTATAATTCTCACAAAAAAAATAAAAATAATTATTTTTCCTCACCCAGACCCCATTAGAACAGAAAATTTGATCTCTAATATATATAATAAGATTGTTGAAAATTCATGTGAGGATTTTGAAATATTCTCCTTATATTTGGGCACTAAGTATTTTAGAATTTATTAAACTATCGAATTTAAACTAAAATTAGTATTGAAATAATGGACAAATCTTTTAAAATAATTTCTAATATAATGATCTTTGCAGAATCTTTGAAATATTTAAAATTGCAATTATGGTATTATCATCAGCTAACAAAAAAATAACATAATTTAGGCAAATACACAGAAAGACCAATTTTAAAAAGAACAATTTCTTATCAGCACTTGAAAAGAGACTTCCAAATCTGAGTGCATTACATTTAGGGTTTGGTTCAGGTAAAAACAGACAAATGAAATAAACTAAATAATTCTAAAGATTTTCTGGAGGATGAAGAGAAGAATTTTAATTATGAGACCATCGAAAATATATTAATAAATCTATTGCTTTTTATTTCTCCAAAAATGAAGAGTTTATCTTTATATTTCTTCAGGTTTTATTATTTTTCATGAAGGTTGCGGGCTATTTGTTTTTAATGTTTATTAGTTCACAGTTATTTTTTGAAAAACCTTTAACAATGCTTTATGAGATTTTGATTACAAAACCACAACTTATAAATGTTGACTTTTTTTGGGAAGCGTTGATTTTTATTTTTTATTAAAATCCAATTTAAAATAAACATAGAAAAGGAATTACAAATTCTGAACAAATTAAAAATGAAATAAAGGAAATCATGAGAAATAATCTTCAAAACAATCAAGAAGGAATTATGTGTTTTTTTCCATTTGAGAATGAATAAATTTTTATTTTAAAAAAATTTGATAAAAACCAAAAATTTATTTTTCATTGGGAAACAACATTTTCAAAAATAATTAACTTAAATTCTCAAATTATGAATAAAAATGATTTATTTGAAATTAAATAAGCAAAATTTCAGTATTTTTATTAAAATTTTAAATTTTGATTTTAAAGTGTTTTGATTCTAAAATTTTAACATCAAATTTTAAAATTGAAAATAGGTGGTTCGTTGTTGAGACATTTATAAAATAGTAATTTAAGTTTTTTAAAATAATATTGTCCAATGATTATAGGCAATTTTAAGAAAGTTAAGTTAATTTTTTTTTTTATTATTAATTTTCCAAAAAAATGAAAAGAAATTTATTTTCCTCTGTATTCCTTTTAACTTAAATTTATAAGGCGAACTTCAAACCCATGCATTCTAATCCTATCTTTGAAACAGTGCAGACTTCGCAAATCTGTTCATCATAACTTCCCTTATATCTGCTTCCGTCAAAAGGACATTTTTTGAATTTGCTATCATTCAATAAAGTTAATGATTTTCCACATAATCTAAACACCATATTTTCATCATTCAGCATATCTTCTTCAAATTCAGCTTTTGACTCATTTTTTCCTTGTGCTTCGCATGCTGCATAAACTTTCTTAGCGTTATTTACGACATCTAATTTTGTGGCATTTTGATTCATCTTAATTTTTGCAAAAAACATAAAACATTTTTTTATTTTTTAATTCTTACTTCAGATATTTGGATAATTTTTTTGGCAAAATATGAAGAATATATGAAATTTTTCTGTTTGAACGCCAAACTCATTGAAGACCTTAAAGCAAGAATTCTGTGGCTAGGTTGTAAATTACAAGCTGACATATAAGCTGATAATTCAAAACTTCGAATTGGATCCTAAAAAAATAGATTTTTTTGTCATTTAATTAAAAATTATAATTAACATTTGCTTGTTTTCGAGAAACTTCACATCTTAAACCCATAATATATTCAAGACAAATCCTTATTAAAAGCATAGCATCATCCCTCTCTTTTGTTTTTTGGATCATCATCATAGGAATCAGTAGTAAAATTCTTCTAAATTTTAAAATAGCCTCATAAAACGACCCCTCAGTTGTTAATTTATAAGCTGCCTTCAATTCATTTTCAACCAAATTCATAGTCACTATAGATAAAGGAGCCGATTCTCTCTTATCGTCCAGCAATCTTAATTCCAAAGGGTCTGCGAAAGGAATAGAAGATAACAAAATCGAATTTCCCATATAAATGTCCAAAAATATTTGCTTAAAAGGCACAATATTAGAAACCCCAATTTGTTTTCTTAAAGTATCTATTGCGTGTTCAAAAAGTCCACAAGCCACAAGATCACCAATTTTGTTTGAATTTTTCACAGCTTCGATTATTTTATCAGGAAGAGGCAAAACAGCAACCTCTGATTCTTTGACTTGATTTTTGGCTTGTACATTTGTCTTTGATATAGGCTCTTCAGGGAGCTCAAAATCGTCAATACCCCAATTATCTTTCACATCTTCTTCAAAAGATTCTTTTTTCTCTATATCTTCAGTAAGATCTTGATACATTTCATTCTGATTATGAGTGGCTTCTATATCAAGTTCGTTTTTTTCTTCAATGACCTCCTTCACTTTCACCTCTTCATCTTCTTCTTTAGTTTGCAAGAGATCCTCTTCAGCTATGCTGTGATGTGGCCAATTCATTTGTGTTATTTTGGAGGATTCTTGATCAGGGATAAGTGGTTTTGGGGGCACCAATGCCACTGCTTGGCTATTAAAATGAGGAAATTCATTGGCTAATGATTGTTTAAGGGGTACAGCCATTTCTTGAATGTTATGCGTTACAGCAGTCATTAAAGCCAATGGTACTTAATTTAATAATTAATAAAATTTAAAATGAATAAAAATTTTTTACATTGGCCAGTTTCTGCAAGAATTCTTATACGTTCATGTATATCTCCTAAAAATATGGCGTTTTGGAATCTACTCATTATATCTCCTCTGTTTTGAGCAATATACAGCATTTTTTCTAATTTTGTGAGATTGCCTGTGATCAAATAAAAGAAAGAAAGTTTTTCAAAATTTTTCGAATTTTGATAAGCTATTTCAACTAATTGTTGATTTCCTTGTCTCAAGGCTTCCTCTCCCAATTTCATATAACATTCTCTATCTTTCAAATCATTAGATGTCTTGAAAGCGACTTCCAAATTCCCTGAATCAATAGCTAAAGAAAATTTGGCTTTGGGGTTATCCACTAAGTTCAAAGCGATTCCAGAGTAATTTTTCTTGAATAAATAGGAGATCAATGAATTGCCTAATCTTTTATGATTGGCCAATATGAATTTAATCCTTTTAGAATCTTTGTGATAAAGAGCTAATTTAAAGAGATATTCTTCTCTAATTATTGGAATAGTGCTGATAGTCCCGTTTTTATCCAAAATATGAAGTAGATCTTCTTCAAACTAATAAAATTTATGAATTTTGATTTAAATTAATGATTATTTTTTACTTTCAGGAGATAAATTGGATATTCTAAGCATTTAAGTATTCCAGTATCACCATTGAGAAGTGCATATTTCAAATGGTTTACTGTGCAATAAATCAAAACAGATTCATTGCTCCAAATAGCACTTTTCACATTAAATTTCTCTTGGATAATACAGATTTTGTTGAAAGCTTTGTTTAGAACAATAATGGCTACACAAATAAATTATAAAAGTTGAACTGTTTAATAAGGAGAAAATATTCACTTTTCTTGCAAATCAAAGCAACATAATTGTTGTTATGACACCAAACCACTCTTTTTAGAAGTGCAGCTTCAGTTCCATTGAATTCATTAATAATTTTTCTGTTAAATATCAAATATCTATTTTTTTCAAATATTTTGTTTTTACTTATTGGTCATATCATATAAAATTAAAGAATTTTCTGTTTTCAAAATGATTTTCCCCAATGATGCAGGGAAAACAGCTTCAACTGGAGGGAGTCCTACAATGGCTTTATGTAATATATCAGCTTCGTAATCATCAATTTCAACTTGCTTCTCAACATCTTTAACTTTAGCGATTTTTCCCTTGCTAATGAACACTGATGAGATACAGTAGGCAAATTTGGCTGAGAAATCCTTGAGTTTTTTCGCTAAAATTCAAAGAATTTAAATAAAAAAAAATGCAGCTCCTTTTGCAAAAATTAAAATAGTTAGAATTTCTTACTTGCACCAATTTCGCCCTCAAATTTGTATAAATTATATTTGTAAAAGCCTAATTCTTTGTTGTCAAATTGAACCAAAATAAGGTGCTTTGAGGAGTCAAAAGTGTTATAATAGAGAGTTTTTGGGATATTATAGAACAAACTTAAAAATTAAATGACAAAAAAACACATCAGATAAAAATGGCCCATAATCCCACTTAAACTTACGATTGCTCTTGATAATCTAATTCCTTCATCAGAGTTTCTTCCTTTGTTTTCAGATCATAATGCTTCAATTTTTTCTTATGTGCAAAAAACACTGAATTGTTGAAAACTTGATAAGGAATTCTTTCCCTTGCCACATTGAACAAAATCATTCCTAAAAGTTAGAAATTCAATATTTATTTATTATTTCAATTCAGAATCATTTACCATTATCACTTCCAGCTGCTATCAAATTACCCTCAGGATGGAATCCAAGCATCCAAAATCTTTCTTGTTCTCTTTTGTAGGTTTCAATCAACAATCTTTTATTCAAATCCCAAATTCTGATGGTTTTATCTTCTGAATTGCTGACAACAATATCCATCTTAGGTGAAAATATCACAGAAGACACATTATGTCCATGTCCATATAAAGAATCATGTTCCCATCCTTTTGTATCCATATATTTCCAAAGTTTCACCTTCCTATCATCAGCCCCTGAGGCTATTAGATTTGTAGTTGGATGGAAACAACACCAATTCACGCCTCTATCATGACCTTCTAATACACATTTGAGCTCAACATCATTGGCATTATAGCTCTCAGTTGGTTTTCTAACAGAAGTTGATGTGTATTTTTTGTGCAAATTGGCGAAATCCCACAAACGAAGTGTTTGATCCAATGAGCAAGATACAATTAGATCCTTTGAAGGATGAAATTGGGCACACATCACATAATGGGAATGACCTGTTAGGATTGATATCAAACTTCTGGATTGATAGTTCCAGATCCTGATGGTTTGGTCATCTGAAGCGCTTATAACCCAAGGAAGCTTAATATTAATAATTGTATTTTGAAGGAAAAATAAAATTTTAGTAATTTACTTCATGGTGAAAAAATACGGTTCTTATATAGTCTAAATGGCCCGTCAATGTGAAAATGCATTTCTTCAATTTATAATTCCATAACTTTATTTTGAAGTCATCACCTCCGGAGACAAATAGAGGCTGACTTTTATGGAAACAGATGCCACGAACCGGACCTTTTTTATTTATATTATAAATAAAAAAAATTGAGAAATTGTTTTTTTTCTACCTTCATGCTCTTCATATTTATCAATCAAACTACCAATCCGATAATCCCACAATTGGATCGCACCAGAATGAAGACTGCAGAGAACCCAAGGACGAGTTTGATGGAAGGAAATACCTTTGACACGATTGCTTTTTGTTTCGAATTTGACTATCATAATTGAATCTTTAATTTTTCGATTTTTTTAATTTTTTTTTTCTTTCTAAAAATTTGAAAAAAAAACTCATTAAATTTTTATTTAAATGGAGAAATTCCTTAAACAAAATAATTTGGAAATCAAAAAAATTGTTATAAAAATGATTTTTTATTTTTTCATAAAATAACTGGGAGTTTCAATGAAGTTTAAGATAAAAAAATTATTTAAAAAGTGATTTTCAAATTTCAGATAAATTTTTAAATAAAAAAATTCAAAATTGCTGAAAAACACCATTTATTTTTTTAGTTTATTCAAAAAGTATTTATAAATTCCTTCAAAATAAAATATTTTGCATGCAGAGAGATTCGAACTCACGCCATCTTCAATTTAAATTGCTTTAAATTAAAGCCCTTTGTCCACTCGGGCATACATGCTTTTTTTAAGCTTTTTCGAGCATCAAAAAGTCCTTAAACCGAAAATTGAAATCCGAAAACTATTCTTTTTCAAAAAAAAATATAAATTTAAAAATTATATTGAGTAATTTTTCAAACATAACATCATTCTTAAAGATTTTAAAATTAATAAGAAGTGAACATCAATCAACCTTTGATTCTGAAAACAAATGATTTTTTGTATATTAATCACTTAAAATGTTTATTTTAAAAATGTTTTTTTTTTTTTTAATAAATGAAAAAAAAATTTTGCATACAGTGAGGTTTGAACTCACGCGAATTGCTTCACCAGATCTTAAGTCAGGCCCCTTAGACCACTCGGGCATGTATGCATCATTAACAGTTAATAGTAAAAAACAAAATCATTAATACAAGAAAACAATCTCAAACCTAAAAGCTCCCAATTGAAAAAAAAAATCAATATAATGAAATCCATATTTATGTTTTTTTTGTTTTTTTTAATTTTCAGCAAAAACATTTTTTACTTTTTTATTGTATAAATGATACTTTTAATGGAAAAAAATCTTTATTATGAAAAATTATTTGCATACAGTGAGATTTGACCTCTCTCTTTAGAGATCTTGAATATAGTCTAAGAACACTTGGTCATATATATAGTTTGAATTTCGTTCAAACGAAAAATAAAATAAAAAAGAATTGCATACGGTGAGATTTGAACTCACGAGAGTTGCCTCACCAGATCTTGAGTCTG
>JFJP01002428.1_pt1 | contig 10334 bp, 10 predicted proteins | sample 431651 | NCBI WGS metagenome assembly JFJP01 (sample SAMN02602958, study PRJNA72255) | Microbial mat metagenome, whole genome shotgun sequencing project. | biome: fresh water; feature: sink hole; material: water; isolation source: purple microbial (photo- and chemosynthetic) mats found in... | reverse complement strand
GCGATGGAACGCTGCGCATCAGCGAGATTTTCCATTCCCTGCAGGGTGAATCCACCCGCGCCGGTCTGCCGACCGTTTTCATCCGGCTGACCGGCTGTCCGCTGCGCTGCAACTGGTGCGACACGGCCTACGCCTTCAGCGGTGGAGAGGTCCTGCAGATCGCGGCGATTCTGCAACGGGTCGCCGCCTTTGCCTGTCCCACGGTCTGCGTAACCGGCGGCGAGCCGCTCGCTCAGGCTAATTGTCTGGCATTGCTGACCGCGCTTTGCGATACCGGATACGCCGTCTCTCTTGAAACTTCCGGTGCGCTCGACATCAGCGGCGTCGATCAACGCGTCTCACGCATCGTCGATTTGAAGGCTCCGGATTCCGGCGAAAGCGCGAAGAATCGCTGGGAAAATCTCGATCAGCTGCGCCCGCATGACGAAATCAAGATCGTGCTCGCCTCGCGCGCCGACTACGACTGGGCAGTTGAGGCATCCCGCCAGCACCGACTTTTTGAGCGTTGCACAGTACTTTTTTCTCCGGTCTGGGATACCCTGCCGCCGCAGCAGTTGGCCGCATGGATCGTCGCGGACCGATTGCCGGTGCGCTTTCAGTTGCAACTGCACAAAGTCCTGTGGGGTAGTACGCCCGGAAAATAAGGAGGCAGGTAAACTGCCGGCCATGAAATCTGCAGTCGTCCTTCTCTCCGGCGGTCTGGATTCCGCCACCTGCCTTGCCATCGCCCGGAGCGAAGGCTTTGCCTGCCATTGCCTCTCGGTCGATTATGGCCAGCGCCATGCCGCCGAGCTCAACGCCGCCACGCGCGTTGCCCAGGCATTGGGGGCAGTCGGGCATCGTGTCGTGCATCTGGATATCGGCCAGTTCGGCGGCTCGGCGCTCACCGACCCCGCCATTGCCGTTCCGACCGGCGGAGTCAAACCCGGCATCCCCGTCACCTATGTGCCGGCACGCAATACCATCATGCTCTCGCTGGCGCTGGGTTGGGCGGAAATACTGGGCGCGCAGGACATCTTTGTCGGCGTGAACGCGGTCGATTACTCCGGTTATCCCGACTGCCGGCCGGCATTCATCAAGGCTTTCGAAACACTGGCCAATCTCGCTACCAAGGCAAGTAGCGAAGGGCATCCGCTGGCGGTGCACGCCCCGCTGATTGACCTCTCCAAAGCGCAAATCATCCTGCGCGGTGCGCAACTCGGCGTCGATTACGGACTCACCGTATCGTGCTACCAGGCCGATGAATCCGGCCGTGCTTGCAGAATGTGTGATGCCTGCCGTTTGCGCCAGGAAGGTTTCGCCAGCGCCGGCATAGCCGATCCGACCGCCTATCGCGCCTGATTGCCCGCATTTCCCGCCTACCTTTTGCGGGGAAAATGATCTACATTCCTCCCCTCAAGATCCGCAGAGATCAACTTTTTAGGAGGTAATTCATGGAATTCACGATTCACCATCAGGTTCTGCTGAGCGCGTTCGGCCTCGCTGTCATCATGGGCGCCGTCGCCAACAAGACCAACTTTTGCACAATGGGCGCCGTTTCCGACTGGGTCAACATGGACGATACCGGCCGCCTGCGCGCCTGGTTGCTGGCCATGGCCGTTGCCCTGCTCGGCGTCACGATCCTTGAAGCCACAGGCAAGGCAGTTATCGGCACCAGCACCTTCCCGCCCTACCGTACCGCCAACTTCGCCTGGTTGCGCTACCTGCTCGGCGGACTGATGTTCGGCGTCGGCATGGTGCTCGCCTCTGGTTGCGGCAACAAGACGCTGGTGCGTATCGGCGGTGGCAATCTCAAGTCACTGGTGGTGCTGGCCATCGCCGGCGTTACCGCCTATGCAATGCTGTGGACCGATTTTTATGACACGGCATTCGGCGGCATGGTTTCCGCCACCACCATCAACCTCGCCCCGCGCGGCTTTACCAGCCAGGCACTGGGCGACCTGATCGGAGTCGGCAACACCATTGCCGGCGCAATCGTGGCACTCGCCCTGATCGGCTATGCCTTCGCCTCGAAAGACTTCCGCGAAAACAAGGACAACATCCTGGGTGGCATCGTCATCGGCCTGGTCATCATCGGCGGCTGGTATGTAACCGGCAGCGAAATGGGCACGCAGTGGAAGGAATATGCCGACTTCGCCGACACCAAGCCACTGCGTGTCGAAACCCAGTCTTACACATTCATCAGCGCCATGGGCGACAGCATGCGCTATCTGATGCACCCGGCCGATACCTCGCTGGTCAACTTCGGCATCATGGCGCTGGCCGGCGTCATCGTCGGCTCACTGCTATGGTCGCTGCTCAGCCGCAGCTTCCGCATCGAGTGGTTCGTCTCCGCCGGTGATTTCGGCAACCACGCCATCGGTGCAGTACTGATGGGCATCGGCGGCGTACTATCGATGGGCTGCACGGTCGGCCAGGCAATCACCGGCGTCTCGACCCTCGCTCTCGGCTCCATCCTCACCTTCATTGCCATCGTTGCCGGCGCCGCTGCAATGATGAAATATCAGTATTGGCGGATGATGCGCGAAGCGTAAATCTTTTGCCATTGCCGTAAAACATTCGGGCAGTTTCTCTTTGTTTTGACACTGCCCGGATGTCTCAATATAATTCACGTCCTTCGGGTGGTTAGCTCAGTTGGTAGAGCAGTTGGCTTTTAACCAATTGGTCACAGGTTCAAATCCTGTACCACCCACCAAATTTCTTGTTTTCGAGGGGGCTGTTAGCTCAGTTGGTAGAGCAGCGGACTCTTAATCCGTAGGTCGAGTGTTCGAGCCACTCACAGCCCACCACTCGATAAAACCGCGATAAAACCGATGAGCCACTGATACGTCAGTGGCTTTTTTGTTTTCTGCTCCCTCATTCACTCCAGCTTTATATTTGCATTACCACCTTAATATCAAGGCAGAATTAAATATATTAACAAGGATGGTTTATTATTGGCGGCACGCCATTGAACAACCATTAGGCGCGATCATCTAACCGGAGGAATATACCTATGACCAATATTGCCGAACTCATTGCCCAGAAAGAAGAAATTGAACAAAAAATCAAGGAACTTCGTAAAAGTGAGCGTCATGCCGCTATCACGAAAGTACGTGAAATCATCGCTGAGTTCGATTTAATGGCCGATGAAGTGTTTGCCAAAGTCGCGAAAGGGGTGCGCACCAAAGCTGCCCCGAAATATCGGGATCCAGCCTCTGGAAAGACCTGGACCGGCCGTGGCCGCACGCCGCGCTGGCTTGACGGAAAAGATAGCAATGAGTTCCTGATCAAGTAATGGATTGCCAAATAAGCCAATTCGAATAAATTGGCCTGGATCGAATTATCAAAGCGACTAAAGGTACAACAATCCCATGCGCAATATCATTATCCTGCTGGCCGCCATTTGCTTCAGCGGCTCTGTCCTTGCAGATAAACCTTCCTGGGCTGGTGGTGGCAAACACGGCAAAAAGGATGAACACCAACAGGGAGAGTCAAAGCACGGCGACCAACACGGCAGTGGCGGAGGATATCGCTTCAATGATGACTCTCGCCAGCTCATCGGCAGCTACTACGGGGAACAGGCGCGTGCGGGAAAATGCCCGCCGGGTCTGGCGAAGAAACATAACGGCTGCATGCCACCCGGACAGGCGAAGAAATGGGCCAGGGGGCGTCCGCTTCCGCCGGATCTGCGCTACAACGACCTGCCCTACGATCTATTACGGCGTCTGCCACCCCCGCCGCCTCAGCACCGCTATGTTCAGGTTGCCGGTGATGTTTTGCTGATCGCGGTCGGCACCAGCATGGTAATGGATGCCGTAGAAGACATCCTGCGCTGAAAGTCCATATTGGCCGCGACGTCACGCGGCCAATTGAAATATCAGACCTTGCAGGACGTGTCGCTGTCGCACCCGCTGCCGGCAGTGCAGGAGCAGCAGTCCTGATGGCCCTCCTTGCGGAACGGCCCGAGCTGCGGATGTTGGCGGGCAAAGCGGCGGTACACACGGTCCACAAGAATGCCGCTCATGGCGACCAAAAAGATCCCGGCCATGGTGAGTAGCAAATTTATTATCATCCGCCGACTCCCGCAAAACCCATAAAGGCCAGTGACAACACGCCGGCCAGCATCAACGTCAAGGCCGTGCCTTGCAACACGCTGGGCACGTCCGATAGTTCTACCCTTTCACGCACACTGGCCATCAGGACCAAAGCGAGGGTGAAGCCGGCGCCACCACCGAAACTAAAGGCGAGCGACTGGATGAAGTTGTACTCGCGTGCAGTCTGGAAAAGCGCCACGCCCAGCACCGCACAGTTGGTGGTGATGAGCGGCAGGTAGATTCCAAGCGCACGAAACAGGGTCGGGCTGTATTTCTTCAGCACCATTTCCACTAACTGCACTGACGCAGCGATCACCACGATATAGGAAATCAGGCGCAAGAACTCAAGGTGGATGGATGACAACAACAGGTTGAGGCCATAGGCGCACAGGGAAGCCACCAACATTACGAAGGTAGTGGCAACGCCCATCGGGAAAGCCGTGTTGAGCTTGCCCGACACGCCCAGGAACGGGCACAAGCCAAGAAACATGGCCAGCACGAAGTTATTGGCCAGCAGCACATTGATGAAGATCTGGAAGGCACTATCATGCATTTTTCAGCTCCCCCTTGGCTTGCTTATTACGCTCTCGCCAAGCGAAGAACAGCAACCACGAACCCAGCACGAAGAATCCACCCGGCGGCAATACCATGACGACCCAAGGCTGGAAACTCTCACCAAACAGAGAGATGCCAAACAGCGTGCCCGCACCCAAAATTTCCCGCACCACACCTAGCGACAGCAGGCCAATGGTGAAACCAACGCCCATACCAGCCGCATTGATCATCGCCGGCATGGGAGGCGTCTTGGAAGCATGCGCTTCGGCACGCCCGAGAATGATGCAATTAACAACGATCAACTGAATGAAGGCGCCCAGGGCATCGTAAAGCGCCAGGCTGATCGCCTGAATGGCGTAATCGACCGCTGTCACAAAGGTGGCGATGATGACGATGTAGGTGGCGATACGCACTTCCTTGGGGATGATGTTGCGCATCATCGATACCAAGCCGCAGGAGGCAATCAGCACGAGGGTAGTAGCAAGCCCCATCGAGAGCGCATTAATTCCCGAAACGGTTACTGCCAGCGTCGGGCACATGCCCAGCGTCATAACGAAAATAGGGTTCTCGCGCCAGATGCCCTGCATGAACTCCTCGAAAGTCTTTGGCGTTGCGGCGCTCATGACTTGCTCCTGATCTTGTCCAGGTTAGGTACCAGCTTGGGTAGCAGGTGCTGGGCACTTTCGTTGATCCCCTTGCCTACTGCCCGGGAGGTAATGGTGGCACCGGCAATGGCATCGATTTGCCATGGGTTTGACTTGGTGCCGTGCTTGACCGTTTTGACCTCATTGGCGAGTGCCGAGAGTTCGGCATTCAGCTTGACGTCAAGCGCGGTAAAGTTCGCCACAAAATTCTTGTCAGTGATGATCTTGTCGCCGATGCCGGGGGTTTCGCGCATGGAAACGACGCCGATGCCAACGATGCACTGAGAGGCCGGGTCGTAGCCATACATGATGCGCACCGTGTCGGCATATCCCTTGGCGCTGCCTTCGGCGGCAATCCCGACGAGCTTGTCACTTTCATCGTAGGCAGCAAAAAACTTGATGGCACCGACAGGAGTTTCAGCACCTGCACCCGGTTGAATACCGCCTGCCGGCAGGGCAATGTACTCGGCAATCGATTTCGCCGCCGGCATCACCTTGAAAACTGCGCGCTCCAGCGCCAGGCGCCGGTTGGCGTTAGCCGCCGGCAAGGTGAGCTCGTAGGAACCGACGATGATCAGGCCGCAAATGGCCGAAATCAGGCCCAAGACACGCAATAACGTGGCGGTCGGGGTCACCTGGGGAGCGGGAATGATCTGGATGTTCATGCGTCACTCCCGGAATCACGCTTCGGTTTGTTCTTGACCAAATGCTTCTTCGGCGTTACCGCCGCATCTTCCTCGCGCGAGATATAACTGGGGTTGAGCGGATAGGATGCGCCACGAGGCTTTTTCTTGCCTTTGCCGAAGGGTGTCGGTTGGGATATTTGCTCGATCAGCGGTGTCGCGGCATTGCCGATGAGAATCGCGTACATCACGCCCTCGGGCAGGCCGCCGAAGTAACGGATGACCACTGTCAGCAGGCCAATCAGGGCACCATAAATCCACATGCCGCGCGGCGTGACCGGCGAAGTCACCATGTCGGTCGCCATATACACGGCGCCCAGAACCAGGCCACCGGAAAACAACATGAAGTACGGGTCGGGATAGCGGCCCGGATCGAAGCTGAACAGCCCCCAGGCGGTAATGCACGCACTACCGAGAATGGCGGTGGGGATGCGCCAATCCATATAGCGCCGGGATGCCAGATAAGCGCCGCAGAGCAGGATCAGCAGCGGCGACGGTCCGACGGCCAAATGACCGGACAGCGACGACATCAGATCCCAGGCATCAATCGCTGTCCCTTCAAACTTCCACTTGGCCAGCGGGGTGGCGCCCGCCAGTGCATCAAGTTGCTTGTCCTTCAGCCAGAGCACCACATCTGCCGGCATCATCAGTGGCCAGGCCAGCGAGGAGGGGATGAATTCGGCAAAGCGGCCCGGCAGGAAGGACGGTGTATAGGTGGCAATCGCCGTCGGAAAAGCTGCCTGACCAAAAGCCCGGCCAACCAGCGCCGGATTGAAGATGTTGTGGCCGATGCCACCGAAAATCACCTTTCCCAACAGGATGGCGACAACCCCGGCAACGAAACCCATCCAGAGCGGAAATCCGGGCGGCAGGGTCAGTGCCAGCAGCAGCCCGGTGATCACTGCGGAAAAATCACCAAGATTGCCCGACTGGGTCTTGGTGGTGATAGACCAGCGTTCGGTCAGCAGGCATGCCCCTGTGGTGACCAGCATCAACGCCAAGGCGGAGATGCCGTATTGAAAAATGTAGAAGCCGCAGATCGGCAGCAGCGAATAGACCACATGCGACATGATCTTTTCGACGCTGCGCTCCCCCTTGATATGGGGCGCGGGACGGATTTCGACGGTAGCGCTCATGCGGCAGCTCGCTCTCTCAATACCTGCTTCGCCACCCGGAACTGCTGGACGAGCGGAATGTTGGACGGACAGACATAGGTGCAGCAGCCGCACTCGAAGCATTCACCCAGATGAAAGCTGTCACCCATCGTTTCATACTCGCGCTTGGCCGCCAGAAGCCCCAGCGTCGAAGGGTTGAGACCCATCGGACAGGATTCGACGCATTCGCCGCACTTGATGCACGGATAGGTATTCAAGACCTCCCGCGACTCCATGTCTTCCTTGCGGAACACCAGTACGCCCGAGACGCCCTTGGTCACGGGCACGTCCAGCGAGGCAATCGCCTGGCCCATCATCGGCCCGCCGAGGATGACCTGGCGCGATTCCGCCGGAGCGCCGGCGTAGTCGAGCACAAAGCGCAGGGGCGTGCCGATCGGCACGATGTAGTCGCCCGGTCGTGCGACGCCCGGCCCGGTGATGGTGACCACCCGTTCGGTCAAACCGCGGCCGGCCGGCAACAACTGGCCAAGCGCGGCCAGGGTCCCGACGTTATTCACCACCATGCCGAGCGATACCGGCAGGCTGCCGGCAGGTATTTCCACGCCGAACAACGCCATCACCAGCATCTTCTCTGAACCTTGCGGATACTTGGTTGGCACCAGTTCGGCGTGGATTTCCCCCTCCGGCACAACGCCAGCACGTTTGATAGCTGCATTGATCGCGTCGCGGGCGTCCGGTTTGTTATCTTCGATCCCCACAATCGTGCGTACCGCACCGGTCGCCCGCATGCCGTAGCGGATGCCGGTGATCAGATCGTCGGCCTGTTCGACCATCACGCGGTGGTCGCAGGTGAGGAAAGGCTCGCACTCGCAGCCATTCACCACCAGGGTATGCACATGCGCCTGCTTGGGCACCGTCAGCTTGGCGTGGGTCGGGAAGGCCGCGCCGCCCAGGCCGACCATGCCGCTGTCCCAAATCATCTGCAGGATTTCGCCGCCGCTGGCCGCTGACAGATCGCGCGGCTGGCCCCACAAATCTTCCTGGGTAGCGCCGGGGTAGGCGCGAATCACGATGGACTCGACCCAGGACCCGCGCGCACTGGGGCGTAACCCAATAAACTCGACCACGCCGGTGACGGGCGCATGGTGCGGCACCGACAACCAGTCCTCGGTGCGTGCGATGGGTTGGCCGCGGACCACCTCCTCGCCGACCTTGACGATCGGGCGCGGCACCTTGCCGATATGCTGCGACAGCGGCACCGTCACCTTGGGCGGGAAAGGCAGCCGGCGGATTTTCATCTGCGCCGTCAGCTTGCTGGACGGCGGATGTACTCCCCGCTGGAAGGCCTCGCCACGAAGATAGGAAATGAGTTTCATCGCCGGAATGCTCAGTTATATTTCGCTGCGCGTGCTTTCAGCTTGTCCAGACCTGGTTCCGCCATGTTCCACGGAGTACCCGGATGGATGCAGCCGGCGGTGCATTTCTCGGCCGCCTTGACCAGATCGGCATATTTCGCACCCTTGGGATTGATGACCGTCGCCAGCTTCTGGTCGTTGTAGGCAAAGGCCTTGGGCGCAATCGTGGTGCACTCGTCGCAGGCGGTGCACTCGGGCGATTCGATCCAGACCGGCTCGTAATCACCGTCACTGCCGCCACTATTGTCGGCACTCGCCGTCCCGCCAGCGCCGACTTTTGCGGCCAGCGCCGGTGCCGCATCGCTGTAGGAAGCGCCACCGACCATGCCGAGGCTGGCGGTAATCTTCGCCAGCAGTTCGGCACGCACGCGTTCCGTGACATCCGCATCGGCTTCTGCCGGCTGGGCGTCGAGACCGGCAATGTTGCGCAATTGCTTCCAATAGCTCTGACGCTCTTCGGTGGCACGCACGATCTCAGCGGTGCACAACAGGCGCATCAGCCGGTTCTTCTGATCCACGGCCCAGATGAAGGGGAACTTGCCTTCGCGTTCATCGGCATCCAGCTCAAGGAAGTCGGCGATCGGTACCATGTTGGCATTCCAGGTCTCCGGCGGCGCCTTCTTGAAGTGCTTGAGGAAGCGCGCCTCGGTCGCCGCAAAGTCGGCGAAGGTCATCGGCAGGCTCATGCTCAGCTCGGTTCCCACATCATCCTTGTACTTGAGCGTATAGACCGGCCAATCGGTCTCGAGCGAGGGGTTGCCTTCCAGGCTGACGCATTCGCTGAACGTCGTGCCGGCATCCGGATCGAAACGGAACAGCGGGTAGGCGCGCCCCTCCACGGCCAACTTGCTCTGTGCGACGCTACGGTCGTCGCCGACACCATGCTCGGGCGGGCAAACCGCGTAGATGTTGAACAGCGCCGGCCGGCGGCTGTTGATGCCGTCAATATAGTTTTCCAGCAGGTGATTGACGTGGGCGATGGTGCTCGACGCCACGAAGGACGTACGGTGCGCCATGCCGATCAGTGCAATTTCCTTGCGGGTTTCCTGTTTGCCACGCCCGGTTGAACCGAAGGGCGCCATGTCGGAGACCTGACTGATGAAGCCCGAGGTACAGGCCTGGCCGCCGGTGTTGGAATAGACCTGCGTGTCGACCACCAGAATCTTGATCGGCATGCCGGACATCAGCGCACGCGAGAGGTTCTGGAAACCGATGTCGTACATCGCGCCGTCGCCGCCAAGACTGACGACCGGCGGGCAGAGCAGCCATTCGTCGGCGGAGAAATCATGCCAGGTGAAGCGCCGGAAGAAATCGTCGTCGCGCGCCGGCAGATAGTCGTTGGCAAGCTCCTTCTCGGCCTTGCGGATGGCCTTGAAACCTTCGGCCATCTTGGCCATGTGGCCTTCGAAGATGCCCATCGCCACCGAGGGCGAATCCTGGAACAGATGCGATGTCCAGGGGAAGGGATAGGGGTGGAAGGGATAAGTTGCGCCCCATACCGACGTGCAACCCGTCGAGTTGATGATGCCCATGTCGGAACGGCCCCGCTTGCTCGGCCCCTCGACATAACGCCACTTCAGGTCCTTGAGCTTTTCGAGCAACTGGGCGGTGTTCTTCACCCAGGTCGGGTCGAGCAGTTGCGATGGCTTGTTCTCGTTAAGCTTGGCCGCCAGATTCGACAGGGTCAAATCATGCTGGCCGGTCGCATCGACGGCGCGCATCACGGCGCCGGTGTCAGTGATATCCACGGCCGAGGCCAGCTTCACGCGCATATGCTGCTCGAGCTTGCCGATCAGGCTGTCAATCTTTTCGACAAAACCCTTGACGCGCGGTTGCATCAATGCGG
>JFJP01027669.1_pt1 | contig 10335 bp, 6 predicted proteins | sample 431651 | NCBI WGS metagenome assembly JFJP01 (sample SAMN02602958, study PRJNA72255) | Microbial mat metagenome, whole genome shotgun sequencing project. | biome: fresh water; feature: sink hole; material: water; isolation source: purple microbial (photo- and chemosynthetic) mats found in... | reverse complement strand
TTTTTTAAAACTAAAATTTGATTTCTTATTATTTTTTTCTTGAATGCTCTATGAAAGATTATTGACAAGTGTATTTATATTCGTGAACATTTAATCCGAACATATTTCTATGATCATCAACACTGAAATTTACTAAACTGAACTGATTTATGCATTTAGCATCTTCTGATTCCTTGCAAAAAACATAACTCTTCGAATCTTCTGCATAGTAAATTTCAGTTTTAAAATGATAAAATCCCATAATCGATAAAGGTTCTCGAGGAACAAGATCTTTATAATGTGTAATCCTAGCTTTTAATATGTCTTCAAAATTCCCATCTACATAGTCGGCAAATTGTTTATTTCCCATTCTCGGTAGTCCAAATGTATAGAAATAATCAGGTTGTAACACTTTGTAAAGATCCAAAAATGCTAAAGTAGCAAAAGCTGCTCCCAAACTATGACCAATAATAGCAAATTCAGCATTTGGATACTTTTTTTTCAAATTTAGCATTGAAACTATGACTCGGTCTTTCAATGCATTATAAGCTAAAAGCATTCCTGTATGAACTTCGCATTGATCACAATTATCAAAAGAAGTCTTGCTTATTCGGAAGTCTTGCATCCAATTTTCATAATTTGTTGTGCCTCTAAAAGACACAAAACCAATATTTTTTTTAGAGTCGAAAGCAATGTATGCTTGATTATTACCATCTGCTTGATATATTATTTCAATATCGGTGAGATTTGGATACCTTTCAGAAACTAATGAGACGTTCCATCGTGAAATTTGGGCTTGAGAACAATAACTTGCGCATTGATAGTGCCAGAAGTCTATGGCTTTCTGAGGGTTGAATTCAGTTTTTTTGAGACAAAGATGATATTGGATGAAGATTATTTGGAGGAAGAAAAGAAAAATTATTTTGTGCATAGGTTTTTTGTTGGAAAAAATTTAAAAAACTTGCAAATGAATTTTTTTTTTTTAATTAAAAATCTTAAAAATTAAAAAAAAAAAATAATTAAAGTTTTTTATTTTCATATTTAAAAAAAAAAAAAAATTTTTGTGAAATACAATTTTGGAAAAAAATTATAATCTCAAAAAAAAAGATAATTTTTTTTTTTTAATTAATTTTTTTAAAAATTTTTTTGAATGTTTGTAGAAAATACATTTCCAACGAAAGAAATTTCTCCTCATAATTCCGTTTTATTTGAAAACAAATATCTTCACAAAGAAAGGGCTCTTTTAAAAAAACACAGACTTTTGGAAAATTATCATAAAAAAGGTTTATTTTCTAAAAAATTTAAAATTTTCAAACAAAAAAAGATTTGTCATTTTCCAAGAAAAAGAATGTCTTGCAATCTCCCTCAAAATCATTAAAAATGCCTACTTTAATGAAAAATGAAAGTATGCATTCCTTTCTGCTTTTTAAATGAGGTATAAAAAATAATATTAGAAAAATCAAGACCTTCTTCAACGGATAATAAGAAAAAAGAAAAAAGATGGATATTTGATGAAAATGATATAAATTCTCTAGAAGAAAACGCTCTCCTGAACACATATTTAATAGAATTCAGTGAAAAAGTTGATAAATTACTACTTTCCAAGAAAAATGAAGAGAATTCTAAAGAGGATATTGATAGATTAAAAGTTTTGAAACTGAACATAATTGGAAAAGAAATTCAAAGAAACTCAAAGAAACTTTTAGAATTTCATAATGAATTAGAAGAGATCAATAAGAGATTCATTACTATTAAAGACAACAAATATTTAAATTCTTTGTGCCTAGAGGCAAAAATATTGAAAGAAATGATTAATGAAAATAAAAGGAATAATTCATTATCGATGACTGATCAAAAACGCTATTATAAAGAATTAAATACTTTTCACAATAATGATGTTTATGGTGATGAAGAAGCTGTTAAAAAAATTAAAAAAAAATTAAAAGAAGCTGAAGAAATAAACTGTACTTTTATTAACAAAATAGAACAATTCAAGAATGAAATTTATGAATTAACTGAACAATATACGAAATTACAAAGAGAATATAAAACTAATAAAAAAATAGCAGTTAAAGAAGGGGTTTATCTATTTGATAGTGAACATCGTTATTATTTATTGAGCCTAAAGTCCACAAAACTTGAAAAATCAAATGAAATTTTGAAAAAGAAACAACAATATCAAGCAGCAAAAATTTTGAATGAAATCAACAGTCTGAAATTCAAAAATTCGAATATTCAAAAAAAGATTTTGGAGAACGAGAACTGGATTAAAGAACAAAATAAAATATTTTGCGAGAATTCGCAAGAGAAAAAACCAAAAAAACAAAATTTGTTGCTGGATGAAGATGATTTTAATTTGAATGAAGAATTAAAGAAGATTTTTGAAACTAATAAAAATAAAAATGAAGTTGCTTTGGGAATATCTACTATGATCTTATCTCCACCTGGGACAAAAACAAAGAAAGAGCCTGAAGATCTTTATTTGACAAGTTCTCCTTATGATGAAAAAAAAAATTCAAATGCAATCGTCGTAACATCTCCTGATCCTAATGAAAAAAGTCTTCAAGTTGGGCTAATAAAATTTGAATCACAAAAAAAGATAATGTTAAAAAACGAGAATAATTTTAAGAGTGAGAATTCTTTAACAAATGATTTAAAAAATGAAAAAGAAAAAAACATAGATGAAATTTCTGGTTATGAAGCCAATTTAAATACTGAGAAATTTAATCAGAAAAAAATGAGTTTAGAAAGAGATCTTAACAATTTTGAAACATTTGAAACAATTAAATCACAAAACGGAAATAGTATCAAAACTAAGAAAGATGAAATAGAAAAAGTCATAGATTCAATTCAAAAAGAAATGCAGAAATCAAAAGAATTTGAAATCATACAAAATACAAGTCATTTCGAGGAAGAACATGAAGAAAATGTTCAAAATCAATTTTTAGAAGAAATCAAAGAAAAAGAAAATGATTTTGATTTTGAATATGAAAAAAATTTAAAAAATGAATCGATAAAAATTAAAAAAGAAAACGACTTTGAAGAAAAAGAAGGAAAGAAGGATTTCAAAGAAGAAGGTATATTTAATTCTCTCATAACAACAGATAGAAACATAGAGGAAAACTATTCCAAAGAAATGAATAATACCAAAGAAACTTCAATAAAAAATTCAGAACTTAAAAAAAATAATAAAAATTCAAGGAAAAACTCAAAAATCAATGAAAATAACAATGAAGAAAATTTAAATAATGATGATTTAATTAAGAATGAAGAGGTAATTGGGATAAAATCTAGACGAATTAATATGAAAAAACTAAACGAAAAAAAGAAAAATGATGAAGATTTTCTATTTTGTCTCATCAAATCCCAAGTTCCTACGAAAAAAGAAGAAGAAAATACCATAACTTTTAATCTTTTCTCAAAAAAAACCCCAAATAATTTTGAAACTTTTGATTCTCAAAAAAATACTTTAAAAAACAATTTTGAAAGAAAAAGAATAATTTTTGATAACAACGAAGAAGATGGGTTTAAAATAATGGAAATTCCTTTGAAAAATTCCACAGAAAATTTAGATTTAATTACTTTAACAACAAAAAATAAAGAATTGGTTGAAAAAAAGGAAAGAAAAGTTGAAAGTGAATGCAAAAAAACTATTTTAATTCCTCAATTGATGATGAATAATTCTCAAATCCAGGTTAATTTTTTTTTAGATAATTTCCATTTTAATTTAACATTAAAGAATAAAAAGCCGGTTATGAATCAAAGCGAGAATTATTTTTCAGATTTTGATTTTTAAAGTTAATAAATTAAGAAAGAAAGAGATTAAATTAAATAAGTTCTCAGTTGTTTCATGTTAATTGATTTCAATTTTGTTCTTTAATTTTTCTTTAAATTTAATTTTTTTAATGATTTTCATTTATTTTCCTTAATTATCATTTCTTTGGTGTAATTATTCTCCAAATCAAATAAGATCCATTTAAATTAAGTTATTTTCTCAGAATAAATTTCCTTTTTTTTCATTAATTTATCCAAATTTTAATTTTTTATGGTTTATTTTATGGAAAATTTAATTTTTTATTTTTTATTTTGTATTTTGTAAAAACAAATAATGAAGTTGTTTTGAAACAGAAAAAAATAATTAAGCCTTTGCTTTTGTCAGTTTCAAATTCTCAGATATCATATTGAACATCTCAGCGTTTTGCTCAAAAATATTATCTAACGATACCGTTTTGACAAACGGCTTGATTTTTTCTATTTGTTTTATAAATTTTTCATTAAAAATAATATAAATAAGATTAAAAAATAACCTAAACTCATTGATCTTTCTTGTGGGAACCATGAGGAATCCCCTGCTTTAATTTTATGGTACAGCTCATCTTCAACACCATTGCAATCTTTTTCAGTCTTATGCCTCATGAATATCAAGAAATTCACATAGTTCCAAATGTTATGCTCGATTGTAGTGTGCTTTTCGAAATCAATTCCAGATTTTTCAAAATTATATTTCTCAATCCCACATATGAAACAAATGTTCTCACTATCTTCAACTATAGAGAAAAAAAATTAAAATATCAATTAAAACAAAATAATGCAAAATAGTTTAAAAAGTTCAAATACATTAAAAAACTCCAAAATAAAAATTTGAAGAAAAAAAATCTCACTGAAATCGTCAGATCTTTGTCTCAACTCAGAAAAAGTGTCAACCAAAACGGCCAAAATAATATTCAAGAGCACAGTGTTTATAATCAAAAAGAAGGAAATATTCAAAAAGAGTGAGCCATAATATCTTGGATCTCCTCCTGCCTCTCCATAGAATGCCATTTCCATTAACCCTCCTATTCCTTCTCCATTTCTGAAAGCTTTATTGACAATTGTGAAATAACAATGAGACAAATTATTACAATTTCCAGCCTCCTCATTTGCAAAATAATCCTTGAAATAAAGATGGACGAAGATCGAATATGCATACATAATAACTGCTGCTAGTAAAAGTGTTGATAATATATGATTAAGATGTTCAGTGACAGATTTAACGATATACTGCATGCTAGGGAATAAAAAAATAATGGCAAAAAAGTCGATTCCTATCAATCCATAAGTTGTTGATAACCCCAAAGCAACAAAAAAAATATGAAAAAGAAAAATAAAAATTTCCTTTTTTGCTAATAAAGCTGACCAATAATTAACATAGAAAAGATCTAACGAATTCAAATAATCTTTATCAGCATGTAATTGAAGGAACTCTTTTTGAGCGATTTTTTTCTCAAGAGAATAATTTAAGAATAGATATGCAAATATTGCAGCCAAAGACATCCCGATTTCGATTAATCCTAAGGCTAAAACCGTTCTTCTATAATTAGGATCAAATAAAATTTCTTCAGTCAATTGGAGATCAACCATTAGGAGAACATTGTTAATAAAACAAATAATTAGACAAGAAAGCTCGAAATAATAGGTTTTTCCAGCCCCGAAAATCTTATATAGGAGGTAATAATTTTTAAATCTTTCCTCATTATTTTCCATTTCAATCTGAAAATATTCAATTTTCGCTAAAAGTCCTGATATTTTGGCACCTTGAGATGAACGATCGACTTTATTCAAGAAATTTTTCTTGGTTTCCTCAGAAAGGTACAGACATTTGGAAAGAACTGCAAAATGATATGAAACCAAATCATCATTTTTGCTTCTTTTAATTTCAATTTTTATTAGAATACTTCTCAGAAATTTATAAGTGACAAGATCCTCTTCAGTGATAGATTTTTCTTTAAATTTTCCATTTCTTTCATAGCTAATCAATAAATCATCTCTCTCCTTGCAGTAGAGGTTATATTTCGAATTGATTTCTCCTATGATTTTGATATATCCAAAGAGTTTTAAACAAATATTTAATAAAGTGTGATTGGCGAATTTTTTGTTCGATTCGAAATAATTCAGCATCTCTTTATAATCCTTTAATCCTAAGCTATAATCTGACATTTTCTTCTTATCAAAAGAATCTTTTTTTCCAAGGCAATAATATAATTGCTTGAAAGAATTAACAATAACGAAATTTAAATTTGTTAATTCAAAGTTCGTTGTATGATAGCTTATTATATCTGGATGCATCCCTTCAAGCATGGACAACATAAACTCAATCAAAGTCAGTTTTGCCCTATAGAACTCACTATCAGCATCTCTGAAAAATCTTTTTAGAAATCCATTATATCTATCATAAATATAAGTATAAATCTTCAATTGATTTTCAGGAAATGGTCCTGTGCATAATTCAGCCAAATTCTCAAAGATCCCTGTTGTTAAAGGCAATAAATATGGTCTATGAGACCTCTCAAAATTATTGATATCTCCTTTATTGTAATTATAATGCCATTGGCAACTATCGCTCATTTTTTGAAACATGGTGGTCCAGCGTTGTAATCTATCAATAGTATCATTGGGCAAAATTTTGAGCCTAAAAAAGTTTTTGAACTCTTTACAATTGTCTTCACAAATAAATTGATGGAATTTTATTAGAAGCATAGTTCTTCTGAAGGCTTCTTTCCAAAATCTATCAATATTTGTTTTGAATTTCACAAAAGACATGACCGTTTTCATTTCTATCCAAATCTTATCCATGAATTTAGTCTCATTTTCCCCTTGTTCAATCATCACCTTATATAAATTCGATTGTATAGAATTCGTGGAAATAAACAAAGTATTACAGAGACTTTCTATCAAAGTATATTTCTTGTTCTTTTGGTCGATATTCCAATCAGTGGCTAATTGATTGTGAACGAAAGCACATAAATTATAATTGTATGTCTGCATTTCAAGTGATGGCTGGTTCAAAGTAGCAATATATATGTTTTGTTTAGCATCGACACTCATTTTAGTCATTTTATAATGTTCATAAAAGGCTGCAACATTCTTTGTTATTTGAATTTTCCCGCCAAATTTCTTCTTTTTTTTTTTGAGAAGCTTATCAAAAGGCAATGATAAATTTTCTCTTCTTATATTTAATTTATTTGAAAAATTAAGAGTTTTCAAATAAGTCTCAACGATTCTATTAACCGTTGTTTTCTTTGAAACCAAGCCTTTTTTGGCATCGTGTAAGGGTTTATAATTCATGATGCCCGTGCACATTGCAATAATCGCTTTGCAATGTCCAAGAATCTGCAATTTATCCTTTTTGATCTTAAAATTTTCATCAACTTTGGCCATTTCTACCTCTAGATTCTTTCTTTCAGGGGAATCAAACTCTATATTCGTAACTCCATATATCCCGAGGATAACAAATCGATTACTAAATAGAAAATCATTCAACTCTTCTAATTTTGGGATATATTTACTCAACTTATGTAAATCCCCTTCTTTTATCACAAGGAAATAATTCATTAATTTTACTAAATTCCCAAAAATTGTATTATTGAGATATGCATAGAAATTTACCACATCAGATGACTTCAAAGAATTGGTAAATTCCATCACAAATTTCAATTCCTTTATGATCAAATCAATTGTTTTATTATATTCTTTATCATAAAAAGGGTCTTCCTCATATTGCATGTCTAAAGGTTTCGTGAAATAATAATCAGATCTTTTATCAATCAAATGATTCTTAAAATCGATATGAATATTTCCATATACCTCAAGAAAAATTGATCTAAAATTTAAGTTATTGTTGCATAAACTGATTAAATTAATCAATTTATCAATAGAAAGGTTCTCATTCAATTTGATATAGACCTCATTTGTATAACGATAGGAAGTGATAATATGTAACAAACTTAAGAAATTCATCAGAAAGTCCAATTTCACATCATCAAGTTTCATTTTATCACCTTCATATACTAACAAAAGTCTTTCGAATTCCTGCGCATTGATAAACTCTATATTAGACAATAAATCGTTTGCCATTCTGAGATCATATTCTGGAATCCAATTGAAAATCTTGAAAAAAGATAAGTTTATATATAAAGCAAGAACATCCACCGTTTTTGAGAGATCAATATAATCACAAATTTGAATGGTAGTTTTTTTGGTTTCATAATGCTTCTTGAACATATCTATTAAAATATCGAGCATATATTCTTTTGCAATGAGTATTTGTGCGTTTTCATGAAAGGTGTCAAATAACAAATTTGACAAGATTGTCGGATATTTATAAAACATAAGTTCTAAATCTTTAAACCTTTTTTGATAGAAGAAAGAACTTTGCATTTCAAGATTATCTTTTAAGAAATATTGCAAAAGATTCTTGAATTTGAATAGGAGATTTGTGGTATTATTTGTGGATAAAAAATCAGAATATCTCATAAGATTACCAATGATATTGAAGATTATGAAAGGAATATTTGTAGAAGATAAGAGCTTTTGATTTATGAAATTTCTAGGTTCATTGCTCTGATTTGCTGTAAGAAAAGATATTTTAGAATTGATGTGATCTAATATTTCTTCTAAATCCTTTATGATATCGGATTCATGATAGAGATAGTCCCCTTTAGAGATTTTTGACATCAAATTCTTTAAGTCATTTGAAAAAATTATGAAATCCTGCTTTATATAAACCATTGGACCGAATTCTTTGGTTTCTTCTTTTATAAAGTTTATATAATCGTTTTCTCTCATCAATTTTAAAGAATGGAGATATGGATCATCTACATTTGAGAAAATATGAAGGAAATTATCAGCAATAGCCTCGATTTTTCTTGAGGTCACATGTTTCTTTGCAACTTGATTCTGAGACAGTATATAATTTAAAAGAAAATCCATGGTTTTCCTCCCAAATTCTTCTTCAAAAAGAACAGATTTATTAAATTTAATGATATTTCTCAATTGATCTTCATGTTTTATGGGATTTTTCTTATTTTCTCTATTTATTTTCATGAGAATATTAATAACCTCATTATCCTGTTGGAAATATAAACAATTAATGAGAAATTCACTATAATATTCTCGCACGGAAATTAGACCATTTAACCAAACATCAATCCAAGTCATTGCAATTGTAGCTGAATCCTTATTAACAATAGCTTCTAACGATTTATAAATCTGAACTTTTAAATATAAAGCATGTTTCATCTGATCACATTCATCTTGAGTGGCAATACCATATTCCGCTATCATCTTGCAAATCTCAATGCAATAAACATGGACTTTATGATTTCCACCAATCCATCGCCAAGTAGCTCCTGGCACGAATTTTTCCACTAGTTTTATAGCGAATTTTATTAGATTGAACTCTTCATTAAAGTATTTCTTTCTTATATAGTCATTATCTCGATTATTTTGCCGAATGTAATGACGAGATAAAGGAGAATAGGTCTCAATATCTTCAGCATCGATTTTATCCAACAAATGAAAATCCTTTTTCAAGTAAAAATTAATGAAAAAATGCAATAAATATGTATAATAATTCAGGGAATTGTTATAAATTGGCTGGCCAAAGGTATAGTCAGGTTTTTCTGTGATAAGGTCTAGAAATTTCAAAGAGATTAGTTTTTCAAATGGTTCAGTGTTGAGAAAGGTTATTTTGAAGTCATCGATTGCTACATTGAAGCTTTTAATTGAATCTGATCGAACTTGAATACTAGGAATTTCAATTTCTTCCCATTTGAATGTCTGGTTCACAAGATTCTCATAATCTTTTTTGAGAAAGTTGAAGTAGTTCGGATTGCTAAGCTCAAGGACCGTTTGATTGTTGGTTGTGCAAGAAAGAAATTGGTTAAAAGCTGCTATTGTTCTGAGACTCATTTCATTAAATTTCTCAAGTTGATTCAAAATAGTGTCTTCATACCAGTATTCGTCAACTATATAAGGAGTTTTATAACACTTTTTTTTCTAAATTTAAAAAAAAAATAACTTGTGTGGTCACAGGAACAGACTTTGTCTTTGGTATTGTAAAAGACTGCTATGTATTCAGAACCTTTCTTGCAAAGCTCAAAGCAAATGGAACAGAGATAACCATCTTTTGTTTGGATTAGTGTTTTACAATTTTCAAGGAAAAAACATGTTGAAGATTGTGGAGGAGGTGACTCTTGAAGAATGTCGTCAATAGCTGCTAAAGGAAAAATTAAATAGAAAGAGGTTGGTGAAAAAAGAAATACTTGACATAGTGTGAAAATTAGTTGAAATTTTACAGGGTTTTGAGAAAATATTGTTTTACTTTATAAAATATCTTGAAAAATTTGCCTAAAATATTCAATGAAGTTTAAAATAAGTTACATTTTTTTTTTAAAAAAAAATGTTTAATTTAAAACAAAAAATTAAAGAGGACAATTTCTTTATTTAAAATATGATTGTTTGATAATCAAAAATAAGAAGAATAACTTTATATGATTGTTTAAGGCATTTAACCCTTCTTATTTTTAATTTTATTTC
>JFJP01040997.1_pt1 | contig 10336 bp, 8 predicted proteins | sample 431651 | NCBI WGS metagenome assembly JFJP01 (sample SAMN02602958, study PRJNA72255) | Microbial mat metagenome, whole genome shotgun sequencing project. | biome: fresh water; feature: sink hole; material: water; isolation source: purple microbial (photo- and chemosynthetic) mats found in... | reverse complement strand
TTGGTAGAAGGCAATAGAGAAAACATAAAAATTACAACTTCTTTAGATTTGCAATTTGCAGCACTATTGCTAAAAAAGTAATTCATGAGCGAAAAGACAACTAACATATCTTATCTCAACACATTAAGAGCTTTGGCTACCTTAGGTGTAATTATTATCCACATATCAAGTCCGTTGGTTAACATGACTTTTGGCAAAAACATGGAGTTTTGGTGGATAGGAAATATAGTTGATAGCGCTGTAAGATTTGCCGTTCCATTATTTCTAATGTTGAGTGGAGCAACGTTATTGGGCAAAGAAAGTAGCATGGTGTCATTCTACAAAAGACGATTTGCCCGTGTTTTAGTTCCATTTATATTTTGGGTGATAATATATTGGGTGTATCGCTACGCAATGTTGTTGCCTCAACAAAAACCAATCGATTTTGCATCAACAATAAATTGGGGCACTGAACTTTTTTTGAAAGAAGGAGTTTCGAAGCATTTTTGGTATATCTATATGATATTGTTTATCTATCTAATCATTCCACTTGTTAACTCGTTTTTTCAAAACCTAAAACACAAATCTGTCGTTATAATCCTTTTAGCATGGCTTTTACTAACCATCCTTTTCAAATCAATACCCTTTAATCTTTATGGTTGGTCCGACAATTATGGCAGTAAAATATTAGGCTGGTTTTTACACTCGGGGTATTTGATTCTAGGATTTTATGTAAGTAAATATTTAAACATCAACAATAAAACTCGCTCATTTGCAATATTAATCTATGTTTGTAGTGTTCTTTTTTCGGCAGTTTACACCTACATGGTGAGCATTAATGCACATAAACTTGATTTGAGCATGTATAGCTATTTATCAATAAATACGATTATCCAGTCAATTGCCCTATTTTTATGTTTCAAAAATATTGACTTTCAAAACATATGGGTGATTACTACTCAAAATATGATTAGCAACTATAGTTATGGCATTTATTTAGTCCATATTCTGGTTATTGGAATTTTATTTCGAAATGGCATCTACTGGAATATCTTTCATCCAATACTTTCACTTCCAATTCTAACAATCAGCGTTTTAATAATATCATTAGCTATAATTTATACATTAAGAAAACTTCCATTTGGAAAACATATTTCTGGTTAAAAAACATGGATTTATCGTCGCAAGATATTAAATTTCTGCCGGGTGTAGGACCTAAAAAAGCAGATTTGTTCAACAAAGAACTTGGCATTAGCAGTGCCGAAGATTTGCTGAGGCATTATCCGTATAAATATATTGACAGAAGCCGTTTTTATTATTTGCACGAAATTTCGGAGGATATGCCATTTATTCAAGTAAAAGGGCATATTATTAGATTTGAAAAAGTTGGTGAGGGACACACCCAACGATTAACTGCCTGGTTCACTGATGGTAAAAGCACCATTGAACTCGTCTGGTTTAAAGGCGTAAAATACGCATTGGAAAAATATCACACAAAAATTGAATATGTGGTTTTTGGAAAACCATCGGTTTTTAACGGCAAATTTAATATTGTACATCCCGAAATTGAAATAGCCTCGCAACTACCACCACCGGAGCAAATGGGGCTACAGCCATTTTACAACACTACTGAGAAAATGAAAAGTGGGTTTCTGAATTCGAAAACTATTCAGAAAATTATTTTTCCGATTGTTCAACACATTAAAGCCGGAATTCCCGAAACATTACCAGCATACATACTTCAGCAATATGCGCTTATAAACCTTACCGAGTCTTTGGTAAATATCCATTTTCCTAAAAATACCGATTTACTAAACAAGGCTAGGCAACGATTAAAATTTGAAGAACTTTTTTACATCCAACTAAGCATATTGCGCCTAAAAAATGCGCGTGAAATGCAGTCGAGAGGATTCATTTTTGGCGAAATTGGTCACTTTTTCAATACATTTTTCAACGATTATCTACCCTTTGAACTTACAGGAGCACAAAAACGAGTGTTGCGCGAAATAAGAATCGATGTGGGTTCGGGGAAACAAATGAACCGTTTATTGCAAGGCGATGTAGGAAGTGGAAAAACATTGGTAGCATTGATGACCATGTTTATGGCTATTGACAATGGTTATCAGGCTTGTATTATGGCACCAACAGAAATATTAGCCACTCAACATTATGCAACATTAACGCAGTTACTTGGCGATATAGGTGTAAAAGTTGCCTTGCTAACTGGCTCAACAGGAAAAAAAGATCGTGTTACACTTCATGAAGCTTTACTAGATGGAACACTTAATATTCTTATCGGCACTCATGCTTTGATAGAGGATACAGTGCAGTTTGCAAATTTGGGTTTAGTAATAATTGACGAACAACATCGCTTTGGAGTGGCGCAACGAGCTAAACTTTGGAAAAAAAACTTACAGCCACCGCATGTGTTGGTAATGACAGCAACACCAATTCCACGTACGTTAGCTATGACCCTATACGGTGATTTGAGCGTTTCTGTAATTGACGAGCTTCCGCCGGGAAGAAAACCCATTCAAACATTTCATTATTACGAAAACAAACGACAGTCGTTAAACGGATTTATAGCTAAACAAATTGAAGCTGGAAGGCAGGTTTATATAGTTTATCCACTTATTCAGGAATCTGAAAAAATGGATTTGCAAAACGTAGAAGCAGGTTTTGAATACATGTGCCAGGTTTTTCCACACTACAAAATAAGCATGTTACACGGCAAACTTAAGCCCAAAGAAAAAGAGTTGCAGATGGACCGATTTGCTTCAGGCGAAACCCAACTTATGGTTGCCACGACAGTTATTGAGGTTGGAGTAAATGTTCCAAATGCCACGGTTATGATTATAGAAAGTGCTCAACGCTTTGGCTTATCGCAGTTGCACCAATTACGTGGGCGTGTAGGGCGTGGTGGTGAACAATCGTTTTGCATATTACTAACAGGCTTCAAACTGGCAACTGACACCAGAAAGCGTATGGACATAATGGTACGCACCAATGACGGATTTGAAATTTCAGAAGCAGATTTGCAAATTCGAGGACCTGGCGACATGGAGGGAACCCAACAAAGTGGGCTTCCATTTGAATTGAAAATTGCTAGTTTGGCTCAAGATGGAAAAATGCTTGAAATTGCAAGAAATACTGCCATTAAAGTTTTAGAAGATGACCCGCAACTTCAAAAGATTGAAAACCGTATATTATCGGTACAATTACAAAAAATGAGTACCAATTCATTAAATTGGGGTTTTATTAGTTAAATAAATTGAACTTCTTTTGATTTTTGCCATCATTTCTTTATTTTTGGACTGAATTAGTCAGAAAAAGTAAATTAAGTCAACCTATAACTGGATTTTTATATAAAAAATCAGCAAAATTTCATTATAAAAAAATCAATCATCCTGTAGTTTTAAAAACAAACTGCTTCAAAGTAAACAATTATGGAAAAGACACTTGTTATTATTAAACCATGCGCCATAGAGCGTGGCTTGATTGGTGAAGTTATTCATCGTTTTGAACGAAAAGGTTTACAGTTGTGTGGTTTGAAAATGATACAGCTTTCAGATGAAATTTTAATTGAGCATTATGCGCATTTGGCGCATCGTACTTTTTTTAAACGCATTAAAGATTCGATGATGAAAACACCAGTAATTGTTTGTTGCTGGAAAGGAATTGATGCTGTTCATATTGTACATGAAATGGCAGGTGCTACAAATGGCAGAGAGGCAGCTCAAGGCACTATTCGTGGTGATTTCAGTGTAAGTGTTCAAGAAAATATTGTTCACACTTCAGATACAGTTGAAAATGCACAAATTGAATTGGCACGCTTCTTTAACGAAAATGAAATTTTCGAATTTGCCCAAGCCGGACTCGATTTTTTGTATGCAGATGATGAGATTTAACATCTTTTATTTCTAATTCCGTAATTATCATTATTAAAATTAACAGCCTGTAATTGCAGTTTTATAAATTGCAGTTTTACATCCATTACTTGAACAAAACAACTCATGCCTATATATTCAAAAAAAAATCTAACATTAATTATTTTCTGTCTATCTACATTAAGTAGTTTCGCACAACATTCAATTTTTGGTCTTATCACAAAAAAAGACACGATAAACATTTATCAGGAAATGCTAAATGATCGTTCTGATGACTTAATGGAGAATCACCCCGCACAAGATATTTACAGCAACATCTGGACTCCCGACAAATTAAACCCCTATAAAATACCAATTGACAGCCTACCCGATTCAGTTTACATAGACTGTTCAAATTTTGTTTTGCCCATTAATGGGGCAATTACATCGAGTTTTGGTCCTCGCAGGTATCGCTATCATTATGGCACAGATTTCCGTTTAAATGTAGGCGATTCCATTCTATCAGCATTTGACGGTAAGGTTAGAATTATTGACTATGAGGCACATGGATATGGAAATTATGTAGTTCTACGACACAATAACGGATTAGAAACAGTTTATGCACATCTTTCGCAAGTGTTGGTAATGCATAATCAAGAAGTTAAAGCAGGTGAATTAATTGCTTATGGGGGAAATACAGGGCATTCGACAGGACCACACTTGCATTTCGAAACACGCTATATTGGAAATGCAATTAATCCAGCCAGCATAATTGATTTTAATTCCGGACTTGTTTACGATGAAAAATACTTGATAACAAAAAAGAAATCATTTTATTATCAACGCGAAGTTAAAGCAGTTAGCGCAGCAAGGTATTACAAAGTACGAAAAGGTGACAACTTGGGGCAAATTGCGGCTAGAAATGGTACAAGTGTAAATGCTCTTTGTAGACTTAATGGGATTAAATCGAAAACAAAAATACAACCAGGACAGCGATTAAGAGTTAGATAATAACATTTTTTTGTTGAAAATATTGATAAAAGAAAAGCCGATTTCAAGTTGTTGAAATCGGCTTTTTAATATTAATAAAATCCAGATTAATATCTGTAATGCTCTGGTTTATATGGTCCATTAGCATTTACGCCAATATATGCAGCCTGTTCTGGTGTTAATACAGTTAGCTTCACACCCAATTGTTCTAAGTGTAAGCGTGCAACTTCTTCGTCGAGATATTTTGGCAATCGATAAACATCAACGGCATATTCTTTTGTAAATAATTCAATTTGTGCCAATGTTTGATTAGTGAATGAGTTACTCATTACAAACGATGGGTGACCAGTAGCACAACCTAAATTCACCAATCTACCATCAGCAAGCAACAATACGCAATGTCCATCAGGAAAAACATATTTATCAACCTGAGGTTTGATATTTACAAGTTCGATACCCGGATATTGTTTAAGCTTTTCAACTTGAATTTCGTTATCAAAATGTCCGATATTACAAATAATAGCACCATCTTTCATTTTTTCGATATGTTCAATACGAATAATGTCTTTATTACCAGTGGTAGTAACATACAAATTACCTTCAGCCAATGCATCTTCGATAGTAGTTACTTTAAAACCTTCCATTGAAGCTTGTAGTGCACAAATTGGATCAATTTCGGTAACGATAACTCGTGCCCCATACGCTAACATTGATTTTGCACAACCTTTACCAACATCACCGTAACCACATACTACCACAACTTTTCCAGCTAACATTACATCGGTAGCACGTTTAATACCATCGGCTAATGACTCACGACAACCATATAAATTATCGAATTTTGATTTGGTAACCGAATCATTAACATTAAATGCTGGGAATAATAATGAACCCTCTTCGAGCATTTGATACAAACGGTGAACGCCTGTTGTAGTTTCTTCAGAAACACCTTTTAGTTCTGGAATCATGCGTGTCCAAATACCATTATCATCTTTTAATACATCTTTCAAAATGGCATAAAGCAAACGTTCATCTTCGCCATCGGCTTGTTTATCAAGTGCAGTTGCATTTTTTTCGGCGGCTACACCAACGTGAATCATCATGGTAGCATCACCACCATCATCTACAATTACGTTCGGTCCTTTGTGACCATCAAAAACCAATGCTTGTAATGTACACCACCAGTATTCTTCAAGTGTTTCGCCTTTCCAAGCATAAACAGGCACACCAGCAGCAGCAATAGCAGCAGCAGCGTGGTCTTGGGTTGAATAAATATTACAACTACACCAACGAACTTCAGCTCCAAGTTCTACCAATGTTTCAATCAATACCGCTGTTTGAATTGTCATGTGGAGTGAGCCCATGATACGAGCACCTTTCAACGGTTTTTCTACTCCATATTTTGAACGTAAAGACATTAAGCCTGGCATTTCTTTTTCTGCCAATTCAATTTCCTTTCTTCCAAAATCTGCTAACGACATATCTGCCACTTTATAAGGCAGTGTGCTAAATAATTGTTTTGTACTCATGTATTATTATGATAAGTTTTAAAATTCCAAAATCGGACTGCAAAGGTACATGTTTTCATTCAAAATATCTATCTTTGTTGGTATAAGTTTTTTTCTACTACACAGTTAAATAACTATAACAAAATATGTTTGTTGATGTTCACACGCACAATTCGGATATTTCAAAAGGGTTTTCAATCTTAAACTTATCAATTAAGGATGCCGAGTACAAGTTAAATTCAAACGAAAAAGGGACATATTCTGTGGGTTTACATCCTTGGGATATCGATGAATTTTCGATTGAGCACTTGGATATTTTAGCGAGAATTGGAACAGACAGTCGCATTTTAGCCATTGGAGAATGTGGTTTGGACAACAATATCAAAATTTCAATTGAAAAACAAATTCTTTTTTTTGAAAGACAAATTGAGATATCAGAACATCTACAAAAACCACTAATAATACATTGTGTAGGATGCTACAACCAACTTTTTGAAATAAAAAAACGCAAAAAAGTAAAACAAAAATGGATAATTCATGGGTTTAGAGGAAAACCCCAACTAGCAATTCAGGCAATGAAATTGAATTGCGGCATATCGTTTGGAGAGTTTTTTAATGAAGAAACTATAAAAATTACTGCAATTGAAAACTTATTTGTAGAAACTGATGTTAGCAATTTAACTATAGGAGAAGTTTACGAAAACATAGCAACTGCAAAAAATTGTAATCCAACAGATTTAACTGCGGGAAAACTACTATTCTTTTAAATCGAAATTAAGTACTTACGATCTTTACAGCTATTGGAACAAGTAAGCCTATTTGCGTATTGTCAAAAAACTAGGCATTAAAACAATCTGAATTACTTATTTCATTTCCATTAAAATTAAATATCATTTTTATTTTTAATTATTGGGAATTTTTTACTTTTTAATAATTCAATATAAAGTAGTATTTGTGTATCTTTGCCTTTCCTTTAAAAAAAAATCAACAAATGAAAAAAAACCTCACCATACTACTAATTGCCATTTTTCCTACAATTCTTAGTGCACAAAGCATATCATCTACCCAACAACGCAAGTTGACAAATGCCATAACAGCTATTTCAACCTTATATGTTGACACGATAAACGACAAAAAAATTGTTGAGAGCACAATTTCTGGAATTCTTAAAGACCTTGATCCACATTCGGTATATATTCCAAAAGAAGAAGTCGAAAGAGTAAACGAACCTCTCGAAGGTAGTTTTGAAGGCGTTGGTATTCAATTCCAATTACTTAACGACACCTTATTGGTAGCTCAAACTATTTCTGGTTGTCCAGCTGCAAAGGTGGGTGTTTTACCAGGCGATAGAATTATTTATATTAATGCTGAGTTAATTGCTGGAGTTAAAATGCAAAATTCAGACATTATGAAGCGATTACGCGGCGCAAAAGGGACAGAAGTTGCTGTTAAAATTTTAAGAGGAGACAATCCAGAACTTCTAACATTTAAAATTATCCGCGACAAAATTCCAATTTTCAGTGTCGATGCAACCTATATGATAGGAAAAGATATCGGATACATAAAAGTTAACAGCTTTGGGAGCACTACTCACACTGAATTTATAAAAGCATTTACTGCCTTGCAAAAAAAAGGTATGAAACATCTCATCCTTAGCTTACAAGGAAATGGCGGTGGTTATTTAAATACAGCACAGCAACTTGCCGACGAATTTCTAAGTCGTAATAAGTTAATAGTTTACACGCAAGGACTAAATCAGCCAAAATCTGTACTAGAATCGAGCGCTTTAGGACGATTTGAAAACGGAAAGCTTATTGTACTCGTTGATGAGTATTCTGCTTCGGCAAGCGAAATTGTTTCGGGAGCATTGCAAGATTGGGATAGAGCAATAATTGTTGGAAGACGCTCATTTGGAAAGGGCTTGGTTCAACGGCCACTACAACTTATTGATGGTTCGATGATACGCCTTACAACTGCACGCTATTATACTCCTACTGGCCGTTGTATTCAAAAGTCGTACAAAGATGGTGCTGATAAATACGAACATGACTTGGTAGATAGGTTCAACAATGGCGAATTGACAAATGCCGACAGCATCCATTTTCCTGACTCATTGCGCTACCAAACCTTGAATTTAAAACGCACAGTTTATGGTGGTGGTGGTATTATGCCGGATATTTTTGTTCCTTTCGACACTACAAAATTTACAATCATACACCGAAAATTGGTCGCACTAGGCATAGTAAACAAAGTATGTGTACAGTATATTGATAAAAACCGCAACGAACTAAAGAAAAAATACCCAACCTTCGAAAAATACAAAAATGATTTTCAAGTTGACGACGCATTTATTAATTCGCTAATAGAAGCTGCGAAAAAAGAAAAAATTGATGTTTATGAAGCAGAACCAGAAAACAAGGATCTTAAAAAGCAATTGACGAGCATTATTGACAAGTACAAAACAAAATATAACGTTGACAATGAACTTGTTGAAAAAATATTAAATGCTGAATTGTCACAAAAAAATGCAACAAAAATTAGCGACTTTGAAAAATCAAAACCATTAATTAAACTACAATTAAAAGCGCTTATTGCCCGTGACCTGTGGGAAATGAATGAATATTACCAAATTATGGATGCCGACAACGAATCGTTGACTAAAGCTATAGAGATACTTCAAACTCCAGGTGCTTACGAAAAAATTCTGAAATAACTTCGAATCCCTGTTGTTGAGGGTAACTATATTTTATGATAAACTACTTTCAAACCAACTGGATAGAAATTGTAGGAGCTGTTTTGAGTTTGCTTTATCTATTCATGTCAATAAAGCAAAACATAAGCCTCTGGTTATTCGGTTTTCTGGCATCGGCATTTTATGTGGTAGTGTTTTTCGAAACGAAATTTTACGCCGATATGAGCCTGCAATTTTACTATTTAATTATCAGCGTTTATGGTTATATAAATTGGAAATACGGCACACATCAACAAGGTAAAGAACTACCCATTACAAGTATTTCGAAATCTACAACACTACAATTATTGCTAGCAAGTGTGGTTATTTATTTCATTTACTATATTATCCTTTCAAAATATACCGATTCTACAATTCCCATTGCAGATTCGATAGTTGGAATGCTAAGTGTAATTGGAACTTGGATGTTAGCACGCAAGATTATTGAAAACTGGCTGGTTTGGATAATTGCTGACGCACTTGCTTGTGGTTTGTTTTTTTATAAAGAGCTCTACCCTACTGCCATACTCTTTATTATTTACACCGTAATGGCTGGCATTGGTTATTGGCAGTGGAAAAAAACTTTGAAAACGAAAGAAATTGAACAGCAGTAGTTTCGTAAAAATTTATAATCTACAAATACGATTGTAATCCAATTAATTTCTTCCTTTCATTTTTTTTCCATAACCACTCATTTACTTTGTAAGTAACAAAAGCACTTCCAGCACCCAGCAATGCACCAGCAAGTACATCCGAAGGATAATGAACACCTAAGTTCATGCGCGAATATCCAACAGAACAAGCCCAAAAATAACTAGGAGCAATAACATACCACTTTGGATATTTCATACTTAATGCAGTGGCTGTGGTAAATGCTAGCGAAGTATGCCCCGATGGAAATGAATTTGACGTTTCCGTAGTATACGGATTGAGTTCGGGATAAGGAATATAAGGACGAGGACGATTTACAATTTTCTTAAGCGAATAAGTTAGTACAGCATCAACACCAATTGCAGTCCCCACATAAAGTGCATTTTTCATCAATTTGTCGTCTTTTTCGATCAACGCAACAACTCCCATAGCAATTGGAGTAGAAAATGAAATAACAGTAGTAGTATTTGAAATAACTACTGAATAATCTCTTAAAACTGTAGAAGAAGTGCCATTGATAGACTTTAATAATTCAATATCAGCATTCTGAGCCGAAATTTGTATAGTAAATATTGAAATAGCACTGCAAAGCAGAATAATTGTCGTAAATT
>JFJP01040996.1_pt1 | contig 10336 bp, 7 predicted proteins | sample 431651 | NCBI WGS metagenome assembly JFJP01 (sample SAMN02602958, study PRJNA72255) | Microbial mat metagenome, whole genome shotgun sequencing project. | biome: fresh water; feature: sink hole; material: water; isolation source: purple microbial (photo- and chemosynthetic) mats found in... | reverse complement strand
CTGGCCTGCTGCGTCCGGTGTATGATCCGGCGGCCATCGCCCTTGCCTATGCCCGCCATGGGGCTGTGGGGCTTTCCGTGTTGACCGAACCCCTGCATTTCCAGGGCGATGCCGCACACCTGCGGGCCGTCCGCGCGGTGGTCGACCTGCCGGTGCTGCGCAAGGACTTCATGGGCGATCCCTACCAGATCGTCGAGGCGGCCGCCTGGGGGGCGGATGTCATCCTGCTGATCGCCGCCGCCCTGACCGATCCGCAGATGCAGGACTTATATGATCGTGCGCTGGATCTGGGCCTGGATGTCCTGGCCGAGGTCCACACGATCGAGGAACTGCATCGGGCCTTGCCGCTGGAAAAGGCGATTATCGGCGTGAACAGCCGCAACCTGAAGACGCTGAAAACGGACCTGGCCGTAGCCCATGCCATCGCGGCCCGGATCCCGGACGACCGGCTGTCGATCGCCGAAAGCGGCATCCGCCACCGGCAGGAGATCCTGGACTTGGAAGGCGCGGGCTACGACGGATTCCTGATCGGCGAGGCCCTCGTGCGTCAGGATGATCCGGGTGCCGGGCTTTCGGTCCTCCGTGGCACAGGGGCAGTAGATGAGCAACCGTAATTTCAGCGAGATCCTCACGCTCAGCCTGGGCAGCGACCCAAAGTCACTGCTGAAGGCGTCGCTGGACATGTGCATAGCCCTCGGACATGCCGATGGGGGCTCGATCCTGGGCGAAGAGGGTCCCTACCTGAAGTTCCTGTTCTCGAACGAACCCTCGCTGATCGGACGATCGGTTCCCCAGGGCAGCCTTGCCGGTGCCTGCCTCTTGAGCGGTCATGTCATTTATACCCATGCGCCCTCTGATCGCCGTCACTTCGACGGGGTCGACTCAGGGCTCGGCCAGCGCACGCAGTACCTGCTCAGTGTGCCGATTCCCTCGGCATTGCCGGAGTCTGGCCAAGGACTCAAAAAAGCCGGTGGCGTGCTGCAACTGCTGTACCGGGAGGATGTGATGCAAGGCCTTTCCGATGCCCTGCCTGCCGAATACCTGCTCAGCGATGTACTGGCCGACAGCGGACGATTCGAACAGTTCGGGCCGGTCCTGCAGATCCTGCCGATCATCGCGTTCGGCATGGAAGTGATGCAGTTGAGGCAGACCTCGTACCAGGTGATCCATGAGCTCAAAAACAAGATGATTTCCGGCCTATCTTGGGTCAACTGCATCAGCGTCGACCTGCAGGAACGCTTCCCGGAGGCGTTATCCGACGCGGGGATCCAGGATGATTTCGACATCGCGGCCAGCGCCATCCGCGAAGGCAGCGAACTGGCCCGGAATTATCTACAGTTCACAAAACTTTATTCCTCCAATTTCGAACCGACCGACCTGAATACGGTCTTGACAGAGACCGTCGGGGCGGTGCGGGGACTGGCCGCGCCAACCGACGACACGGCGGCGGTCGAGGTGCTGTTTGCACCGTGCCTGGACATGCCGCTGAAGCCGCTCGATGGCAGCCAGTTAAAGATGGCGTTCTTCAACCTCTGCAAGAATGCCGTGGAGGCCATGCGCCAGAATCCGGATCGACCGGGGGTGCTGACGGTCACGAGCGGCTCTGAGGAGGCGCGCTTGTGGGTCTCGATCAAGGACAACGGACCCGGCATGCCAGCAGAAATAGCCGAGAACCTGTTCATCCCTTTCAAGACCAAAAAAGAGGGCGGCACAGGATTGGGGTTGACGATTGCCAAGAAAATCATCGATATACACGGGGGCGTGATCCGCTGCGAGAGCAATGCGGAAGGCACACAGTTTATGGTGCGGCTATAGTTTTGCATGCAGCACGGTTTGATGAACCAAGGAGGCAGAAATGAGTGGTGGACGGATTGATATCAATGTCGGGGCCGATGACGGATTGCCGGATAATTACCGTGACTTGCTGGCCAGCATCAAACGCAACCTCGATCCCGCCAGCAATACGGTGTTGCTCGTGGATGATGAGCGCGGGATCCGGATGAAAGTGGCGCGCGACGTGAAGGCGTTTGATCCCACGATCGTCATCCATGAAGCCGTCAACGGCCGCGACGCCCTTGACAAGCTGGCGACCATCCGGCAGAAATACCATCGCGAGCCTCTGTTTATCGTCCTTGACCTGAACATGCCGGTACTGGATGGGTGGGAAGTGATCAAGCAACTCAAGAAGGAATACGAGGAGGCTGGTAAGACAGCTGGCATTCCGATTATCGTCCTGTCCTCCACGAGCGGCGAGAAATCCGCCTTCCTCAAGCGTACCAGCATCCACGACGGGAAAACCGGTTATGTCCCGCTGGTCAGCGTGGCCAAGGAAACCTGCATGGAAAAAGACCGGTACGACACCGCGGGCGAAAAGGGACTCATGGCCTGGCTAGGGCATTTCATCCGCCAGGCGCATTAGGCTGGCGGAGCAGAGCAGATATAAGGACATGGAAACTCACGAAGGGAGCAGATGATGTCGATTCGATCCTGGATCAGCGTTCTGGTGTGTATCAACGTTCTGGGCTGTGCCTCGGCACCTCGGATGGGCGACGTCTCGCCCATTCCCCCCTATGTGTTAGCCAGCATGAGCGAGGCGGAGTGGATCGCCGAAACGGAGTCGATTGCGACCCTGGATGCACGGTTGGCGAAGGACGTCGAGCACCTTCACGAGAATATGCAACACTGGTTGGCGGATGGCTTTACCAGCGAGGAAACGGACCTGATCGGGCAGGCCTTTTTCCGCATCTCGGTGTCCATGAATATGCTCTGGGAAAAAATCTCGGCAAATCGGCAGGCCACGTTGTCGACAACCACCGGGCCGGAAGAGGCACGCGCCTTCCTGACTGCGTTTGCGGCGGCGACGGTATTGCGCAAGCACAGCAGCGCATTCGTCGAGGGCTTCAGTTCACGGCCTGTTTTCCAAGAACTTAAGATCGCGGCCAAGCTGAATGAGCGCTACCAAGGGTATGACCTGGAACCGGGAACCTTTGATGCGGTTTTTTATGCGGTGACCCATACCGCAAACATCAAGGCACTCAGGACCGCGTCGGATCTACTGGCGGCGCAGTTGGCTGATGAAAAGTCTGTGGCGACCGCCGTCACGGCGTCGGATCCGGCATTTTCCACATTAAGCCAGCTCGGCATCCAGCGCTACCAGGAAGGCGAGGCACTCACACAGCGAATCCTCAAGCAGAAATCCGTCCTTTTTCCCAACCTGGAAAATCAGGCCCGGCATCACACCCTATCCGCCGGTATGCGCACGGCCTTCAGCCAGTTCATGGCCGATGCGTATAGCTTCCAGGGGTGGCTCTATAACTCGGTCAGCGACATCAAGCAGCCCGGCTCCGGGCCGATTGATTTCAATCCGCGCCAGGTGGCGGCTGTCAAGGCCGCGCTCCAGCCGGGCGATTTGATCCTGACCTATACGGCTGGCTACATGAGCAATGTGTTCCTGCCGGGTAAGTTCAAGCATGGCATCCTGTATATCGGGACCGTGGAGCAGCGTCAGCAGTCCGGGATTGCAGAGGTCGTGCCGGGACTGTTCCCGGAAGCGCGTGGCCGCGCCATTCTCGCCGATCTTGATGTCGGCCAGCTTGACACCGGCTATGATGTCGATGTGATCGAGGCGGTGGCCGAAGGCGTGATTTTCAATTCTCTCGACTATCTGCTCAAGACGCATATCAACCGCATGGTGGTGCTGCGTCCACGCGTTACACCGCGTGAGCGCGGCGAAGCGATCGCCATCGCCCTGTCCTTGCGAGGCAGCCTGTACGACTTTGATTTCGACTTTGAGGACACCTCGAACCAATGTTGCACCGAAGTGATCTACCGGGCCTATAACGGCAAGGGAAACATCCGCTTCAACCTCATCCGGCGTATGGCGGTCAAGACGTTATGTTCAGATGACATCATCGAATACCACCTGAAAAACGACATGCCCGCCTTCGATGTCGTCCTGCTGGCCGAGGAAAACAAGCAGTCCCCGATCCAAGCGGCAACCCTTCTTGAGGGGGCGGACGCCGCGCGGCGACTGGCCGACCTGATGCGGTAAGCATCCAGGCCGTCGATTAGAGCAGATCCGCCAGGCGGCTCTTGAGCGCGTCCCATGTCCGGGTCGGGATCGGATCGAGGATCTCGGTCGCCGTGTCCTGGCCAGCGAGCATGATCGACTCCAGTGCTTGGACCGTGGGGGCATCTGGCGTGGCCAGATTCAGTTCCACGTTCTTGTGCAGGCTCAGGTCGTCCATATTGGCGGATCCCCAGAACGCCCAGTTGTCAATCAACGTGGCCTTCTTGTGGGTCATGCCGGGATAGAGGAAGACGCGTACCCCGTGCTCCAGCAGGGTGTTGGCGGAAATGCGGTCGGCACCCTGGATGGATTTGATGTTGGTTTCCATCGGAATCACCACCCGCACATCCACGCCCCGGTGCCGGGCCTCGCAAAGGGCATACAGAATGTGCTTGTTCCAGAGGTAGGCATTCTCGACATAAATACGATGGCGGGCCCCTCCGATCGCCGCCAGCATGGTGCGAAAGTAATAGTGCCGCCAGGGTGTGGTGACCAGGAAATACAGATTAATATCGCCGGGCCGGGCCGTGTACACATGACGCCGGGCCGTGGCCTGGCGCAACAGCTCGATATCCCCCAGCCAGCCGGCCTGCGTCCAGACCGCATCGAAATACGAATCCAGCTCCGTGACCACCGCCCCCGTCAACTCGCTCATCATGTCGCGCCAAAGATACCGGTATTCCCAGCCAATGTTCATCCCGCCCAGATAGGCCGTGTGACCATCGATCGTGAAGAACTTCACGTGGTCGGACGACAACCAGAGGTTTCGGGATTGCCGGACGTTGATGGTTGAGTCTTTCCTGAGGTAACGCAGTGTGTTCACAGACTCGGCCTGGGGTGGACTCTCTGGGTGGTTCTCGTCCCAGGCATGGCGACTACCGATAATATCCAGCAGCACCTGCACCTGTACGCCCTGCTGGTTGCGTGCCTTCAACAGATCGGCGACCGCCATCGCATAGACGTCATTATCAAAGATGTAGGTCTTGATGGCGATCCGGTTGGTGGCAGATGCAATCGCCGCCTCGAAGTGCGGGAAAAAGATGTCACCGCCGGTTAGGAACGTAACCGTCCCCGGCACCGGGGGACCGCTATAAAACGAAATCAGCGGCAACAGGCTCTCGTTCGGCGGCAATGTGGTGTAGGGACGCAGCGCAGGAACAGGTAGGCGACAACTCAAGCGGTTGAAACGGTGGTAGCGGATGTACATCCTCGATACCGTCATCTCGCCAAACGTCTTTGCCCGCCAGGCCAGTTCGGCGGGAGCCGAGATCGGCCGCGAAACCAACCTTACGGAATGATCCTCGGTAACCGATACGATCTTAGGAATAGCCGAGCAACCCCCGACCAGAATCAGAGCCATCCCGATACCCAGAGAACGCCATTTCACGAAGGATTGTATCATACCGGATATTTGTAACGCTGTTATGCTGGGGCGGAAGATTCAGAGGCGGCAACCGGCTGTACCGCCGGCTTGTCTTGTTTATGCCTCGTACACCAAACGGCGGCAATCACAACAGCCAGTGCAATTAACAGCGATGCCACACGCCACCAGGGACTGCGCCGGGCGTAGGGATCCGCAAACATTCGGCGCGAACCGGGCGGTAGATGCGCCAGTTCGGTCAAGGCGGCACCAAACGCCGGATTCATCCTTGCCCGTGTGTTGATGGCCCACCCGTTCGCATCTAGGACAGGGCCGAGGTTTCGCTGTTTCAGCTTGATGGCGGCCAGCAGCATCGACGGGCCGGAGATCAGCAGGATGATTCCCAAGACCCCGAGCGGCAGCCAGTAGCCGAGGCCGAACAGAACCTGCAGGAAGCCGCCGACCAGCGCACTCATCCCGCCAATCGCGGTGCCGATCAGTGCAATTGTCCCGAGTTCAATTTTCTTGGGCGCAGGCATTGGCGTTGTCGCCCGAACCTGGTCTGCGGTGGCAATAACCGAGGCGGTTGTGTTCATGCGGACCATGGAGGCATCCTCGGCCGCCTGGGCGCGCTTTGCAATCTGATCCTCAATCAGGCGCACCAACTTGCGGTACGGCATCCAGAATGCCTCGCGGACACTGATCGGATTCGACACGATCCGTGTGATGGTCGCGCTCCAGTCCAGTCCACCCCGGTCATAGAAGACGCCATTGCGACCCACGCTGAGATTCTGGGCGTCCCCATCGGTAATGACGGCCACGATCGTGCGCTGGGTACCCAGTCGCCGGATGTCGCAGTAGGCCAGATAGGCATTGGACAGCCCTGCCATGGCTGCATGTTTGGCCGGATCGGCCACATCGATGCACAGGTGGCAGGCACGAGCATCCAGATAAAGACTGCCCGCTTGGAATATGGCGTAGGTCTGGCCGTAGAAATCCGAGAAATTGACGTAGTTGGTCAGCACTTCATAAAGATCGCGCTGGAATCGGATCATCTTTTCCAGCTTCTCGATCTGGCTGTTCTCGTCCTTGAGTTCGGCATCCCTCTGAATCAATGCCTGAATTGCATCCGTGATCTCGGGCTTCAACAGGGATGCCAGGCGGAGCTCGTCCAGTTGCATGACCGGGGTCCCGGGGCGGGCCGCCTGCCACACCTCATGAGCCGCGAGCATCGCCAGCAATCGAGTCCAATCCGCAGCACCCAACGACGCGTCGCTGGACTTGAGCAGCAGGACTATCGCTTTTTCGCGAAGTCGGCGGATGGCATCACCCCAGGCCGGATTCAGACCCTGTTCCAATGGAAGCGAACCCTCGGGAACAACGAGAGCCAACGGCAATCCGAGCATTTCGGACGCCCCGGGGCTTAACACCTTACCGGCGTAGGATGCATAGACAGAGGCGTCCCCATTCATGGCTGCCCTGGCCCGATCATCAAAGGCGGATACCTGGCAACGGGCAAAGAAATCGTCAACTTTCGGGCGTACCGCCTGCACGGCAGCAAAGGCGTCGAGGGTCGCCTCGTGGGGTAGCGGAAAGACCGCAGGATCCGAAGCCCCCCGCTGCCGCCATTCGAGGGTCGCCTTGGCATCGCGCATGAATTGCGACAGGGTCCCCTGATCGATACCCATCTTGCCGCTGCGATCCTTGGTTCCGCCCAGCAGCGAGACCATGCACTCAATCGCTTCAGCAACTGCGGGCGTGTCTGCGCTTGGTGCAGGCACCACGCCATCGCCATTGAAGCGGGTATTCGCAAAGATCTGTTCCTGGCTGGTGACGTCGCTCAGGGTGATGGCCGCAGCATCGGGCTTTCCTAGATTCTTGAGAATGCGCCGGGCACCTGCCAGGATCTGGGGATCCTTGATGGCATCCAGTTGAACCTGATCAGATGGCTCCAATAGGCATCCTAGATCGTTAAAGACCGACACGCACCAAGCCACTGCCGCCAGGATTTCCGGCGGACGGATGAATCCATCCTTATCGGTATCGAGAATCTCACAGGTTCGCGGGTTCAGAGCGATACCGCGGGTCGGCATGCAAAGCACCATCCAGAGCTTCTGATCTAGCTCTGGCAAACGGGCAATGTCTTCACCCTGCCGAAGAACGACCTGATCAACACCACCTACCCTGGCAAAACGCCAAGGGTAGGTGCTGATTTGACGGCGCAGCCGCATGGCGACCTGACGCAACGGAATCACGCTGCAGAGGCTGCTGTCGGGGGAACAAACACCCTGGCCGCGAGTTCACGGTCAATCATGAACAGCCCACCACCATTGGGGCCAGCCAGCTTGAGCTGATCGATGATCGCGCAGGCATTCTGTTCTTCTTCAACCTGCTCGTTCACGAACCACTGCAAGGAAACTTCCGTTGCGTGGTCCTTTTCCTTGACTGCGATATCAACCAGATTATTGATCGAGGCCGTTACCACGCGCTCATGTTCCAGCGTCTTCTCGAACATCTCCAGGGCGGTCTTGCACTTGACGGCTGGCTTTGCAATCGCCGCCAATTCAATCGTTGCCCCCTGCCGCAGCACGTATTTGTAAAACATCTGCGCGTGGGTTAACTCTTCCTGATTCTGGATAAAGAACCAGTTCGCTACCCCGGGCATACCGCTGCGCTCGGCGCGTGCCGACAAATCCAGATAGAGATACGCCGAATATAGTTCCTTATTGATCTGCTCGTTCAACGCCTTGGTCATTTCCTTGCTGATCATCGTCTCATCTCCTTATTTATGTTTGAAATCAACCCTTGTTTCTCTACAATGCTTTAGCATTCCAGAGTTTATTATAATTATCAATCGCTTTCTGCGCCAACTCGCGCCCTGCCGCACGGCATTCCGCCAAGGCTTCCTCGTTGGGGACAAACTGCACATGCATCGCCGGACGGGTCAGCTCGAATTTCATGTCGTTCAAGTATGCTTCTACCTCGGTGGGACCCCCATTCTTGGACCACCCGTAAGAGCCGAAGGCAAAACCGACCTTGTTCATCGGACGCAACCCCTTCCAGTAGGTCAGCAGGCAGGCGACCTGCGGCATCAAGGTCATGTTCAACGTCGGGGAACCCACTGCTACACCAGAGGCATCCAGGACTTCCGTCGCCAGCTCGGTGATGTGCGAGGCGTTCACATTGTATAACCGGGCATCCACCCCGTCGACGTCCATGACGCCTTTGATAATCGCGTTGGCCATCATCTCAGTACTCTTCCACATGGAATCGAAAACCACCAGCACCTTGCGCTCGGGCTTGTGCAGCGTCCACCGGTCATAGGCGGCGAGGATGGTTTGGATATGCTTGCGCCAGATCACGCCGTGACTGGGGGCCACCATCTCGATTGCCAGACCGCCTGCGGCAGCCAGTGTGGCCCGGATCGACCTCGCATACAGCATCACGATATTCGCGTAGTACGTCTTGGCTTCGGCCATGATCACATTCAGGTTCTCGGTATCGTCAAACCGTGTCGCCGAGGCGAAATGCTGCCCGAAGGCATCCATTGAGAACAGCAGCTTTTCCTCTGGCACGTAGGTGAACATCGATTCGGGCCAATGCACCATGGGTGTTTCCAGGAACGTCAAATGGCGCCGCCCCAGCGAAAGACGGTCACCGGTCTTGACAATGTGGACACGCCATCCCTCGGTGTCATAATGCATGTCTAGGGCCTTAAGGCATTTCTCGTCACAGACGAGGGTCACGTTCGGGCAGGCCTGCATCACCGCCGGTACACTGCCGGAATGATCCGGTTCCGCGTGATTGACCACCAGGTAATCCACCTTATCGAGCGGGATATGAGCCTGTATGTTCTCCAGCAGATTCGACGCATACGGAGCCTTGACCGAATCGATGACCGCGTTCTTCTCATCCAGCATCAGGTAGGCATTATAAGTCGACCCCCTGCCTGTCTTGTACCCGTGAAAATCGCGGACATTCCAGTCCACATAACCGATCCAGAATATACCATCCCGTAATTTTGTATCCATCGCTACTCCAACCTCCTTAAATCAAACAGAGACCGCTAACCGTTGATCGTGCAGAACCCACATTTCATTACAACCGATGAAGACTTTAATGCGGCGGCGAGTGATAATCAAGTGTTGCTTTTGCGCCAAGGTCAGACGGTCAGACGTTCTGATCAAGATGGCTTTATGTTAGGCTCTGAAGAACCGTCGAGCCCGCAACACCGGCACTTCTCCAACCTATTCCCGTACGGCATTAATGATTCCGCCGACATCCATCCAGTCGCTGATCAGCACCGGCGTGCTTTTTCCCGTGATGACGTTTGGCTGGGTTATTTTCGGTGCCAGTTCCTTGCCGGGCATGGTGTAGATGAACGGCACGTCGCCCGAATCAAACTTCGTCTTTAGACAGTTGCCAAGCACAGACATCTCTGAACCGAACGTCGCCCCCTGCTCCTCCGCCATCGCCTTTCCACAGAGGAAGATAATGCCGCTCAGTTGAGCTGGCGCAAAACATTCAACGTAAACATTGTAGGTCATGGTGGCCTGCGAATCCCCGATCTTGGGGGCGGGCGAGGGATACCAGCCCCACGCAGCGCCGTCCGGTACAGCCTTGGTCTCGATCATATCCGGGATGTACTTGCCCCAGTAGCTGCGCCAATCGGCGATATAGCGCCGCGTGTTCTCCAGATAGTATGGGTTGTCCGGATACTGGCTGCCGACGGTCTTGTAGTCGGCCATCAGGCTGGGCGCCTGGTTCAGGAAGTCCGCCGCAATCCAATTCTTGAGCGCCACATCGCTCTTGCTCTGCATGAAGATGATGCCGACCGGCTGACCGGTCTTCGCCGCGATGCCATGACCCAGTGCCGCCGCCAGGCCTGTCGCGTCTTTCCAGTAGGA
>JFJP01029858.1_pt1 | contig 10336 bp, 9 predicted proteins | sample 431651 | NCBI WGS metagenome assembly JFJP01 (sample SAMN02602958, study PRJNA72255) | Microbial mat metagenome, whole genome shotgun sequencing project. | biome: fresh water; feature: sink hole; material: water; isolation source: purple microbial (photo- and chemosynthetic) mats found in... | reverse complement strand
GCCGTGCCCCCTTTCGGCAAAACGGAGAACGGCTCCGTTCCGCCAGAAAAGCGAAGTGCAGCGGAACATTTTTAATTTCATTCAATTGAATTTCAAGAAATATGTGTGGCTTCTCCGCAGGATGGGTATGAAAGAATTACATACCATCCGGTATGGATTCAGGTGCAGAATTCAAGCGCGAGGAGGGCAAAAACATGTCATTTCACGATTTCAGGCTCCATTCCCTGGAGGGCAACGAGGTATCCCTGTCCGATTATGAAGGCAAACTGGCAGTCGTCGTGAATGTTGCAAGCAAATGCGGCTTTACGTACCAATATGAAGCCCTTGAGAAACTATATGAAGACTATAAGGACAAAGGAGTCGTGGTTCTAGGATTCCCCTGCAACCAGTTTTTCGAGCAGGAGCCGGGTGACAGCGAGGAAATCAGAAATTTCTGCAGCATCAACTATGGTGTGACTTTCCCGCTCTTTGCCAAGATCGATGTGCGGGGAGAATCCGCCCACCCGCTTTATCGTTGGCTGACCGCCTCGGCTCCTTACGAAGGTCTGGATGAAAGCACACCGGGCGGTGGGAAACTTGCAGGTCATTTCAAGAAACATTTTCCGGAGGAATACCTGAAGGACAATGAAATCAAATGGAATTTCACGAAATTCGTCATCGGACGGGATGGCAAGGTGATCAAGCGTTTTGAGACACCGGTCGAGGTGGATGACATTCGAAAATATCTCGATACGATTGTCTGAACGCGTTTGTCGAACTGAACGGGAAAGGACCCGGGCGTTCTCGCCAAGGTCCTTTCTTTTTTTGTTTTCCCGTCTCATGATGCCACAGGACACACCGCATGTATAGGGTTCATCCATAGAGGAATCATGAGGAAGGAACTGGAGGAGATCAATTGGCTGGCGAATAAGGGACCCGGTTCATGAAGTGGACCTCAATGCCGGAAACGATCGGACCATCCGCTTCCGATGCGGTTTTCACGGACTGCCAGTCCGGATCGGCCGAAAAGGTTTCGAAACAGCGGTCGCGCGTGGCACGATCCTCATGTTCGAGGACATAGTATATGGTTTCCTTTCCATCGGCATCTTCCCAAAAATCGACCGTCCTGATGCCGTGCCGCTTGAAAAGCGTGAGGGTATGTTCCGAAAACCGTGCATGGATGGCAGGCAGACGGCCGGGATGCATGTGGTAGATCCTCAATTCGTAAAGCATGGTGCACATCCTCTCCTGTTCCTGTATGATTGCTCGCGCAAATGGTTGCGCCAGCGCTTCATCCGGTTCAATATCCGTTCGGGTTTCCCGATTGCCAGCGCCAGGAATCTTCACACATCCGTTCAATGCCCAGTTCCGCTTTCCAGCCGAGTTCCCGTGCGGCTTTCGACGGATCCGAATAGGAGGTGCCGATATCTCCGGGGCGACGGGAGACGACCTTGTACGGTATGACCTTTCCGGAAGCCTTCTCGAAGGCCTTCAGCACGTCGAACACACTGTATCCGACACCGGTGCCCAGGTTGTAGGCGTCCGTTCCCGGACCTTTCATGACCTTGTCCAGCGCCTTCAGATGCCCCTTTGCGAGGTCGACGACATGAATGTAGTCGCGGACGCCGGTTCCATCCGGGGTTTCATAATCATCCCCGTAAACAGACAATTCCGTACGCTTCCCGATGGCGATCTGCGTGATGAACGGCATGAGATTGTTCGGGATGCCGTTCGGGTCTTCCCCGATGAGCCCGCTTTCATGCGCACCGATCGGGTTGAAGTACCGGAGCAGCGCGATGCTCCAGGACGGATCCGACACGGACAGGTCACGCAGGATTTCCTCGATCATCAGCTTGGTCCTGCCATAGGGATTGGTGGCGCTGAGTGGGTACTCCTCGCGCAGCGGAACGGTTTCGGCCATGCCATAGACCGTGGCGGAAGAACTGAACACCAGACGTTTCACCCCGGCCTTGCCCATTGCCTCCAGCAGCATCAGGGTGCCGGTGATGTTGTTGTGGTAATATTTGAGCGGAATGGAGACGGATTCTCCGACAGCCTTGAGCCCGGCGAAATGGATGACCGCGTCGATGGCATGTTCCGCAAAGATGCGGTCCAGCGCGGGTTTGTCCAGAAGATCCGCCTCCACGAAGGCTGGTGTCTTTCCGGTGATGGCTGCGACGCGTTTCAGCGCCTCCGGCTTGCTGTTGGAATAATTGTCCACAACAAGGACATCATGTCCCGCATGCAACAGTTCCACGCACGTATGTGAACCGATATATCCGGCTCCGCCGGTGACGAGTATCTTCATTCCGTCACCTCCCTTGCGCCGTCTCCGATGTCGGAGACATAGAACGCGCAGTCATGCCCGATCGCCGCGCGATAGGCAGCTCCCACCTTTTCCTTGACCGCGTCCACCGCTTCGTTTCTAACCAGTGCCACCGTACAGCCGCCGAAACCGGCGCCTGTCATGCGGGAACCGATGACGCCCTCGCAGGAGCGGAAAGCGTCAACCAGCGCGTCAAGTTTCAGGCCGGTCACTTCGTACAGATCCCGGAGTGAATCGTGGGACTGGTCCATCAGCTGACCGAACAGCACGAGGTCTCCCTTTTTCAGCGCTTCCACGGAACGGAGCACGCGGTCGTCCTCGTAGACGACATGTGCCACACGGTTGCGTACGACAGGATCGGCAATCAGGTGGCCATGTTTCTCAAAATCGGCGGCACTTACATCCCGCAGGCAGGTGGCCTTCGGCAGCGCCTGTTTCAGAATCTCCAGACCGGCTTCGCATTCGGCACGCCGTTCATTGTACTTGCCTTCGCCGAGGGAACGTTTGTGGTTCGTGTTGGCGATGACGATGGAAACACCTTCCAGCACCAGCGGCACCCACTCGTATTCGAGGGTGAGGCAGTCCAGGAAGATGGCATGGTCCTTTTTGCCCATGGCGGAAGCGAATTGATCCATGATGCCGCACATGACTCCGATGAAGTTGTGCTCGGCCGTCTGGGAGATTTTCGCCATCTGGATGGGGTCGATGGAAACCGGCTTGTTCCCTGCGCCCAGGGACACCAGCGCGAATGCAGTGGCCACTTCGATGGCGGCGGAGGAAGAAAGCCCGCTGGCAAGCGGAACCTTGTCCTCATACAGCAGGTCGCAGCCGACCAGCGGGAAACCGGCCTTCTGCAATTCATCGGCCACGCCGAGTTGGTATGCGCCCCATTTGATGTCCCGGCTCTTCTGCAGATCATCCAGATCCGCTTCCACAATCACCTTCAGATCGGTGGCGACCAGACGGACTTTCCGATCCGAACGGGGCCTGGCCAGAACGGTCGTGGCCAGCGTGAGTGCGGCCGGAAAAACAAATCCGCCATTGTAGTCGGTGTGCTCGCCAATCAGATTCACGCGACCGGGCGAGGTGAACAGGCGAATCCCATCGGCGTTCCCGCCGAAATACCCGATAAATTCCTTGACGAGGGCTGTCTTGTCCATAACTGCCTCCTCTTGTTCCTTCACGCTTTTTTCAGGAATCTTTCATCTTCTCACGTTATTTCAGGAATCTTTCATCTTCTCACGTTATTTCAGGAATCTTTCATCTTCTCACGCTTTTTCAGGAATCTTTCATCTTCTCACGATTTTTCAGGAATCTTTCATCTTCTCACGCTTTTTTCAGGAATCTTTCATGCGCTTCACGCAGTTCAATGGCCTTCTCTTCCGGTGCGGTGGGATTGCAGTGCGCCCAGACACCGGTTTCACTCGATGCGTTGAACTTCTGCTTGTCGCCGGAACGCATGGGTGGGAAGAACTCGATGTGAAAGTGGTAATCTTCGCTGAAATCGCCGCTGTTGACCGGATTCTGGTGCATGCACATCATGTACGGGAAAGGCTTGCTGAACAGACTGTCCAGCGTGCCGACCGTTTCCCGCAGCGTGGCGGCAAGGGATGTCTTTTCCGGATCCGTCATCTGGACCAGATTCTGGAAATGACGCTTGGCATAGATGTAGACCCCGTAAGGATACTCCGTGAAGAAAGGCAGCACCACGGAGAAGTGCTCATTCTCGAATATGACCCGTTCCTGCTGCTCCTGTTCTTCCCGCAGCATTCTGCAGAATATGCATTCGCCTGTTTCAGCGTGATGCTCCTTTGCGGACTGGAGTTCCAGTTCGATTTTCTTGGGAACCCACGGATAGCCGTAAATCTGGCCATGGGGATGAGGCATCGTGACGCCGACCACTTCACCACGGTTCTCGAAAATGAAGACATATTTGATTTTTTCGTCTTCGGAAATGGCTGCAAAACGTTCCGTCCAGAGGTCCACCAACTTTCTGATATGTGAAACCGGCAGCTCCGGAAGGGTAATCGTATGCTTCGGAGAATAGAGAATGACCTCGCATTTTCCATAAGCGGGCGCTGTCTTGAAAAAGTCCGTGGCGACCGGATCAGGCTCCGGCGGTTCCGGACTGAGCGCCGGGAAGTCATTGTCATATTTGAAGACCTCATAGTCCGGCACTTTCCCGCCGGAAGGACAGAACGGACACCAGTCCTTGGGCATCTGGGGCCGGCCCTGTCTGTGGGACGCAATCATGACCCAGTCTTTCGTGAGGGGATGCCAGCGGAGTTCAGCCATGTCGGATGCTCCTTCCTATGCTCGGAGATGTTGGTTTGTGCTGTCGTCGGTGAAGTTGCCGGCGCCGTTGTCGGTGAAGTATGCCGGCGCCGATGACGGCGAAAAAATAAACTGTTCGAACCCATCGTCATTCCTGTCAGGTTCCCCCTCATTATATGTTTGTGTGAACCCATGGACAATGGTAGAATGTGATCATTTCTTGTGCAGATGTTGTTTTTGGCATAGTTCCGTGAAAGGATTCCGAGGCGCGAAATGCTAGAGAAACACTATATCCGGCAAAAGGACAATACGGATCTGAATGTGTACCGATGCGGCGTGGAAGCGTGTTCCCCCGGACATTCCTGGGGTCCCGGCGTCCGCGACCATTATCTGGTTCATGCCATCCGGGAAGGGCAGGGCGTCCTGCAGATCGGCGGCCGGTCATGGCGACTTGGCGCCGGGGACGGATTCATCCTTCCGCCCGACGTACTCGCCTTCTGGCAGGCGGATGCGGAAACTCCGTGGACCTACTCCTGGGTCGGTTTTCACGGTCTCCGTGCCGCAGCCGTACTGGAAAAAGCCGGACTGGACGCGGATGCTCCGGTATTCCGGCATGAGGGCGACGAGCAGCTGCTTTCCTGTCTGGACCAGCTTGTAACCGTGGCCCGGCAGGAGGATGCCGGCAGGATGAGCACACCTGTGGACCTCATGCTGACCGGGCATCTTTTCCGGTTCCTGTCACGATTGATGACCCTGTGTCGGGAAACCGGTCCGTCACGCGGCCATGATGCGGATACAGCAAGACATGTCCGTAAGGCGATGGCGTATCTGTCGCGCCATTATCCGGATGCATTCCGCATTTCGGACATGGCCCGCGCGCTCGGACTGGATCGCAGCTATCTGTCCACGTTGATCCGGAAGCAGACAGGCTCCTCGCCCCAAGCCCATCTCATCCGGCTGCGCATGGAAAGAGCCGCCTTCCTGATGGGGAATCCGCAGTTGTCCATTGCGGATATTGCGCGGTCGGTCGGTTATGAAGATCCCGCCCAGTTTTCGAAAACGTTCCGGCATGAATATGGACAAGCGCCTGGCCACTTTCGAAAGGGATTACAGCAAAATTAGCACCCGTATGTTTATCGCCAGCCGTACAGCCATGGTCCCGGTCTTCGCAGAAATAGGACGGTGATTCCCTCGCAACCCCTAATGGCCGGGATGAGGGACCCGGCATCCCGAAGGAAGTCTGTCGTGCCTGTTTCTCCTGCATCGGTCCGCTCGGAAGACGATTCTCAAATCACACGGTTCAGGGAACCAATTCTGCTGATGCGCTCCGCCGCCTCGCGGATGCGTGCTTCCGTCTGGACGAGAGCCAGACGGACGTATCCTTCCCCGCGTTTTCCAAAACTGACGCCCGGCACCACCATGACCCCGGCCGTTTCAATCAGATGCATGGAGAACGCAAGAGAATCCGTCCAACCTTCGGGCAGCGGTGCCCAGGCGAACATGGTTCCAGCCGGCATCGGAATCTTCCATCCAGCATCCGCGAAGGAATCAACCAGTGTCTTCCTGCGTGCGGCATACGTGCCTCGGACCGTGGAGATGAAATCCTGCGGTCCCTCCAGTGCGGCAATCGCAAAGCGCTGGAAGGGAAGAAAGACACCGTAATCCAGATGCGATTTCAGCAGGCGCAGATTCCCGATGATCTCCGGATTTCCCACTGCGAAGGAGATGCGGCATCCGGGCACGTTCCATGTTTTTGAAAGGGAATTGAATTCAATGCCGACCTCCATTGCGCCTGGGACGGAAAGAAAGCTGCCGCCCGGTGCTTCAGGTGTTGTCAGTTCGCTGTAGGCATTGTCGTGGAGAACCGCAATGTCATGATTTTTCGCGAATGCGACCAGCTCTTCATAAAAGCCTGCAGGCGCCAGCGCGCAGGTAGGATTGTTCGGGTAGGATGCGATGATGAGTTTGGCCCGCTTCGCCACGGACTCCGGAACGGAGGCAAGGTCCATGCGCCAGCCTTCCGATTCCAGCAGTGGAACCGGAATGATTTCTGCTCCCGCGACCTTGGGACCGACCGAAAAAATCGGATAACAGGGATCCGGCACGAGAACCACATCCCCCGGATCCACCAGGGTGAGGGCGATGTGAGCCAGGCCCTCCTGAGAGCCCATCAGGCTCTGAACGCCACCGGCAGGCAGTGCGACATCATACCTGCGGCGATACCAGCGTTCCACCGCATGCGTCAGCTCCGGCAAGTCGCAAATGGCATAGCGGTATTGATCCGGTTTCGCGGCTTCCCTGGAAATGACGTCCATCAGATGACGCGGCGGCGCCAGATCGGGGGTTCCGATGCTGAAATTGATGCAATCGGTCCCGGAAGCTTCCTTTTGCCTTCTGGCCTGCTCCAGATCCGAGAAAATCGATGATTCGAGTCCATTCATCCTTTGTGCACGAAGCATGCGGCACCCTCCGGAACAAGCAATCTTCCGTCTGCGCTAAGGGCTTTGAAGAAAATAACCTGCTCGATGAATTCCCGAAAACAATGGCCAAACCTGCCATTCTTTTCGGAAAAAGAGCAGGTAATTTTCTTCCGGCGCCTTAATATGCCGCGCTGGCGTCGCCTGTCTCGTTCGCACAAAGGACCGGTGTGGTGCCGTATCCGACGCCAAGGCGTTCACAGCCCAGATCCAGAAAACGGTTCGCATCCTCCAGGTTCCGGATGCCGCCGGAGGCTTTCACTTTGATGCGTCCGGCGGATGCCTCCATCATGGCAGTCACGGCCTCCACCGTCGCGCCGCCGGTGTGGAAGCCGGTGGAAGTTTTCACGTAGTCGGCTCCTGCCTCCATCGCCACTTCCGTGGCCATGCGGACTTGCTCAACCGTCAGGGTGCAGGTTTCCAGAATGACCTTTACCAGTACACCGGCGGGATGTGCCACTCCGACCACCGAAAGGATGTCCTCAAGCAGTTCCGCCCGCATGCCGGAACGGATGAATCCGTAATTTGCCACCATGTCGATTTCCCTGGCTCCGGCCTTTACTGCTTCACCTGCTTCAAAAGCCTTTGCTGCAGGCGTCTGGCAACCATGGGGAAATGCCAGGACACAGGAAACCTCGGTCTCCGACCCCTTGCAGAGTTCCACAGCCATGGCAATATCACAGGGACGGACACAGACTGTCCGAACCTTGTGGACTACGCCGAGAAGAATGGCTTCCCGCGCACCGGCCCGATCGAGTTCAGGCTTCAGGACGGCATGATCGAGGTATCTGGCCATAGGCAGTCTTTCTTTCATGTTTCTCCTCCTTGCATGATCACCCATCAGGCGGGTGATTCCCGCGAATTGGGCTACGCTCAGACATTCGGCGCGTATGATTTCGGAAATCGCCATCTCGCCGAGTATCTGGCGCAATCCATCCTTGCCGCCGGGTATCCACGGCGCGGCCCCGAGCGAGTTCACAATGGTCTTGCGGCGTTGGGAAAAGGAAGCCCGTACGATTTTGTGGAACAGGGTCATGTCAACCCCCGCCACATCAACATTGCCGGTCTTTCGGAGTCGGACGACCGCCGAATCCACATCCGGCTTCGGCACAAAGCAGTTCTTTGAAACCGTGAAGCACAGTTTGGGTTCGGAAAGACAGCGGATCGAAACGGACAGTGCGCTGTAATCCTTCACGCCCGGCTGTGCGGCCAACCGCTGAGCCACTTCCTTCTGCACCATGAAGACGAGTGTATGCCAGGGAATGTCGGATTCCAGCAGGTGCATGATGATGGGGGTCGTGATGTAGTACGGCAGATTCGAGATGACCTTCAAGGGGCCTGGCCAATCCCGGACCAATTCATGAAGATCCGTCTTCAGTATGTCCCCCAGCACCACTTGAGTATTGTCACATCCCTCAAGCACTTCTTCCAGGGCGGGAATGAGATGCCGGTCGATCTCCACAGCCACGACGCGTCCGGCGGACTTGGCCAGCTGCAGGGTCATGGAACCTACCCCGGGTCCGATTTCCAGAACCAGGTCCTCCCGGGTGACATTTCCGGCATCGACGATCTTGTCAATGATGTGGATATCCGTGAGAAAATTCTGCCCCAGACTCTTCATGAGCCTGATGTCGTATTTTTTGAGAATCGCGCCCGTATTGACGGTATCCAGCAAACTCGCCTCCCATGATTCCGTGCAAGTAATTTCTTTCCTGCGCCTTGGCTTGGAAAGCAATAACTTGCTCTATGAATTTCAAAAAACAATGGCCAGACTCGCCATTCTTTTTTGAAAAAGAGCAAGTAATTTCTTTCCTGCGCCTTGGCTTGGAAAGCAATAACTTGCTCTATGAATTTCAAAAAACAATGGCCAGACTCGCCATCTTTTTTGAAAAAGAGCAAGTAATTTCTTTCCTGCGCCTTACTTCGCGCAGGGGTTTTCGTTCTGTTTCCAGCGCGCATCGTTCTGTTCATTCAGTATGTAGACGCGCACGCTGCGGCGTCCCCAATTCTTTGCCTGCTGTGTTGTATCGAAATACAGATCAATCAGCTTTCCCTTGATGGCGCTTCCAATATCCGCCGCAATGGCAAAACCATAATCCGGTGCGGAGCCAGGCACCTCGACATAAACCTTGGTGCCGAGCGGGATGACCCGGGGATCCACCGCGATGACACCTTCCCGCGCCCGGATGCCGGTGCGGGTGATACCAAAGCCGTAGTCGCCGGGACTCTTGCCCGTATCCGCAAACGAAGCGGTATAGGCGGTCGCCTTCAAGTCCAGCGTTTTGGAATAGCGGACCAGGTCTCCGCGATGACTGGTGAAATTTTTCACTGTTCCGAAATCGATGATGCGGTTGATCGGTTCAGACAGGATGCGTTCCTGCACGAAGGTGCGGGATATCGGTTTCCCGTCTTCATAGACGATGCGGAACACGGATTCGAGCTGTCCATCCACGCCGGCCTGCACGACCTGGGTCTCCCCTTCGTTCAGCATCTTGTTCGGTTGCTCCAGGACATCATAGGGAATGTCCTCATACTCGGAAAGCGCCTCCATGCGGACTCGGATGATCCGGAGGGCCATGCCGGGCATGACGGATGAAAGTTCCGTGCCACCGACCATCTGGTCCAATGAACCGAGAACGATGCCTTCATCCTTCAGGACATCCTTGACGGTACTCCGCCAGGTCATGATTTCATTTTCCGCTCCGTCCACAGCCAACGTCATGGGCACTGCCCTGCGGATTTCCAGCAGGTTGGTCCCATCGGGTGAAAGGGGGGTGTCCAGAGACAGATTCACATAGTCGTGCGGGGTGACGGTCACATCCAACTGATTCAAGGCTTGCTGCGCATCATATCCCATCGTTTTCGCGACGAGGGTCGCATTGCCGTCCAGGATGGTGATGTCCCGGCAGGCTGCGGCAAAGGCTTGCGTACCAACGGCAATGGCCAATATCGAAATCAGGACCAGCAGCGCCATTTGTTTCAGTGGAAGGATTCGCCGGATGTGCTGCAGAAAATAACTGCCCATCGCTTGCTACCTCTCCATCGAATCATAATCTGCCGCATGCCGGCGGCTATTTTTCCTTTGTGGGCACTTGCTTTCGTGATGACACGGATTGTTCTGCAAGGCTTTCCCATTCTACGTCATTGCGATTTGTCCGTCAAGGTTTGAATCCTATATATTGGATATATTAACTTATTTTGTAATTTATATAGGATAATTTTGGTTTTTATCTAACATTTTCTGGAATTATATGAACTAACAATTCGTATTTTTGTTAAT
>JFJP01006163.1_pt1 | contig 10337 bp, 8 predicted proteins | sample 431651 | NCBI WGS metagenome assembly JFJP01 (sample SAMN02602958, study PRJNA72255) | Microbial mat metagenome, whole genome shotgun sequencing project. | biome: fresh water; feature: sink hole; material: water; isolation source: purple microbial (photo- and chemosynthetic) mats found in... | reverse complement strand
GCCAGATCGTCGGCAAAGGCCATGGCGGCCTCGCTCTGGCTGTAGAAGAACGGGGCGGCGGCGGGCCGTTGGGCGGTGGGCAGTTTGCTGCTGGCCTGCGCGGCCAGTGGCAGCACCGCCAGGGCCAGGCAGAGGGCGGCCGCGCAGCGGCGCGGGCCATGGAAAGCGGGGGAAAAGATGGGGTACGACACGAACGAAAAGGCGCGTTGGCGCGCGGGAAAAAAGGGTCAACCTGGGGGTTGTCTGGGCCAGCCCAATTGCTGGTATTCGCGTTGCAGTGTAGCCAGCGTGATCGGGCTGCTGCGGGCGTAGCGTTGTGCCTCCAGGCGCAGCAGCCAGTCGCTCAGCTGGCGGGCAAACGGTGTGTCGCCCCAGTGCTGCTGCACGCGCTGCGCCAGACCGCGCGGCGGCAGCTGGTCGTGATCGCTCAGGCCCAACTGGCTCAGGCGGCGGCGGGTGCGCCGCAGCAGGCGCAGCCAGGGGTCGTGCTGCTGGCGTTCCCAGAGTGTCCACGCGGCACCAGCCAGGCTCACGGCCACCACCACGCCGATCAGCAAAAACGCCAGGTCGGTCCAGCTCGGCGCGCTGAAACCGAGCTGCTTCAGCAGGTCGAGCTGGCGGCTCTGGGTGTAGTTGAGCACCCACTGATCCCAGCGGTTGTTGACCGCGTCCCACACCTGGCGCAGCTGCGCCGCCAGATCGGGATTGAGCGTACGCGCCGCGCCGGCAAACAGACCTTCGGGCGCCTGCAGCCGCTCGAGCGAGCCGATGCGCCCTGGCGCCACCGCCGAGGTGGGGTCCACCCGCACCCAGCCCTGGCCCTGCAGCCAGACCTCTGCCCAGGCGTGGGCGTCGCGCTGGCGCACGGTCCAGTAGCCATCGACGCCGTTGAGTTCGCCGCCCTGGTAGCCGGTGACGATGCGCGCGGGAATGTCGAGCCCGCGCATCAGGATCACGAAGCTGGAGGCGATGTGTTCGCAGAAGCCCTCGCGCCGGTCGAACCAGAATTCGTCGGCGGTGTTGGCGCCAAACACGCCGGGGTCCAGCGTGTAGGTGTAGCCGCCGGTGCGCAGCCTGTTCATGACAGCGTCGACCAGCGCTGGCGCGAACTGCGGGCCGGCGCCAATTTCTCGCCGAAGCTGCTGGGCCAACGCCAGGGTGCGCGGGTTGAAGCCCGGGGGCAGTTCGATGTGATCTTGCAGCGCCACCGCCTGCTGCAGTGGGCCATGGCGGAACTGCGGATAGCTGACCGCCTGGAAGCGCATCCGCTCGGCCACCGGGCGGTTGGTACGCCACTGCAGATCGGCCGTCATGGTGGCCTGCATGTTGGGCAGGCTTGGCGCCTCTGGCGTGGCCTCCAGCAGAAACAGCCAGGGCCGCTGGTTGGGCTCCATGGTCAGCTCGTAGCGCAGCGGCGGGCCGGCCACGCTGAGGTCGGCAGGCAGCGCCATGCTGTCTGGAAAGCCAGAACGGGTGGGCCGCCACTCGACCCCGTCGAAATCGCTCAGCACCGGGCCGCGGAAATACAACTGGCCCTGGGGCGGCGGCTGGCCGTCGAAACGCAGGCGCAGCGCGACCCGGTCGTCGAGCACCAGCCGCGCGATTTCGCCCACCCGCATGCTGTTGGACAGGCCGCTGCGCCCGGTCATGCCGTCGTCAGGCAGGCCCCAGAGTGGCGCCATGCGCGGGAACAGCATGAACAGCACCAGCATGATCGGCAGGCCCAGCGCGGTCATGCCAGCGGCCACGCGGGCCGACTGCAGCAGTGGCGGGCGGCCCACCGGCATGTGGGCGTTGACCAGCGCGGTCAGCAGGCCCAGCAGCGCAATCAGGATGCCCGCTGCGGTCAGCAGCGACTGCGAGTAAAAAAAGTGGGTCAGCAGGGCGAAGAACGCGAGGAAAAAAACCACAAACGCATCGCGCCGCGCGCGCAACTCCAGCGTTTTCAGGGCCAGCAAGACCACCACCAGCGTCACGCCAGCGTCGCGCCCCAGCAGCGTCTGGTGGGTGAACGCGGTGGCCGCCAGCGTGATCAGCAGCAAACCCAGGCGCCAAGGCCAGCCCGGCAACTGCTGGTTGCGCAGCGCCAGGCGCGCGCGCCAGATCAGCACGCCGGCGGTCAGAACGCCGCACCACCACGGAATGTGCGCCACCTGCAGCAACACCACCCAGCCAATGACGGCCAGCAGAAACAGCGTGTCGCGCGCGTCGCGCGGCAACGACGAGCCAAAGCGGTGCAAGGCGGACGTATTCATAGGGCGGGGGACCAGGGCGCAGGGAGCCGCCCGAACGCTTCCGGAGAAAGTGGCTCATTCAGGGCAGCCGTGGAACCGGCTTTGCCGGGCCACAGGCTGCGTCTCCCCCTCCCGCAGGAGAGGGGGGAAGACGCGAAGCGGCGCAGGGGGGTGCTCCGAATCATTCCGGGCCACAGGCTGCGTCCCCCCTCCCGCAGGAGAGGGGGGAAGACGCGAAGCGGCGCAGGGGGGTGTTCTCTCATGCTCTCGCCATCGCCTCCAGGCAGCGGTTGCGGTGGCTGATGCCCTGGTCGGGCGGGATCACGCGGCCCGGCAGGCGCAGACCGTAGTCGAGCCCGAGCCGATCAGCCATCAGCACCCAGGCGGTGAGGCGAGACAGGCGGGCTTCCGGCTCACCCGTGCCGCAGGCCGCATGGTCCAGCCAGAGCTGCTGGCGCTGCGAGGTTTGCGCTTCGCGGCTCACCAGGCTGTCGCGCCCGCTGGCGAATGCCTGCGCGGCCTTTTTCCAGACCACCGCCTTCATCGGGTCACCGCGGCGGTAGGCGCGAATGCCGTCGAACTCGCCGGTGCTTTGCGCCCGCGCGCCCTGGGCGCCGCCCGCCAGCGGCTCGCCCGCCGGCAGCGGCGGTGGGTACAGCTCGGGCGCGGGATAGACCAGCACCTGTGCCGCAGGGCGCCAGACCGTCCAGACGCGAAAGGTGCCCAGCGGAAACAGCGTCTGGGCGGTGAGTGCGGGCAGGCTCAGCAGGCCGCGCCGGGGTGCGGGCCAGGCCACTTGCAGTTCGCTGCTGCCCTGGGCGGGTAGGTCGGCCCAGGCCAGATGGGGCGGCTCGCTGCCCTGTGGCACCACGCCCAGCCCCAGCCCATGGCGCGCCCGCTTGCGCTCGCTGGAGAGCCGAACCACCAGCGCCACCGCCTGGCCCGCGTGCACCGGTGCGGGTGGCGTGAGGTGTAGCGTGACGCCGCGCAGATTGCCGTGGCACACATGCATGCCCACCACCGCGCAGCCTGCCAGCAAAAAGGTGAGCAGGTAGCCCAGGTTGAGCTGGTAATTGATGCTGGCCACCAGCAGCAGTGCCAGCGTGAACCCCAGCATCCAGCCCGGCCGCGTCGGCAGGATGTACACGTTGCGTTGGGTGAGCAGCAGCGTGTCGGTGGCGGGCAGGCGGTTGTGGAACCAGTCGCGCAGGCGAGAGCGCACCAGCGTCAGCGGGTTGAAGCGGCGCCACGAAGGCGGAGTTTGGGCGAGTGCGCTCAAGGCTCAGGTCTCAAAGGCCGTCTTTGTGCGTATTCGTGACGCCACCGGCGCGGTGGGGGCGACTCATGGCAACGGCGTCGCTTCCAGCAGGGCGCGCACCTGCTCCACCGAGCCGCGACCGGCGTCGGCCACCGGAATCAGCCGGTGGGCGGTGGTCTGCGGCAGGATGGCGGCAATGTCGTCGGGCGCCACATAGTCGCGCCCGCTCAAAAATGCCTGTACCTTGGCCGCCCGCACCACCGCCAGCGCAGCGCGTGGCGACAAGCCTTGCGCGAACCAGCGCCCAGACCGGGTGGCCGCCACCAGGTCTTGCAGATAGTCCAGCACCGGCTCGGCGGTGTGCACCAGGGCCACCTGCTGTTGCAACTGCGCCAGCGAGGCGGGGGAGAGCACCGGCGCCAGTTGCTCGACCATGTGGCGCCGGTCTTCGCCGCGCAGCAGCTCGCGCTCGGCGGCGCGATCGGGGTAACCGAGCGACAGGCGCATGTGAAACCGGTCCAGCTGGGACTCTGGCAGCGCATAGGTGCCCAGCTGGTCGTGCGGATTTTGCGTGGCGATCACGAAGAACGGCGCGGGCAGGGCGCGCGTTTCACCCTCGACCGTGACCTGTTTTTCCTCCATGGCTTCGAGCAGCGCGCTTTGCGTTTTCGGGCTGGCGCGGTTGATCTCGTCGGCCAGCAGCACCTGGGCAAACACCGGACCCGGGTGAAACACGAAGCCTTCCTGGCCACGCTCGTAGACCGACACGCCCACCAGGTCGCTGGGCATGAGGTCGGCGGTGAACTGCACCCGGGAAAACGCCAGCCCGAACGACCGGGACAGTGCGTGCGCCAGCGTGGTTTTGCCCACGCCGGGCACGTCTTCAATGAGCAGGTGGCCACCCGCCAGCAGGCAGGCCACGCAGTCGCTCACCTGGGTCTTTTTGCCCACAATGACCGTGTTAAGCTGATTCAATAATTGACGAATGGTGGTGTCTGCGAGCATGCCGCGAACCTTACTGGAATTTGTTTGATGGGTCTGGCCACCGGTTATTTCACCCACCCCGATTGCTGGCTCCACGAGATGGGCGCTGGTCACCCCGAATGTCCACAGCGGCTTGACGCGATCGAAGATCGCTTGAGGCGCACTGGGCTGGACGCCGCGCTGGATCGGCGCGAGGCCACGCCGGCCTCCCTCGCCGATCTGGAACTCGCACATGGTCGCATGCACCTGGCTGCCCTGCGCGGCCTGTCCGACGGGCTTCGCGACGAGATGACAGCCGGCGGCCCAAGCCATGCCCAGATCGACCCAGACACCTCTATCAACCGGCACTCCTGGGACGCCATTCTGGTTGCCGCCGGCGCTGCCATTGACGCCACCGACGCGGTGATGGCCGGCGAGCTGGCCAACGCGTTTTGCGCCGTGCGCCCGCCCGGCCACCACGCCACCCGCAATCAGGCCATGGGTTTTTGCTTCGTGAACAACGTGGCGGTGGCCGCCAAATACGCGCTGGAGCGCCACGGCCTGAAGCGGGTCGCGATCATCGACTTCGATGTGCACCACGGCAACGGCACCGAAGACATCGTGCTCGGCGACGAACGCATTCTCATGTGCAGTTTCTACCAACACCCGTTCTACCCGCCCTGGAACCATGCCAGCGCGCCCAACCTGGTCAACCTGCCGGTGCCGGCATACACGCGAGGCATGGCGGTGCGGGAGCTGGTCGAGCTGGCCTGGCTGCCCCGGCTTGAGCAGCACCGGCCACAAATGGTTTTCATCAGCGCGGGTTTCGACGCCCACCGCGAAGACGACCTGGGCCAGCTCGCGCTGGGCGAGCAGGATTACGCCTGGATCACCGAGCGCGTCAAAGACGTGGCGCGGCGCCATGCGCAGGGCCGCATCGTGAGCTGCCTGGAGGGCGGTTACGCGCTGGATGCGCTGGGGCGCAGCGTGGAAGCACACCTGAGGGTACTGGCCGATGTCTGAAGTCGCTCCCCCCGTTTTGCTGCACACGCGCGACGCGCGCGGCGTGCACACCCTCACGCTGAATGCGCCACGCCGCTTCAATGTGCTGTCCGAGGCCATGCTGGCCGCATTGCAGGCCGCGCTCGATGAGATCGCCGGCGATGCGCAGGCGCGCGTGGTCGTGATCGCGGCCGAGGGGCGTGCGTTTTGCGCCGGTCACGATCTGAAGGAGATGCGCGCCAACCCCGAGCTGGCCTACTACCAGGCGCTGTTTGCGCGCTGCTCCAAACTCATGCTCGCCATTCGCGCGCTGGAGCTGCCGGTGGTGGCCCGGGTGCAGGGGCTGGCCACGGCGGCGGGCTGTCAGCTGGTGGCACAGTGCGACCTGGCGGTGGCCGCCGAGGACGCCAGCTTTGGCGTCAACGGGATCGACGTTGGCCTGTTCTGCGCCACCCCCGGCGTGGCCCTCTCGCGCAACATGCTGCCCAAGCAGGCGATGGAGATGCTGCTCACCGGCGACTTCATCAGCGCTCCCGAGGCCCAATCGCGTGGTCTGGTGAATCGGGTCGTGCCCGCCGAGGCGCTGGATGCCGAACTGGCCGCGCTGGTCGATCGCCTCCTGCTCAAACCCCGCGACGCCATTGCGCTGGGCAAAACGCTGTTCTACCGCCAGCTCGAATGCGGCCTGGCCGCGGCCTACCAGCTGGCTGGCCAGACCATGGCCTGCAACATGGCGGGCGATGTGGCGCAGGAGGGGGTGCAGGCCTTCATCGACAAACGTCCCCCCACCTGGCAGCGTTGACCGAGATGGTTCATTGGGCGCACCTTCGGTGCTGTTGGGATGCTGGCGGCGCCGTTGCGACCACTTTCGCCCCTCTTCGGCGTCCATGGCACAAGCCATGGCCTTCTCAGTCGGGACAAAACCGACTCGCAACGGCATCCACCAGCCCACCCAACCCCAATGGACAATCTCGGTTGAAATTCCTTGGCAGCGCTCGCGCGCAACCCATTCTTTGTTTATGACCCCCGCAACAAAACCTGGCGACACGCCGCCCCCCATCGACGATTTCGCACTCTGGTTCGACAGTTTCCTGCGGCCAACGGTGCTGATCGAACTGGCCGCGTTGGCGGCCTGCGTGCTGATCGCCTGGGGTCTGGTGGCCTTGCTGCGCCGGGCGCTGGGCATGAACGAGGATCGTCGCTCGGTGCTGTTCGGACGCAACCTGGTGGACGGCCTGCTGTTCCCGTTGTTGCTGCTGCTGCTCGGTTACGTGGCGCGCGCGCTGCTGGCCACCTTCTTGCCAGTGGCGGCGTTCAAGGTGGTGATTCCGGTGCTGATGGCGCTGGTGGTGATTCGCTTCGGGGTGAAGGTTCTTCAGCTCGCCTTCGCTCAAGCGCCCTGGGTGCGGGCACTGGAGCGGTCGATTTCTTGGTTGGCCTGGATTGCCATGGTGCTGTGGGTCAGCGGGTTGCTGCCGGTGGTGCTGGCCGAGCTTGACCAGATCACCTGGAAGATCGGGGGCTCGCAACTGAGCGTGCGCACCATGATCGAAGGCGCACTCACCGCCATCGTGGTGCTGATCCTCGCGCTCTGGATTTCTGCCGCGATCGAGACCCGACTGCTGCGCGCCGCGGTCGGCGGTGATCTCTCGCTGCGCAAGGCGGTCAGCAACGCCACCCGCGCCCTGCTGATGTTCGTGGGCCTGATCATTGCCCTCTCGGCGGTCGGGATCGATCTCACTGCGCTGTCGGTGCTGGGCGGCGCCATTGGTGTGGGCATCGGTTTTGGTCTGCAAAAGCTCGCCTCCAACTATGTGAGCGGCTTTGTGATCCTGGCCGAGCGCAGCATGCGCATAGGCGACATCGTGCGGGTGGACAACTTCGAGGGCCGCATCACCGACATCAACGCGCGCTACACCGTGATTCGCTCGCTGACCGGGCGCGAGTCCATCGTGCCCAACGAAATCCTGATGATCAACCGGGTGGAAAACCTGTCGCTGGCCGATCCCAAGGTGTGGCAATCGACCGTGGTGCTGGTCGCTTACGACAGCAATGTGGAGCAGGTGAGCGATCTGCTGCTGCAGGCCGCGTTGGTGCAGGATCGTGTGTTGAAAGACCCGGGCCCATCGGTGGCACTCTCGGCCTTTGGCGCCGACGGTCTGGAATTCACCCTGGGTTACTGGATGGCCGACCCGGAAAACGGGCAGCTCAATCTGCGCTCGCTGGTGAACTGCGCCATCCTGCAGTCGCTGCGGGCCAACAACATCCAGATTCCTTACCCCCAGCGCGTGCTGCACATCCAGAACGCGAGCGCCACTGGGCTGGACATGGAGCGCTGACACGGGCAGCCGTGTCTGCCGGGACTGCTTTGTCTGCTGGTCGGGTGGGCTTTTACGGGCAATCTGTGCGCCACACAATCTGTGCGCCACGCTGCGTCAGCCTATAATTTGAAAAAGCACGATCGTTCGTTTTGTGGTTCGTCAGGCAATAAGCCGCCAGCCAGGCCACCTGGTCGGCTGTCGGCAAGCACCTCCACCACCCGGACATACAATGATCCGATTGACGTGAACGTCAACCAGACAGCCCATTCAGCCCATTTTTCGTTTCCCCTCATCAGGAGCTTTTGATCATGAAAATCATCGTCCCCGTCAAGCGCGTGGTGGACTACAACGTCAAGATCCGCGTCAAGAGCGACGGCAGCGGTGTGGACATTGCCAACGTCAAGATGAGCATGAACCCGTTTGACGAGATCGCTGTCGAAGAGGCCGTGCGTCTGAAAGAAAAAGGCGTAGCCACTGAGGTGATCGCGGTGTCTTGCGGCGATGCCAAGTGCCAGGAAACCCTACGCACCGCCATGGCCATCGGCGCCGATCGGGCCATCCTGATCGAGACCAGTGAAGAGTTGCAGCCGCTGGCTGTGGCCAAGCTGCTCAAGGCCTTGGTGGACAAGGAGCAGCCTGGGCTGGTGATCCTGGGCAAGCAGGCGATCGATGACGACTGCAACCAGACGGGCCAGATGCTTGCCGCGCTGGCGGGTCTGCCCCAGGGCACCTTCGCCAACAAGGTCGAGGTGGTGGACGGCAAGGTCAACGTCACCCGTGAGGTAGACGGCGGCCTGGAAACCCTGAGCCTCACGCTGCCGGCCATCGTCACCACCGACCTGCGCCTGAACGAGCCGCGTTATGTGACGCTGCCCAACATCATGAAGGCCAAGAAAAAGACGCTGGACACCCTGAAGCCCGAAGACCTCGGCGTGGACGTGGCGCCGCGTTTGAAGACCCTCAAGGTCAGCGAGCCGCCCAAGCGGGGCGCCGGCATCATGGTGCCGGACGTGGCGACGCTGGTGGACAAGTTGAAGAACGAAGCAAAGGTTATTTAACCCTCCGCGCCGCCTTCGGCGTCACCCCCCGGGGGGCGAAGCTGGCGGCCCGGCAAAGCCGGTTCCGCGGCTTCCTGGAACAAGACACGCGAACCGCCTGCAATCTCTCGAACCACAGGATTTGAATCATGACTTCTCTTGTTATTGCTGAACACGACAACGCCTCCATCAAAGGTGCGACGCTCAACACGGTGACCGCGGCCGCCGCCTGTGGTGGTGAGGTGCATGTGCTGGTCGCGGGTCACCACGCGGGCCCTGCAGCCGCAGCGGCCGCTCAGATTGCGGGTGTGTCCAAGGTGATCCATGCCGATGCCGAGGGCCTGGCCCATGGTCTGGCCGAAAACGTGGCGGCCCAGGTGCTGGCGATTGCTGCGAACTACAGCCACATCCTGTTCCCGGCCACCGCCAGCGGCAAGAACATTGCGCCGCGCGTGGCCGCCCGGCTCGATGTGGCTCAGATCAGCGACATCACCAAGGTGGAGACGCCTGACACCTTCGAGCGTCCCATTTACGCCGGCAATGCCATCGCCACGGTGCAAAGCAGCGATGCCATCAAGGTGATCACGGTGCGTACCACCGGTTTCGATCCGGCCGCCGTCAGTGGTGGCAGCGCCACGGTGGAAGCCGCGGCCGTGCAGGCCGACACCGGCCAGAGCCGGTTTGTCGGCAGCGAGATCGCCAAGAGCGACCGCCCCGAACTCACCGCCGCCAAGGTCATCGTGTCGGGCGGCCGTGCGCTGGGCTCCAGCGAGAAGTTCGACGAGGTCATGACGCCGCTGGCCGACAAGCTCGGCGCGGCTCTGGGCGCCAGCCGCGCCGCGGTCGATGCGGGCTACGCGCCGAACGACTGGCAGGTGGGCCACGTGGCCGCGGGCATCAGCGGCGCGATTCAGCACTTGGCCGGCATGAAAGACTCCAAGGTCATCGTGGCGATCAACAAGGACCCCGAGGCACCGATTTTCGGTGTGGCCGACTACGGGCTCGCCGCCGACCTGTTCGAAGCCGTGCCCGAGCTGGTCAAGGCCCTCTGACCCCGCCTGATTCGTCCAGGGCATCCGCGTGATGCCCTTTTTTCTATCCGCTATGCGCAACGCCTGAGGCACTCCATGAGCTACACCGCCCCGCTGAAAGACATGCTGTTCAACATCGAGCATCTGGCCCGTATCGACCAGGTGGCCGCCATGCCCGGCTTTGAAGACGCTGGCCTGGAAACCGCGCAGGCGGTGCTCGAGGAGTGCGCCAAATTCAACGAGGGCGTGCTCTCGCCGCTGAACTGGGAAGGGGACAAAAATCCGTCCTCCTTCAAAGCCGGCGTGGTCACCACCACGCCCGGGTTCAAGGAAGCGTTCAAGCTGTACACCGAGGGCGGCTGGCAGGGCCTGCAGCACCCGGTCGATTTCGGCGGTCAGGGCCTGCCCAAGACCATCGGCGCGGCCTGTGGCGAAATGCTCAACAGCGCCAACATGAGCTTTGCGCTGTGCCCCTTGCTGACCGATGGCGC
>JFJP01040995.1_pt1 | contig 10338 bp, 11 predicted proteins | sample 431651 | NCBI WGS metagenome assembly JFJP01 (sample SAMN02602958, study PRJNA72255) | Microbial mat metagenome, whole genome shotgun sequencing project. | biome: fresh water; feature: sink hole; material: water; isolation source: purple microbial (photo- and chemosynthetic) mats found in... | reverse complement strand
GAATTTAAAATTTTAAAAAATTTTTATTTAAATACTCATTAAAAATGAAATAAATTTTTTAAATATAAAAAAACCGATAAAAGAAAATATAAAAAAAAATTATGAGAAAATAATTAATTAAAAAATTTCACTAAAAGTTTTTAATACAAAATGAAAAACCGATTTTTTTTAGAAATTTAAAAAATTTTTTTTAAAGTTTAATACAAAAATTAAATACCTTTGCTAGAATGAATTTATCATGGTGAAAAGAACTGTTGTAATTTTAAAACCAGATATACCAAGAAGAAGGCTAATCGGTGAAGCCATATTAAGAATAGAGCGAAAATTTAAAATTATAGCAATGAGAATGGAAAATTTAGAAGCTGAATTAGTAGAAGAATTTTACTCTGAACATATGCATAAAGATTTCTTTCTAGAATACATAAGAATTATGGTTTCCGGTCCTTCGATTTTAATGTGTTTAGAAGGCGAAAATGTTATAAATGAATTTAGGGAATTTATTGGAGCTACTGATCCAGCAAAAGCTGCAGAAGGAACATTCAGAAAAGAATTTGGAATTTCTTTAAATGAAAACTCTGTACATGGATCAGCATCTACTAAAGATTCTGGAAGAGAAATAGGTATACTATTTCCCGAATTAAGAGAAGAATTTTAAAATTAATTCTAATTTTAGTTTATATGAATTGATTTGTTCAATATCAATTATTAACCATACTTTATATAAAAACTTTATGACATAGTTTTTTCTATGACTATATCACAATTTTTATGAATTATTTTTGTAGAATTTTGTTTTAGGAAATTCTATAGCTGAATTTTTGTTTTATTCTAAAGATAGTGTAAAAAAATTAACAAAATTTATAAAATAATATTAAAAAATAATAAATATCCATTACGAAAGTTTTATAGATTTATTTTTTATAGATTTATTTTGTAAAATTTAAAAATTTGCTTAAAAAGCACAAGAATAAATCAATTTTATAAACAATATTTATTGACCTATTGGTTCGGCATTTATATTTCCTCCGTTAAAGAAAATATTTGCTTGTCTAAAAAAATTTCTCTTATCCTGAGGGCTTAAATTATTATAATAAGCTACAAAAAAACTCGTAATACCATTTACTCGATTGTTTAAATTTTGATTATTATTTATTAAATTTTGTCTGCCCATTTGCAAAGCTTGTACTGTATTCAATAAAATGGCATTATCATTTTGCAATTGAAAATTGTGATTTTGAAATTGTACGTTGTTATTTTGTAAATGAATATTTTGACTTTGTAAATCAATATTCTGATGTCGTAAATTTCCATTATAAACTTGTAAAAAATTTACTTGATTTTGTAAATATTTTTTTTTATTTTCTTGTATATATGCATAAATAAAAAATTCAGAAGTTATTTGTAAAAAAGTGCTTATACCAAGAATTAAACATCTATGATCTGCAAAAAATGATGCATTCATAAAAACTTTCCACCCTAAATCCTTGTATCTAACATCTCTTTCTTCTTCTCTAGTAAGTTTTCTATTTGTTTTTTTAATAGCTATTTTTTCTAAAGTTTTCATATACTCTTCTTTTTCATTTTTATTTAAATCTTTTTTTGTAGGATCTTTCATAAAGGATTTTTTTTCTGGAAGATTTTCTTTAGAATAAAAACATGTTTCTTCTAAATAGGTCGTTGGACCATATAAATTAAATTCTTTACTATACCATTGCCATCTAGAATTTCTGAAGCAAACTCTATTCATACTTTTCATTTCTTTGCTCTCCATTTTTAAATCAGATTCTTGACTTTTAATAGAAAGAGAAATAAAATTATTTTTTTCTTTTTTTAAATGTTCAGATAAATTATTTAAATCACTTGGTTTTTTCTTATATTTTAAACATGTGGTTTTTAAATTTTGTGGAAAATTATTTTTACATTGAATAAAAAATTCTTCTTTTTTATTTTCTGAATTTTTTAAAAATTTGCGAAAAATACTTTCTTTTTTTAAAATTTCTAACCTATCTATTTTTCCATCTTTTATTTGTTTTTTAAAATTCTCCATGCTTTCCTTAAAACTTTTTAATGTATCTTGTGGCATATTTTTATAAGTAAAAAAACCATCTTTTCCTTCGAAAAACTTGTTCACTGTAAATGAAAAAGGAATTCTTTCCTCTTCAGAACTAACAAATGTTAAATTTAATAACATGAACTAAGTATAAATATTTTTTTGAATATGCATAAAAAAAATATTAATTTTTATCGTAATTTATGTGTTAGATAATATTAATTATACTCGACTATCCCTTAAAATAATAAAAATTTTTTCCCACATTTGTTTATTTAAATCATGTATTTTTATTCTATTGTAAATAAATAGATCTGTATAAAAAAAATTAAAAGCAAAAACTGTTTGTGATCTTTTGTAAATGATTCATTTTGAAAAGTATCTAATAGATTTAAATTTTTTCTAGCCATTCTTTTTCTTCAATTGTAAGTTTTCTTACATTGATATCCGTGGCATTTTTTTTTAATTCAATTAATGCTTCTTCCGTTTGATTTAATTTATAAAAATTTTGAACACTTTCATTATTCAATAAAAGAGATACTTCTTCGTGATAGTTGAAAACTTCAGTTCCAACACAAGTTGTCAAATAATTTTGAAATTTGATATATTTTTCAAAAAAAGATAAATTTTTATCTTTAAGATGCGCTATAAAAAAGTAATTGTTGTTCCTTAAATTCATCTTTTAAAAGTTCATCATTTTAAAAATTTCTTTTTTCAAAATGTTTTGAAAAATCATATTTATTGAAAAATATTTTTGTAAAAGAAGTTATAGGTATTCTATTACTATAAAATCCTTCTTTTTGGCTTTGATTAGCACATTTTATGTTTATAAATATAAAATAATTTTATCATTAAATTTTATATATTTTTTATAGAAATTTTTTTTTATTCTACAATTTATAGAATGGAAGATTTTGTTTTAATGGCCAGCGAAGAGGTTTTTCCTTATTTAAGTTCTTATAAAACTGGTGAGTTATTTATTGAAAAAAGTGTTTATAGATCTATATTTTTCACAAACGGCAATATAGAAGATGATTCATCTGGTAGTAATAAAGGTTTTTGTATGGATACTTTTGATGATAAAATTCAATTTGCTTCATCTAATGATTCCTCAATGAATTCTGTAAAGAAAATGTTAAGTAATTTTAATAAAAGTAATGTTAAATGGAAACATTATGATTTTTTAACTAGAAGAGGTTTCTTTCCTGAAAATTTAGAGGCTTTAGATTATGAAAATTTGAAAAAAAATATGTTTTTAATTAATGAAAAAATTAGAAAAAATCCTTTAGTGCAAAATGTTATAATTTCTATACATGAAAAGCAACAAAATGTATGGATATTAAGAAAAGACGGAGTTTTGGTTCATGATAAAAGGCCCTATAATGTAATTTCTGTAAGAACTTTTTTTAAAAAAAATAATTCTTTAGACAATGTTTATTGCGCAAAGAGTAGCAGAATAAGAATAAATCCAAATGAATTGACAAAAATGGCTCAAGAGGTAGAAAGAAAAATTCAAATTTCTTTAGAAGCTCAAAAGGCACCAGTAGGAGAAATGCCTATAATTTTGGGAAATGCAGGAGCTGCAATTATTTTACATGAAGCTATTGGACATGGGTTAGAAGGAGATTTTAATGCTAAAAATCTTTCTGCTTTTTCAGGAAAAATTGGTGAAAAAATTACATCAGAAGAAGTAACAATTTATGATGATGGAACAAGTGGACTTAATGGAGCTCATATAAATTTTGATGATGAAGGAACAGAGTCTCAAAAAACTATTTTAATAGATAAAGGTCATTTGGTTTCATATATGCAAAATAATGTTAGTGCTATAAAAATGGGAGTAGAATCTACTGGAAATGGAAGAAGAGAAAGTTTTTTACATGAATCTATGCCTAGAATGCGTAATACATGTATGAGTTCTGGAGCGAATAACTTAGAACATATAATTTCTGATATAAAAAAAGGATTATATTTAGTAGATTTTTCTAATGGACAGGTAGAAATTTCATCCGGTCAATTTTCTTTTGCTAGTAGTGAAGGCTATTTAATAGAAAACGGTAAAATAATGTACCCAGTAAAAGATGCTGTTCTTTCTGGCTTTGGTAATGAAGTTTTAGAAAATATAGTAGCTGTTGCTAATGATTTTGTTTTAAGTGATCATGGAGGCCAGTGTGGAAAAAATGGTCAATGGGTTCCAGTTGGTTTGGGTCAACCTTCTTTCTTGGCCTCTAAAATGATTGTGGGAAGTAATTAAATTTCTTCTTCATATAATCTAAAATCTGTTTTTTCAGGAAAAAAATATTTCATAATTTTCCCATTTATTTCTCTATTATCTTAATTAATTTTAATAAAAGTCCTCAATATTAAAATTTTCTTGAATTGAAAAAGTATTTTTTGGAATTTCAAATATTTTAGATAAACTTCTGTAATTTTAAATAATATTTTTCTGAAAAATTTTAAATCACCTTCTTTAAACTTTTGTTTTAAAAATCTTTTTATTTTCATTTTTTTTGGTATTAGTATATTTTTTATTAAATTTTAAAAAATTGACATCTCAATAAAAAAAATAACATAGAAACATTTTAAGATATTCCTTGTGTTCAATGATTAATTTATAAATTGGTTTTGATTTATATAAAAGTTTTTATACTAAATACCAATAGGAGTTTTTATAGAATTTGATTTTTTGGATGATGTTTTTGATGGAGTAAATTTATTTACTATATTTTTTTCAGTATTTTTTACTGTATTATAAACTTTGCCACTTAATGTTTCCTTTTTATTTTGATGGCTTTGAACACTTTGGGAAACTGATAATTTTTTTGGAAATCTATTTTTTACACCTAAACTTGTATTTTTGTTTTTTTCTGTCCCTTGATTATTCGTTACACTAGTACAGTTTAATAGCATATGAGAATATTGAAAAAACTCTATTTATTTTCAGTTAATTTTTGCAAAATTTATTTAATTCATATTTATTTTTTTGAATTGCTTACTTGCTCGCATAATGAAATCTACGCTTCGCTTGATTTTGTTTTTGGGCTCATTTTAAAATTCGCTCCATGACATTTCACTACGTTCAATGTTTATCTCTCTGACTGTGTCATCCTTTCATGAAATTGATCTTTGATCAATTTTCTAAAATTTTTTAGTATTTATTATATAGAAATTTTCATCCTAAATGTTTTAGAATTATTTTATAAAATCCGATATTGAGTAATTTTTTAAATTTTATAAAAAATAATATTATCTTTATTGTTCAATAGATTTTATGCTAAAAAAAATATTAATTTTATATTTTTCTAATTTTTTTTAGTGTTTTCACATACAATTTATTTGTTAGCGAGTGTAGCTCAGTGGTAGAGCGCGACCTTGCCATGGTTGAGGCCGAGGGTTCGATTCCCTTCACTCGCTCTTCGAGGGCGCGTAGCTCAGTAGGTAGAGCATCTGGCTTTTAACCAGTTGGTCGGTGGTTCGAATCCATCCGCGCCCACTCTAAATGGAGTTTAAATGCAAAAAAAATTTTTTGATTTTTCTGAAGTTAAATCTATGGACGTTGAGCAATTGCGAGATTTTTGTAAAAAGGAAAATATCAACCCTTCAGGTTCTAGAAGTGTACTGGTAAGTGAAATATTGAAACACATGGTTTCTAAGGAAAAAGAAGTTATAAGTGACGGTTTTTTGGAAGTTGTCAATGGTTATGGTTTTTTTAGAGATATAAAAAACAATTTTTTACATTCTAATTATGATATATATGTTTCTGCTAGAACTATAAAAGAGTTTGATTTGAGAATAGGAGATTATGCTCAGTTTGTCATATGTGCACCAAAGAATGATGAACAAAAGTTTTTATCTACGGTTGAAATTTTATCAGTTAATAATGAACAAAGTATAAAAACTAATCAAGAAAATTCTGAAAGAGCAAAAAGAAATGTAGAAGGAAAAAACAAGCTTTTAGAAAGATATAATTTCGAAGATTTTACACCAATTTATCCTAAAGAACATATAAAACTAGAAAGAGAAAACAACGATCATTTTAATGTAATAAATAGATTTATTGATATTTTAGTGCCTATTGGAAGAGGACAAAGAGCTTTAATAATAGCACCTCCAAAAACTGGAAAAACTACAGTTTTACAGGCAATAGCTAATGGAATTATGGATAATCATCCTGATATAAAATTAATTATTTTATTAATAGGAGAAAGACCAGAGGAAGTTACAGAAATGAAAAGAGTTGCAAAAAGTGCAGAAATTTTATCATCTACATTTGATCAACCGCATGAAGGACATATAAAAACTACAGAAATAACCTTGGAAAGGGCAAAGCGTTTGGTAGAAATGGGACATGACGTTGTAGTCTTAATGGATTCTATAACTAGATTAGTTAGAGCTTATAATACAGTTCTACCTTCATCTGGAAAGATTTTAACTGGAGGTTTAGAGCCAATGGCAATTATTCCACCTAAGAAGTTTTTCGGAAGCGCTAGAAATATAGAAGGAAAAGGATCTTTAACCATTATAGCTTCAGCATTAACAGAAACTGGTTCCAATATGGATAAAGCTATTGTAGAAGAATTTAAAGGTACTGGAAACTGTGAAGTAAGTTTAGATAGAAAATTGTCTGAAAAAAGAATTTTTCCAGCAGTTGATATAGGTTCTACAGGTACTAGAAGGTATGAAGAAATGTTGTCTGATGAGCTTTGTAATAAAACTAAGATAATTGAAAGATTTTTATCAGAAATGGACCCAACAGAAGCTACAAAGTTTTTAATAAATAAAATAAAAGTTTCTAGAAATAATAACGATTTATTTAAATATATGCAAAAACCATAAACCTTTCTTTTTAAGGGAATATTTAAGATTTTTAAATTTCATTATATTTTTTAAAAATTTTCTTAATTTATTTATTGTTTTTAATGAAGACATGATTGAATGATTCAGTGCGGATTTTTTCTTATTTTTTCTTTTTATATGGTTTAAAGTGACCTTTTTCTATTTTTTTCTCTATTTTTTTATTAAAAGATTGACAGAATTTTTCTGCAGAATTAATGCCATCTTCGGTTATCGTGTTGTCTAAAAGTTTTCTAACCTTTGATTTTAAATAAACTGGAAAACCAGGTAAATTAATAAGTTCATTGAGTTTAAAATCCATTTCTTTTTTGCTTTCTTTTGTTGAGCTCATGTTTAAAAACATTATAGATTTTATACATATTTTACTTTATAAAAAAAAATATACCACTTTTTTATTTTGAATTTTCTACGATTTTTTCTTGTGGATTTATAGAAAACATAGTTTTCGCAGAGAATATCTCTTTCTTTCCTCTTATATTTATCTTTACAAAACTTTTATACCTAAATTTCTAAGTGTTTTTTCATCTATTTCTGTAGGAGATCCAGTTAAAGAATCTTGACCTGAAGTGTTTAAAGGAAAAGCTACTACATTGCGCACATTATTTTCACCCGTAAGAAGTAATATAATTCTTTCCATACCAAGAGCTGCACCACCGTGAGGAGGAACTCCATATTTAAAAGCAGTAATTATGGATTTAAATTTTTCTTCAACTTCTTCTTTTTTATATCCACAAAATTCAAAATTTTTTATAAGATTTTCAACATCAGTATTTCTAATTCCTCCACTGGCAAGTTCATAACCATTGCAAACTAAATCATATTGAAATGCTTTTATGTTTTCTGGAGAATCTGAAGGATTTTGGCTTTTAGAAAATGGATTATGAGAAAACTCCCATTTACCATCTTCAAATTCAAACATTGGAAAATCCGTAATAAAAATAAATTCGTATTTTTCATCTTTTATTTCTAAAATTCTGTCCACTTCTCTCATTAAAAGACCAATATTTTTTTCGGCAATTTTTTTCTTATTACAGACAAAAAACAAAGATTCTCCCTCTTGACAAATGTTTTCATTTAAAAACTTAGCTATAGGACCTTTAAAACTATCTTTTTTAGATACAAAAGCAGCTCTAAAATTTGCACTTTCTGCATATTTCAAAAGATAATCTTCTTGAGAGCTGTTTAAACCTTTACATCTAAAACCTTTAACCTCATGACCTTCTTGAATTTTTTCTTTAAAAATTTTCATTTCAGAACCATGAAAAACTTCTGTAAAATCTTCTATAATCAATGGAGAATTTAAATTAGGTTTATCAGTTCCATAGGCGCTTAAAGCATAATCATAGGTCATTCTAGTAAATTTAATTTCTTTATTGCCAAATTTTCTAAAGAGATTTTCTGCTAAATTTTGTAAAAATTTTAATATTTCTTCTTGTTTTATAAAAGATATTTCAAAATCTAATTGATAAAATTCCCCAAAACACCTATCTTTTCTAGCATCTTCATCTCTAAAACACGGTGCGATTTGGAAATATTTAGGAAATCCACTGACCATTAAAAGTTGCTTAAAAATTTGCGGCGCTTGAGGGAGTGCGTAAAATTTACCACGATGTAATCTGCTAGGAACAAGAAAATCTCTAGCACCTTCTGGAGCACTGGCAGTTAATATTGGAGTATGAACTTCATAAAAACCTTCATTATGCATAAAATTTCGGATAAAATGATTAACATCTGATCTGATTTTTATAAATTTTGCATTTTTTTCATTTCTTAAATATAAATATCTATATTTTATTTGTAAATCTTCTGAGACATTTGCTCCGATTTCAAAAGGAAGCGGAGAGCATTTAGAAATAATTTCTATTTTTTCTGCTTTTATTTCTATATTTCCAGTAATCATATTTTCATTTTTTTGGTCATCTGCTCTTTTTATTACTTGGCCGCAAACATAAACTATTGATTCTACAGGTATTTTACATTCTTCTTCTGAGACTACTTGGATTTCGCCACTATGATCTCTTATGTTTAAAAAAGAAATGGCTCCATGGTGTCTTTTTTTTGATAACCAACCACATATTTGGACTTTTTCACCAACTTTTTCTATAGTCTGAGCGCATAAAATATCTCTTTCCATAAAGGAATTATCTACTTTTTTTGACTTTTTTATAGTAAATAAATATATTTTTATTTTTCAAGTTGAAATTGTAGAGCAAAAAGACTTTTTCTTAAAATTCCATCTTTACTTTCTATATAATTTAAAAAAATTTCTTCTTCATTTATTATATAAAAAATAACTCTTTGTATTTGATCTTTTGAATTTATATCTAAAATATTGTTTATATCTAAAATAGATATTTTTTTTATATTTATTTTTAGAGTTTTTTCTATTATTTTTTCTAAATCCTTAATATTATTCTCTTTTATTTATTTCATTATTTTTCATGCAAATTTCTTTTATTTTTATAATTTTTTGCAACTTTTCCTTTGAAAGAATTTTTTTTTATTTAAATAATTTTCAAAAATTTTCATAATTTTAATAATATTGAATTTATCAAAAATTTTTTGTCCTACTGAATAATTTTTATTTTTTTCCATAAGAGAATATTTTTCTTTTACAATAATACTTTGAACTCCTTGAATTTTTAGAAACATAAAAAATTTTCTCAGAAAACTCATTTTTTTTATATACTTTTTTCCATTTTATTTTTTATTTTTATAAAGTCTTCTGCATTTATTTCAAAATGACCTTCTTTTAATTTTTCATTCCAAACTTTTTCACTATCTGCACAAGATATTTCACCAAAAAAATTAGAAATATTAATAGGATTTTCCAAAAAGAATTTAATTTCCATCCTGTATGGATGAAAACCATTGTGACAAGTCTTATAAACCAAAGCTTTTGTCACTTCTCCAATAGCTAAAAATGAGTCACTATTTTTAATATTTTTATGAGAATAGACTACTAAAAAATCCCCTTTTTCCATACGGTTAATTTTAGATTTTGCCCCATGAAAAACTTGAATAAATTTATCTTTTACTGAATATAGTGATCTTTTTATAGATAAAGAACATATCCAATACTTGGCATTCATAAAATAAGTATTAATCATTTTTATGATAGATTTATGATTTTACAAAAAATTTATTTTTTATGTTATACAATTTTATTTCAAATACCGCTGAGAAAAAAGAGGAGATATTTGAATTTTCTCCTAATTTTCATAATTCTAGCAAAAAATCTAAGGGATTTTCTTCAAGAAAAACAAAAGTCTTTTATAAGAAATCTTTCAAGAGGTCAGTGAAACATTTTTCTTAAAAAATGAGAGCCTATCCTCAACAAAATCATTGCCAATACAAAAAAAATATCTACAAATAAATAAAAACTCATGAAAAAATGGAGGATTATTTAAAAAATTTATACCATAGAGATTTTT
>JFJP01034896.1_pt1 | contig 10339 bp, 7 predicted proteins | sample 431651 | NCBI WGS metagenome assembly JFJP01 (sample SAMN02602958, study PRJNA72255) | Microbial mat metagenome, whole genome shotgun sequencing project. | biome: fresh water; feature: sink hole; material: water; isolation source: purple microbial (photo- and chemosynthetic) mats found in... | reverse complement strand
GCTTGCGGAACAGCGGCGTCATCATGCCCTTGAGCTCGTCTGCCAGTTCTGTAGCCTTGATCTTGGCCGGGTTGGACAGCCTGTCCATCATACCGGTGATGCCGCCGAACTTGAGCGCCTCGGTGATGCGCTCCCAGCCGAACTGCACGAACTTGGATGCCCAGCCAGGATTGACTCCGCCGTCAACCATCTTGTCGAAGCACAGGAGGCTGCCGGTCTGCAGGAGCCCGCAGAGTATCGTCTGCTCGCCCATCAGGTCACTCTTGACTTCAGCAACGAAACTGGATGCCAGCACGCCGGCTTTTTCAGCGCCGATGCCGCAGGCCAGAGCCTTGGCCACCGCCCAGCCCTTGCCGTCGGGGTCGTTCTCGGGATGCACCGCGATGAGCGTGGGAACACCAAAGCCGCGCACATATTCAGTCCGCACCTCGGTACCCGGGCCTTTGGGAGCCACCATGACGACGGTGATGTCCTTGCGTATCTTCATGCCTTCTTCAACGATATTGAAGCCGTGTGAATACCACAGCGCCGCGCCGCGTTTCATCAGTGGCACGACGGCCTGGATGACGGCGGTGTGCTGCTTGTCCGGCGTCAGGTTGGCGACGACATCTGCCGATGGCAACAGCTCTTCATAGCTGCCCACCTTGAAGCCGTTCTCGCTGGCGCTCCGCCAGGACGGCCGCTTTTCAGTCATGGCCTCGTCGCGCAGCGCATAGCTGACGTCCAGCCCGGAGTCGCGCAGATTGAGACCCTGGTTGAGGCCCTGCGCTCCGCAGCCGACGATGACTATTTTCTTGCCTTTGAGTTCAGCCGTGCCGTCCCTGAGCTCCGACCGCTCCATGAACCGGCAGGTCCCCAGCTGCATAAGCGCCTCGCGGAAAGGAAGAGAATTAAAGTAGTTCATGATGGTCTCCTTATAAAGTCTATTGACCGACTCCCGGCCTCACCGAATTAGAATTAAGACATGTTAAGCACAGAGCCACAGAGAAGATGAAAAATAAAGAGTAGGAAATTTGGCACAGAGCCACAGAGAAGATGAGGAAGAGAAGAAGCGACGAAAGGAAAAAAGAATTAGGTAAGGATTCAGGAAAGTTTATTTTTCCGAACCTTTGGTCTTTTATTTCCTTGTCTTTTCGTCTTCTCATCTTCTCTGTGTCTCTTTGCCCAAATTCCTCAATCTGTCATTGACGTTATTATATTGTGCATTGGATTGATGCGTAAAGTGAAATTATATCATCGTACTGTTGACATATGAGCATTTGTTCTGGTAGCGTGGTTACATGGACTTTAATGAACTGGAAGCTTTTGTAGCGCTTGCCAAGGCCCTGCATTTTGCGCGGGCTGCGGCTACCGTGCACACGAGCCCTTCTGGCCTGAGCCGCCTCCTCGGGCGGCTGGAGGAAGAGCTGGGCGTCAAGCTGGCAGAACGGGACACGCGCCGCGTGGAACTGACCGACGAGGGGCGGGCCTTCCTGGACTTCGCCGAGGAGAGCCTCCGGCGGCGTGATGACCTGCGGCTGGGACTCGGTTCCCGCGATGGCAGGCTGCGCGGCTTCCTGCGTGTATACGCCTCGGTGACTGCCTGCTATTCGGTGCTGCCTCCGTTTGCCGAGGCCCTCGTCTCGGAGCATCCAGAACTCAGCCTGTCAGTGGAGACCGGTGATCCGGCCGACGCCGACGATGCGGCCCGTTCCGGCCGTGTAGAACTGGCGGTTGCTGCCATACCGGACGGAGGCTTTGCGGATCTGGACTCCTATGCGGTAACACGCTCGCCGCTCGTGCTCGTCGCATCCAGGAGCGGGCCCTATGGCAGGCTGGATCTGGCGCTTTCAGGCAACGGCGAGCCAGAGAGGGTAAGCGCCATCGAAGCGCCCGAGCGCGAACGCAAGCTCGCCAGGGCCCTGGCCCGTGCGCCGCTGCTACTGCCCAAGGCTGGCCTGGCACGGGAACGCTTCGATCGTTGGTCGCGCCTGCATGGGCTCAGGCCCAGGGTGGCGGCCGAGACCGGCGGCAACGAGCCGTTGCTGGCGTTTGCGAGGCTGGGGCAGGGGCTGGCCCTCGTGCCGCGCATCGTTGTGGAAAATGGACCCTTTGCCGATGGCCTGGTCATCTACGACGGCGGACCCGCGTTTGGCGATTACGACATAGGCTTCATCATGAGGCCAGCCAGGACCGGCCCGGAATCAAGCCGCAGGGTCAGAACCGCGGTGGCCGAACTTCTTGAACGCGCCTATCCGGATGGCGCATGGCGTTCACGCTGAAACGCAAACAACCGAACAGGACTATGGAATGGAAGAAGAGTCGATCATAAACATGCGGAATTGCCGGATAGGCGAGGTTCTCTCCCCGGCGCTGGAATCGGTGTCCTGGCGGCTGTGCGCGGGCGAGGCCTGGGCCGTGGTCGGGCCGAGCGGCGGAGGCAAAGATGCCTTTTCGGCGGCAGTGGCGGGAAGACTTCACGTGGCACCGGGGGAAGGTGGCTGGTACCGGAACGGCTTCACGGGCAGGACGGCCCTGGTGTCGTTCGAGGCGGCGGCTGAATTGCTGCGGCAGGAACGCTACAACGACGACTCCGATTTTGTAGAAGGCGGCATTTCAGAGGGCACGAGCGTGCGGTCGTTCATCGGAGCTGCCCTGCCGGAGGAAGACTCCCGGACGTATCCATGCGGGGTGGGGCTGGAAAACCATCCGGCAGTCATCGCCTGTGGCCTTGTCGCTCGTCCGGCTGACCAGCGTGCTTACGGCGAGGTTCCCGGCGGTGTCGACGCGGGGTTGCTGGACCGCGGGCTCAAGCGGCTGTCTACCGGCGAGTGCCGTCGCGCCTTGCTGGCTCGCGCGCTCGCGTCAAAGCCCGGTCTCATAGTCGCCATAGACCCGTACGAGGGGCTCGATACCGCAACCCGCTCGCGGCTCCATGCCATGCTCGATGCACTCGCGGCGGCTTCTGTTGCGGGAGTAGCGGCTGCTCCCGCCGTGCTCATCGTCGACAGGTTTGAACACCTGCCGGTCGCGGTCAACAGGATAGTCGAACTGGCTGCGGGAGCTATTGTGTTTTCAGGCACACGTGCCGAGTATGAAACCATGCTTTCAAGCCGGGCAGCTGCCAGCCCAGCCCTGGGGTTTACAACGCAGGCGGTTCCGGAATCAACCTGCCAACGCGGAGCCAACCCCTCAGGGGAGCCTCTCGTCGAATTGCGGAATGTCACCGTCTCATGGTCAGGCCGCGCGGTGCTCGACGGCATATCCTGGACGGTACGGCGTGGCGAGCACTGGCTGGTCCGTGGCCCGAATGGCTCCGGCAAGACGACGCTGCTGGAACTTATAACCGGTGACAATCCGCAGGCCTACCGGGAGGATGTCAGGGTCTTCGGCCAGCGCCGGGGATCGGGAGGCACAGTCTGGGAGCTCAAGTCGCGCCTCGGTATCGTCTCCTACCGGCTGCACCTGGAATACCGTTACCTGGACCAATCCTCGCTGGAGGACGTACTGGTCTCCGGCCTCCGGGACTCCATCGGCCTCTACACCTGCGCCAGTGACGGAGAACGTGCTTTGGCCAGTGCCTGGCTCGCGCTGGCCGGTTTCCAGGGACGCGAACACGAGCGCTTTGGACGTCTGTCGTTCGGCGAACAGCGCGCCTTGCTCGTCGCCCGCGCCGCCATCAAAGCTCCTGAACTGCTTGTCCTCGACGAACCCTGCCACGGCCTCGACGAGGAACAGCGCCGCTTCGTCATGTCCCTGTTATCAGCCATAGCGGCGCGTGGTGTATCGACAATGCTCCACGTTACCCACGACCCCGACGAGGTTCAATCCTTCGAGCAGCACATCCTCGAACTCCGCCCCGGCTCCATACCTTCCTGGTCAATTCTTCCCTCTTGCATCTTTAAGTAGATACGTGCTAGGTTCTGAATATCTGATTGGAGGAGCGGTTCCCAATAGTATTCGGGGTGAGGGCGGTGCGCCTGTTGATGCCTGAAGAAAGGGGAGGATCGCCGAAGGGAAAGCGGACGCAACCGCCGCCTTCCCTGGACGTTCGGGTCAATACCCGACGGCTGTCGCGAGGACCAAACCCTCGCGGAGTGCCAACGGAATCGTCGACCCCTATGGACCATGCTGTCCATATACTCAAAGGGCAATCGCGCGGTTTCCTGGGATCTCCATCGGATTGGAGGACCCCATGCCGCGCCTTCAATTCGTGGGACATCAGTTATCCGGATCCAGCGACCGGAGTCGTTCCACGTACCCACCAGAGCATCCCGGGAACAACCCTGGTTCCGATGCTTCCAGCCGGGCTCTGATCATCGCGAGTACCAGTCTCTCACGCCGAGCCGCTGCGCCTTTGTCCTCTGTACCACCAACTCCAGGTATAGCTCCGTCAGCCAGGATAGCGCACGGCTATAAGCGCGCGCCACTGACAATCCAGTGCGATGGAGCAGAGGCTTCCGGCCGGTAGCCACAGGTTTCCCGGGGCAAGCCAGAACACAACCATTTCCTCACTTCTATTGCAGCAGGCGAGGTTTGTTCAGAGCAGTCAACAAGGCCACCGGAAGATTCAACACATGAGGATTCCCCCGTGAGGGGAGCAGAGAGGAAGTATCGATATGAATGCAGCACGTTTTTCTGGTCTGGGAGTAGCTCTGGCAACTCCTTTTATAGAAGGTGATGACAATTTTGGCGCTGGTCCGGTAGACCTGGGGGCCTTCAGGGGCCTGGTGCGCAGTGTGCTCGATGGAGGTGCTGATTTCATTGTTGTCCTTGGTTCCACCGGTGAAGCCGCTACGGTGCTCGATGCCGAGCGCGACGAGCTGATCAGGGCCGCCTTGGAGGAGGCGGACGGTGCACCAGTCGTTGTTGGCACTGGCCACAATGCAACTGCCGGGGCCGTTGCGCTGGCAGCCAGGGCGGCTCAGCTAGGCGCTCATGGTCTCCTGGTTGTAACCCCCTATTACAACAAGCCCCAGCCTGCCGGGCTCGAGGCGCATTTCAGGGCTGTTGCCGCGGCTGCGCCAGGGCTTCCCGTCATCGCGTACAACGTGCCAGGCCGGACCGGACTGAACCTGACGCCTGCGGCCCTTGCCAGGCTCTGGACCATTCCGCAGGTTGTGGCCGTCAAGGAATCGTCAGGCAATCTTGCCCAGATTGGTGAAATTGCCAGGACCCTGCCAGAGGGTAAAATCCTGTTGTCGGGTGATGATGCGCTGGCCCTGCCTTCGATAGCACTCGGCGCATCCGGCCTCATCTCGGTGGTAGGCAACATCCTTCCGGCAGCCACCAAGGCTTTGATCCAGGCGGCCCTGACGGGCGACTCCGGGCTGGCGAGGGCCCTCCATGCCGAGTTACTGCCGGTCATGGATGCCCTGTTCCTTGAATCCAATCCGGTGCCGCTCAAGGCCGCCATGGAACTCCTCGGGCTGGGTTCCAGCGCTGTACGGCTACCGCTGGTGCCAGCCTGCGCAGCCACCCGCGCGGGTCTGGCAGTAGCCTTGCAGGTTTTTGATGCAGCGTGCGGGCAGTCCAGGGTTCCGGAGGCCATATGCGCCTGACCGCACTTGCATCGTTTTTCTCCCGCCCCATTGATGAAATCGTGCTGGATGTGGATGCCGCTACGGCCTGCGGGGAGCTGTTGCAGGCGCTGGAAAGCGGTGAGGCCAGAGCCGCGAACCGCCTCGAAGGTGGCGGATGGTGTGCCAACACCTGGGTCAAGACCGGCATTCTCTTGGTCTTCAGGTTGTCCGGCCTCGCCGAATTCCCGGCCTGGCCGGGCGGCGCGGTGGACAAGACGGCCTTTTCACCACGGACGCTTACGCTTGCGGACGGTGTACGGAATGTGCCCGGTGGAACCTCGGTCCGCCGCGGCGCGCGGCTCTGCCCCGGAGTAGTGCTCATGCCGCCGAGCTTCGTCAATGTTGGCGCCTGGGTAGGCGCTGGCACCATGGTGGACAGCCACGCGCTTGTGGGTTCCTGCGCGCAGGTAGGAGAACGGGTGCACCTTTCTGCAGGTGTCCAGGTAGGCGGTGTGCTGGAACCCGCCGGAGCGTTGCCGGTCATCATCGAGGATGGCTGCTTTCTGGGTGCCCTGTCCGGACTCTTCGAGGGAGTCGTTTTGAAGGCGCGCGCGGTGCTTGCACCGGGAGTCATACTGACGGCTTCGACTACGGTGTACGACCTCGTGCAGGGCAGGGAACTCAAGGGCGAGATTCCGGAAGGGGCGGTCGTCGTTCCGGGGACCAGACCCGCGAAGGGCGACTGGGCCATGGCGCGGGGTCTGTCCCTGTACGCGCCGTGTATAGTCAAATACCGGGATGCCGGAACGGATGCCGCCACCGCACTGGAGGCGGCCCTCCGTTGAAACCCGCCGCCAGACTGGATGGCCTCGGCCTCTCCCCTATACGGATGATGAACCTGGGCGCACCGCCCGATGCAATTTCACTGGGGCTGGGAGAGCCCACCTGGCCGCTGCCGGCCGCAGCCTCCCGGGCCCTGGCTTCAAGCGGAAACGACTGTTCCTACGGACCCAATGCGGGCATCCCGGAATTGCGCGGGGCGGTAGCCGCGTTCCACGGTGTAAGCCCGGACCGCGTCATGCTGACGGCAGGCAGTCAGGGAGCGTTGTTCGCCCTGTTCCAGGCCTGGGCCGGACCGGGTTCTGAGGTGCTGGTGCCCGACCCCGGTTTTCTGGCCTATCCGGTGCTGGCACGGCTGGCCGGGGCCGTACCGGTTCCATATCAGCTTGGGCCAGGAGGCAACCTGGACGCCGATAGCTTCATGGCGGTTCTGGCCAGCCACCCGCGGGCAACGCTGGCCATCATCAACCACCCGGGCAATCCCTGCGGCGGGGGAGCCACCGCAGCCAGCCTGGCCCGCGTAGCTGAAGCCTGCCGCAACGCGGATATTTTGCTGGTGTCGGATGAGGTCTACCGGGAACTGTACACAGGCGACCGTCCGCCGAGCCTGCTGGAAGTTGCCGACTACGGATTGGTACTGTCGTCGGTCAGCAAGGCCTGGGGCGCTCCGGGGCTCAGGGTGGGCTGGGCAATCGGAGACCCGGCTCTGCTCGAGCCTGCGCGCCTGGTCCACAATTTCATGACCACCGCCGCCGCCCGCCCTTCGCAACAGGCCGCTCTCGCCCTCGTGGCAGATTCAGCAACCGTCATTCCAGAGGCCCGGGCTGCCTTGCGCGCGCGCTGGAATGCCCTCGAAGCGGCACTGCTGTCGAACCTGGGCATCCACGCTGTGCCTCCGGCCGGTGCCTTCTATTATTGGCTGCCTCTGCCGCGCGAGGCGCATGCTGACCCGCTCTCCTTCTGCCTCAAGGTGCGGGATGAAGGCAGGGTCATCATCGTGCCTGGTCTGGCCTTTGGCGAGCGGGGCCGCCCGTTTGCCAGGATAAGCTTTGCCGGAACACCGGAGGACTTGAATGAGGGGATCAAACGGCTTGCCCCGTACTTTGCCTGCCATTGAAGCAGGAACTGGCTCGCCCTGTGTTATACTGAATCCTCTTGTGACCTGAACGGCCACAGTACGGGGGCGACATGATAGGTGCATGGATTATAATAAACGGCAGGCTGGCGGCTCCTTCGGAAGCTGTGTTTTCTCTGGACGATATCGATGTAACGTACGGTTACGGTTGCTACGAGACACTGAAGGTCAGGGACGGCATACTGTATTTTCCCGAGTTCCACGAGGAGCGGCTGCTCCGCTCGGCAGCTATCCTCGGAATCGCGCATACCATCACCCCGGGATCGGTTGTTGCCGCGCTTAAAGCGCTCATCCATGCTGAAACTGCACCCGCGTGCAATATCAAGGTACTGCTGACGGGACATGAAGGCCGGCCCGCCGACTGGTACGCCTTCCTGTTGCCGCCCATACTTCCACCGGCCACGGCCTACGAGCAGGGTGTCAGTTGCCTGCTGTTCCGTGGTGAACGGCATTTTCCTGCCGCAAAAAGCCTCTCCATGCTGCTGTCAACCGTGGCCTACCGCTGCGCGACAACGCGTGGCTGCTACGACGCGCTCCTCGTCAACGGCCGCGGCGAGATTACCGAGGGAACGCGCACCAATATTTTCTATGCACGCCGCGGTGTCTCCGATGCGGTGTTCACGCCACCGGCCCGCGACGTGCTTGAAGGCATTACGCGCCGTACCCTGATGCAGGCGCTCGCGGAATCAGGTGTGCGCACGATAGAACGGCCACTATCGCTCGGCGACGCCCTGTGTGGCGAGTTTGCACTGGCGGTAACGAGCACCTCCAGCCGGATCATACCTGTCCGCTCCCTTGACGGTGCCTCTGGGCCAGAGGGCGTGCCCACTCCGGTTCTGGATCCAGCTGGCGCACTGCTGGCTGGATCAATGCTGGAGTCCATGATGGCGCCTGAACTGGCTCGTGTCGGGGTTTTGTATGACAGCTGGCTGGATCGGTATGCCCGGCAATAAGCCTGAGCCAGCGATCTAGGAAAGGCTCAAGGTCCATCCGACGCGTGGGATCGTTATCCTGACCTCGGCTCCACCATCGGAGCGTGTGGTCAGCTTGCCTTTGAGTTGCGACACCAGGGCGATGATGAGGCGATAGCCGAGTCCGGGTGTGCGCATGACATCGAAACCTGGCGGAAACCCGGTTCCGCAATCGGATACGATGATCTCTCCCGAGCCATCTTCATGCACGTGTACCCTGAACCGGGCCTGAATGTTCCCATCGTTACCGCGGCCATGGCGCATCACATTGATTGCGAGTTCGCTGAGTATCAACGCCAGGGGAATGGCTGCCGAGGGTACGAGAATAGCTTCATTGAAGTCTGTCTCCAGGCTGAAGCGGGGCAGGGTTCCCGTGCACGTCACTGTCAGTCGTTCCGTCAGTGCCTCGAAAAACGAACGCAACGAAGCTTCATCGATGGCGCCACGTGCGTGCAGCTCTTCTTCTATAAGCGAGATCGAATATACTTTCTCGCGAAGCTCGGCCAGCGCGCTCTCGCTCTTGTCGTCGTTTTCGCCTTCCACGAGCCCTACCAGGCTCAGTATTATCTGCAGGTTGTTCTTGACCCGGTGCGAGAGCTCGTGTACCAGTAGATCTTTTTCTTCGAGTATCTTTTCAAGTTTACCCTTGGCAAGTTTCAGGCTTTTTGCCGAATTGCCCAGTGCGTGGGCCTGTCTGGTCAGAATGGCTATCGCGGCTGACAGCACGGCTACGAGTGCCGCCAGTGCCATGCTGACCCAGGCCGGCGTCTCGTATTCCTTGCGTACAGGTACCGCGTAGCGTTCCAGAATATTCCGCAGAGACTCCGGATCAACCTCGCGCTGAGCGCGGATGGCTTCGTCGATGCCTGCCGCAAGGGCCACGCCGCCCGGTGCCTTCCGCGAAGCCGCAAAGCGAAGCTCTATGGGATTGTAGAGTACCGGAGTAGGTATGATGCGGGATACCGGCTGCCATATGAGGCCGAGCGAATTGCTCGCGGCAGCCACATCTATCAAGCCTTTGTCGAGGGCCGTAAAGAGGGTGCTGTAATCCGGAAAGTAGACATACTCGGGTTGTATGCCAAACGCCACGCACAGATCCTTGAGCGAACCGGTTCCGGAAAACCAGAAGTCGTTTTCCAGGGCACCTATCCGCTTTGCTTCCAGGTCGAGTATGGAGCGGATGTTTCCGCCTTCACGGGCGTACACTTCGCCCCAGTCCGTCATGACCGCTTCTTCTGTGAACACGGCGAAGGAGTCCCGTTCCGGTGTGCGGACTATGGCCGGAATCAGGTCGAGGGTGTCCGCCTTCAGCCCGTCCAGGAGCTGGTTCCATTCAGCAAATTCATAGGTGATGATCCAACCGTTTTTTTCAGCCAGCAGATTCAGTGTATCGATGAAGATGCCACGTGGCTGGCCTGATTCGTCGCGCCAGCAGGAGGGCCTGGCATCGTAATACCCGACCAGGATGGCCGGTGCCAGTGGCCTTGCCTGTGTTGTTTGCGCTACGGCCGGAAGCCCGGCACAGAGGGCAAGTGTCATGACGGGCAACAGTGTCGAGAAGTGGCGCAGGCGCATTTGATGACTATAACCCGCCTGGAGTGCTCAATCAAGCTTGCGCATTGATTCGGCGGAGACATAAACGCCCGCGGAAGCCCTGCTTGCCGCGGCTGGTTTCCCTTGTATACTGTACTGGTTCCTGAAACGGAGGGATCTGCTCTCATGAAAATTACCGAAGTAAGGCTGGGGCACATTTCGGTGCCCCTGCGGAAGCCTTTCAAGACGGCGCTCCGCACGGTGGAGAGTGTCGAAGATGTCATAGTCGAACTGCATACCGATACAGGCGCTGTCGGCTATGGCGAGGCGCCTCCCACCGGCGTCATAACCGGCGATAC
>JFJP01011182.1_pt1 | contig 10339 bp, 7 predicted proteins | sample 431651 | NCBI WGS metagenome assembly JFJP01 (sample SAMN02602958, study PRJNA72255) | Microbial mat metagenome, whole genome shotgun sequencing project. | biome: fresh water; feature: sink hole; material: water; isolation source: purple microbial (photo- and chemosynthetic) mats found in... | reverse complement strand
GCAAACTTGGCCGACCGGGAAGTTCCCCAGCAGACCCGATTCGATCCCAGGCGGATCTCCGCCGAGGTCATCGATCTGGTCGAGGGAGAACTGACGGGCCGCGGGTTCCAGCTGCTCGATGTCCGCGTGTTCCGGGGCGGCGGTCGCATCACGCTGCGCATCTTCGTCGATACCCTCGCGGGCGGCATCACTATGGACGAGGTCGCGACCGCGTCGCGCACCATCGGCATGCTGCTCGAAGAGGCGGACCGTATCAGCGATCCCTATGTGCTGGAGGTCTCCTCGCCCGGTGTGCGGCGCCCGTTGCGCACGCGGGAGCACTACCTGGCCGTGGTCGGGCAGCGCATCGAGGTGAAGGTCTCCGTCCCCGACGGCAAGAAGCGCCTCCGTGGCACGCTGCTGTCGGTGGGGCCGAATTCGCTGACCATCCGCCCGGTGCCCCGCACCGAGATGACGGTGCCCGGGGAAGCGGGCGAGGCCGAGGCGGCCGCGCCGACGACGCCGCCGGTGGAGCGTGAACCGGTGACCATCGGGCTGACCCGGGTGCGCGAAGGCAACCTGGATCCCGATTTCGATGTGCAGGCGATCATCCACGCGGACCGCCGGCAGAAGAAGGACGCGAAACAGCAGGCGCGACGGGAACGTCCGGCGCATCGCAAGGGCCGCCCGAAGAATCGCGACGGGACGGCGCCGAAAGGCAAGGACACCGGTCCGGCCGACGGCAAGGACAAGCAGGAGAGTTAGCGCATGGACCACAACGTGCTGAATGCCCTGACGGAAATCGTCAGGGAGAAGAACATCGACAAGGCGATCATCATCGAGTCGCTCGAGGCTGGTTTGCAGTCGGCTGCCCGCAAGAAGCTGGGCGCCGAGGCGAACATCTACGCCAAGGTCGATCCGGTGACCGGCGACATGACCGTCGAGATGGTCAAGACGGTGGTCGAGGAGCTCGACGACCCGGACACCGACATCTCGCTGGAAGAGGCGCAGCTCGAGTTCGGCGACGAAGTGGGCATCGGCGACGAAGTGCGCTGGGAACTGCCGCTGGCCGATTTCGGCCGCAACGCCATCCTGGTCGCCAAGCAGATCCTGGTCCAGAAGGTCCGCGAAGCCGAGCGCGCGCAGATCTTCGAAGAGTACAAGAACCGGGTCAACGAGATCATCGTCGGCACGGTTCAGCAGGTCGACCGCGGCAACGTGCTGGTCAACCTGGGACGCACCGAAGCGATGATGCCGTTCCGCGAGCAGATCCGCGGCGAGAAGCTGCACCAGGGCAAGACGGTGCGCTGTTTCATCATCGAGGTGCTGGACAACGCCAAGGGTCCGCAGGTCATCCTCTCGCGCAGTCATCCGGGATTTTTGAAGGCGCTGTTCGAGCAGGAAGTGCCCGAGATCCAGGAGAAGATCGTCGAGATCAAGGCCGTGGCCCGCGAACCGGGAACGCGGTCGAAGATCGCCGTCGTCAGCAACGACGACCGGGTCGATCCCGTGGGTTCGTGCGTGGGCATGAAGGGCAGCCGCGTGCAGGCCGTGACGCGCGAGCTGTCCGGCGAGCGCGTGGACATCGTGCCCTGGAGCGCGGAGCCCAGCCTGATGATCGCGCGCGCGCTGAGCCCGGCGATCGTCAGCAACATCATCCTGCACCGTGACCGCAACGAAGCGACGGTGGTGGTCGGGGACGACCAGCTCAGCAAGGCCATCGGCAAGGAAGGCAAGAACGTCCGCCTGGCCGCCAAGCTGACCGAATGGAAGATCGACCTGGTGTCGGCGCGCGAGTTCGGCATCCGCCAGCGCGTGGTCGACGAGATGAGCATGAAGCTCTCCGAGATGGAAGGCGTCACGCCCGAACTGCTGGTGGTGCTGGAGACCCTGGGCATCGACACCATCGACGAACTGGCCGAGGTGCCGTACGCCACGCTGGTCCAGGTGCTGGACGAGGACACGGCCGAGACGCTGCAGTCGACGGCCCAGGTGACGTCCGACGAGCTGAAGAAGCTCATCGAGAAGACGATCACCGAGGAACTGGCCAAGGAAGTGGCGGCCGAAAAGCCGCTGTTCGACGAGTCGGCGCTGTCCGACTCCGACGACGGGATCGAATCGGACGAGACGCTGGCCGCGTTCGAGCAGGGCGACGTGCCCATGCCGACCAGCGATCCGTTCGCCGACTTCCCGAAGAGCGAGCCCGAAGCCGAGGAAGAGCCGAAAGTCAATCCGTTCGCCAACACCGAACTGGACGACTAGGTGGGCGCCGGGGCGGACAGCGATTCGACGATGGACCCCGCGCGGCTGATGGGGCTGCTGGGTCTGGCGCTTCGCGCCGGCAAGCTGCAGGTGGGTTTCAGTGCGGTCGAACAGGCCGTGCACCGGGGCAAGATGCCGCTGGTGATCGTGGCGACGGACATGGGTGCGTCGCAGCGCACGCGGGCGTTGAGGATGGAGCCGGTGCGCGGGTTCGTGACCGGTGTGGTCACGGGAGCCGACCTGGCGGCAAGCCTGGGGCGCAACAAGCTCTCGATCGTGAGTGTTTGCGATCCGGGTTTCGTCGACGGGATCCGGAAACTGGGATGACGATGAGGCGCCGGGCCGCATGGGCCGGGCGCGACGATCATCCCGCTGTCGGAGGTTAGGCGAGTTGTTGAGGAAGTTGCGCGTCTACGAGCTGGGCCGGCATTACGGGGTCGACAGCAAGCAGATCATGACCCTGCTGCAGAAGATGGCTGTGCAGGCCAAGAGCCACATGAGCGTCATCGAGGACGAGGACGTGGACAAGGTCCACGCCGTCTTCCAGCGCAAGCGTGAGCTGGCCCGCGAGAACTACGCTCGCTCGCACGGGCTGAACCCCGATCAGCTGAAGAACGTGGCTGCGCTCAAGCCTCTCGAGAAGCCGGTGCCGTCCGACGAGCCCGAGCCCGAGGTCAAGGTCGTCAAGAAGAAGGCGACCAAGAAGAAGGCGCCGGCCAAGCCCCAGGTGCTGGTCATCAAGAAGGCCGGCCAGATGACGGCCGTGGCCAAGAAGGCCCAGGCCGCGCGCGACGCCGAGGAGCAGGAGCGCGAGGCCGAAGCGGCCCGCCGCCGCGCCGCCCAGGAAAAGCGCGATGCCGATCTGGCCGCCAAGCGGGAAGAACACGCCCAGGCCGGACAGGTCAAGGCGCGGCTGGTCAAGAAGGTCGACCTGCCGAAGGTCGAAGAGGTTCCTGTCGTCGTGGCGCCCGAGGTTGTCGAGACGGTCGAAGAGCCGGTGGTGGTCGAGGCGGCCATCGACGAGACGCCCGCGGTGGAATTGCCCGAGGTCGTGGAAGGCGAAGTCGAGGCGCCGGTCGAAACACCGACGCCGACCGCCGGTCCCGCGGCGGCGCCGGTCGGCGCGCCCGGCACGGCCCATCCGCTGGACCTTCTGGGAACGAAGAAGAACGACGGTTTCAAGGTCGGCGACATCGTGCGCGCGGCCCCGAAGGTGGCGCCCGCACCGGCGAGAGGCGCTCCCGGCGCCGGCCGGCCTGCCGGCGGCCCGGGCGGCGGCGCGGCTTCGACGACCGCGGCCACGGCCGCGGGCGGCACGGTGTCCAGCGAAACGGTGCGCGATTCGATCAAGGCGGCCATCCAGCGCCGCCGCGACGAAGCCGACGCCCGCGACGTCAACGCGCGCACCAAGCGTGCCCGCAAGAAGAAGAAGAAGGTCGACGAGGCCGAAGTGCAGCGCGCGGTCAAGCAGACCATGGCTGTGCTGGGCGGCGGTGGCCTGAAGAAGAAGCGTCGCAAGGGCGGAGAACAGGAAGACGAGGAAACGGTGGAAGTGACCCAGCTGAAGCTGACCGAATTCATCACTGTCCAGGAGCTTGCGGACAAGCTGCAGGTCCGCGCCCAGGAGCTGATCGGCAAGCTGTTCAGTGTGGGCATCATGGCCACGATCAACCAGCGGCTGGAGAAGACCAGCATCGAACTGCTGGCCGCCGACTACGACCGCGAAGTCGAGTTCCTGACCGAATACGGCGAGGAGATCCTCGAGTCCGCCGAAGTCAAGGAAGAGGACCTGGTGGACCGTCCGCCCGTGGTCACGGTCATGGGCCATGTCGACCACGGCAAGACGTCGCTGCTGGACCGCATCCGCAACACGAACGTGATCGCGGGCGAAGCCGGCGGCATCACGCAGCACATCGGCGCCTATACGGTGGACACGGCCAAGGGGCCGATCACGTTCCTGGACACCCCGGGCCACGCGGCGTTCACCGCCATGCGCGCCCGCGGCGCCCAGGTGACGGACATCGTCATCCTGATCGTGGCGGCCGACGACCGTGTCATGCCGCAGACGGTCGAAGCCATCTCGCACGCCAAGGCGGCGGGTGTGCCGATGATCGTGGCGATCAACAAGATCGACCTGCCGGGTGCGCGCGCCGACCTGGTCAAGCACGAGCTGCTGCAGCACGGCATCGCCGTGGAAGAGTTCGGCGGCTCGACGATGATCGCCGAGATCTCGGCCAAGAAGGGCATCGGCATCGAGAACCTGCTGGACATGATCCATCTGCAGGCCGAGGTGCTGGAACTGAAGGCCAGCCCGAAGGGCCCGGCCCGCGGCATCGTGATCGAAGCCAAGAAGGAACAGGGCCGGGGCGTCGTCTTCACCGTGCTGGTGGAGCAGGGCACCTTGAAGATGGGCGACAACTTCCTGGCCGGCATGGTCGACGGCAAGGTGCGCGCCCTGCAGGACGAGCGCGGCAAGACGATGAAGGTCGTCCTGCCCGGCGAGCCCTGCGAAGTCCTGGGCGCCTCGGCGGTGCCGGAAGCGGGCGACCGCTTCTACGTGCTCGAATCGGAGCGCGAGGCCCGCGAACTGGCGTCCAAGCGCCGCAGCCTGCAGCGCCAGCAGAAGCTGGTCGGACCGAAGCAGGTCATCGACCTGGACAACCTGGCGGCCCTGATGACCGCCGGGGACCTGAAGGAACTGCCGATCATCATCAAGGGCGACGTGGCCGGTTCGGTCGAAGCCCTGGCCGACCAGCTCATGGAGCTGAACACGTCCGAAGTGCAGATCCGCATCATGCACAAGGCCGTGGGCGCGGTTTCGGAATCGGACGTGCTGCTGGCCGCGAACGTGGGAGCCATGATCATCGGCTTCCACCTGCGTCCGGGCGCGGCGATCCAGGACCTGGCCAAGCGGCACAACGTGACGATCGAAGTCTTCGACATCATCTACGAGGTCGTCGACACGCTGAAGAAGGCCATGGCCGGCCTGCTCGGCAGCATCAAGCGTGAAGTCTCGACGGGCCGCGCCCAGGTGCGCGTCGTGTTCCGGATCCCGAAGGTCGGCTCGGTGGCCGGCTCGATGGTGCTGGACGGCGTCATCAAGCGCAACTCGCGCGCCCGCCTGGTGCGCAACGAGATCGTGGTCTTCGAGGGCAAGGTCAACTCGCTGAAGCGCTTCAAGGAAGATACCAAGGAAGTGGCCACGGGCTACGAGTGCGGTATCGGCCTGGAGAACTTCTACGACATGCAAGAGGGCGACGTTCTCGAGTGCTACGAGATCGAGGAGATCAGGCGCACCGAGTTGTAGTCGTGTGATGGATGCGAACTCGGGCAGGCAGTCCTCGGAGCTTCGCTCCTGCGGATAGCCTGCCCGATCTCGCATCCAGCACCCGACTACGCGGTTGATTCGCGAATAGGGGAGAGAAAGCTGTGGATCCCTACAGGACCAATAAAGTGACGCACTCCATTCTCGAGGTTCTCGGGGAACTGTTGCAGTCGCACGTGAAAGACCCCCGGGTCGGGTTCGTGACGCTGGGCGGCGTGAAGCTGAACCGCGACCACTCGGTGGCCGAAGTGTACTTCTCGGTGATGGGCGAAGGCGCCAATCCGCAGGAGTCGCTACTGGGACTGAAGAAGGCCCGCGGCTTCCTGCAGGCGCGCCTGGGCAAGACGCTGGGCATGCGCACGACGCCGGAACTGCGGTTCGTGTACGACGAGTCGCTGACGCGCGGCGAGGAGCTGGACGTCCTGCTGAAGGATCTGAAGGGCAAGGGCGAGTTCCTGACCGACGCCGAGAAGAAGAAGCAGATGTGCCTGGACGATCTGCAGCCGCCGAAGCTGCTGCTGACGGCGCTGCGCCTGGCCAAGGTCGTGTGGGTCGTGCCGCACCACAATCCCGATCCCGACGCCATGGGCAGCGCCCTGGCCCTGGGCGAAGCGCTGGCGGCCATGGGGCGGCAGGTGCGCGTGCTGGGCTACCCGGACGCGCCGATCGGGCTGCTCGACATGCCGGGGTTCGAGTACCTGCTGAACAGCGATGACGCGCCCGCGGCCTTCACCGCCGATCCGCCCGACACCGTCGTGCTGGTGGACTGCCACCGCATCGACCGCACCGGACCGCTGGAAGAGACGCTGGCGCGCTGCGAGACGCGGCTGGCCGTGGACCACCACATCGTCAGCGGTCGTCGCGCTCCCGAGCCGGGCTGGATCGAATCGCGCGCCTGCTCGACCTGCACGCTGCTCTACCAGGTGATCAGCGAACTGGCCAAGGGCGACCGGGTCGATGACGACGACACCGACGGCGATGCGCCGTTCGAGATGACCGTCGACATGGCCACGAACCTGTATGCCGGCCTGGTCAACGACACCGGCGGCTTCCGCTTCGACAACACGGCGCCGTTCAGCTTCGAATTGGCGCGCCGCCTGTCGGCCATGGGCGTGGACACGGCCCAGGTGGCGGCGCAGACGCTGCACCGCTACCGGCGGGCGGGCATCGAACTGATGCAGCGCGTGCTGGCGACGTTCCAGTGGTACGACCAGGGCCGCATCCTGGCGCTGCATGCCACGCGCGCCATGCTGGAAGAGACCCGCGGCTCGATGACCGACACCGAGGGCTTCGTCAACATCGCCACCGCAGTGGACGGCGTGCGGTACGTGATCTTCCTGAAGGAGACCGGCGACGACACCTGGCGGGCCTCGCTGCGCGTGCGCGGCGAAGGCGACGTGCAGGCCGTGGCCGCGCGCTACGGCGGCGGCGGACACCGCGCCGCTGCCGGTTGCACCATCGAGGGCGAACTGAACGCGGTGGTCGACGACCTGGTGGCGCAGCTCGCGGCCATGTCCCGCTGATGAGCGCCGACCCGCGCCTGGGCGGACTGCTCCTGGCCGACAAGCCGACGGGCATCACCTCGCGCGCGGTCGCGGCTCGTGCGTTCTACGTGCTGACGCATGAATATTCGCAGCTGCGGGGCCGCCGCAAACGCGGCGCCGAGCCGGGGGACATGCGGTTCCGCATCGGCCACGCCGGCACCCTGGACCCGCTGGCCACCGGACTGCTGATCCTGCTGCTGGGCCGGGCCTCGCGCCTGTCGCCCTACCTGCTGGGCCTGGACAAGACCTACCTGGCCACCCTGCGCCTGGGCACGGCCACCGACACCCTCGACGCCGACGGACAGGTCACGGACACGGCGCCGCCGCCGGCGGGCGTCGAAGCCGTGGCCGCCGTGCTGCCGCAGTTCACCGGACCGATCATGCAGGTGCCGCCCATCTACAGCGCCATCAAGCGCGACGGGCAGAGCCTGCACATCGCCGCGCGCGCCGGCCTGGAAGTAGCCGAGCCGCCGGCGCGTCCGGTGACGATCCAGCGCCTGACCATCACCGGCGCGCGCTGGGATCTGCCGCAGCCCGAAGTGGACCTGGAGGTGCTGTGCACGAGCGGCACCTATGTGCGCTCTCTGGTCCGCGACATCTCGCTGGCCGCCGGCACGGTCGGCCATCTGGCGGCGCTGCGCCGCACCGTGGTCGGCCCGTTCGACGTGACGGATGCGATGCCCGACGTGATGGAGGCCTCGGGCGCCGAACTGGCCGCGCGCATCATCCCGCCGTCCCTGGCGATGCCTTACCTGCCCGCGGTGACGCTGCCGACGGACCTGGTGGGCGCCGTCCGCAACGGTCGCCAGCCGCTGGCCTCGTGGTTCGACGCCCTGCCCGGCTGCACGCTGGTGCGGTTGATGTCGACCGACGACCTGGTGGCGATCGCGGCTCTCGGCGACGATGGTGTCTGGAAACTCGATACCGTGTTCCCGGCCGTGAAGGACGCGACGTCATGCGGATGATCCGTCTGAGCGAGCAGTACGTGGGCGAACTGATCGAAGGCCGTATCGGCCTGCGCGGTCCGCAGATCGCCAGCAGCGCGCTGGCCGTGGGCTCGTTCGACGGTTTGCACCGCGGCCACCAGGAACTGCTGCGCGGCGTGTTGACCGCGCGCGATCGTTTGAACCTGTCCGCCGGCGCCGTCTTCACCTTCACGCGCCATCCGCGGGAAACGCTGGACCCCGGCAGCGCGCCGTTCCTGCTGACCACCTGGCGCGAGAAGCTGTCGGTGCTGAAGGAACTGGGCTGCCAGACGGTGGTGGCCGCCGACTTCTGTCCGCAACTGGCCGCGCTCGGCTACCGCGATTTCGTGGGCCGGTTCCTGGTCGGCTACCTGGGCATGAAGCACCTGGTGGCCGGCCACGACGTGCATCTGGGCGCCGGCCGCGAAGGCAACGCCGGCACGCTGGCCGAACTGGGCGCCGAGCTGGGCTACACGCTGGAAGTGTTCCCGGCCGTGCATGCGGGCGGCCTGCTGGTCAGCAGCTCGGCCATCCGCGCCGCCGTGACCGAGGGAAACCTGGCCGTGGCCGCGTCCATGCTCGGCCGCCCCTACGCACTGTGGGGCGAAGTCACGCCCGGCGACCGCCGTGGCCGTGAAATCGGTTACCCGACCGCCAACCTGGTGCCGCTGGACGAACTGAAGCTGCTGCCGAAAACCGGCGTCTACGCCGTGCGCGTGCAGGTGCCCGGCGACTGCGCGCCGACCGGTGGACCGGGCCAGCTGGGCCGCGTGACCGAAGCGCTGCCCGAAGTGGACCGCAACGGCGACCTGCTGAGCGCCGCGCCCGGCGACTGGGCCGTCTACGGCGGCATGCTCAACTACGGCTTCGTGCCCACCTTCCACGGCGGCGGCCTGCCGACCCCGCGCATCGAAGCGAACATCTTCGGTTTCGAGGGCGACCTGCGCGGCCGCAACGTGAAGATCGAATGGATCGAACGGCTACGTGGGGAAGTGGCCTTCGATGGTGTCGAGTCGTTGAAGGCGCAGCTGGCGCGCGATGGCCAGCAGGCGCGCAGCGTGTTGGGGATCTGAATGGCAGGCGACGAAACTGTCGGCACGAACCTGGCCGTGGTCCTGCGCCCGAACGGGAGGATCGGCGGCGGTCTCACCGATGTGTCGTGCGTGGACGCTTCCGCGGTGGAGAGCCCGGTCACCCAGTGCCGCCACGAACAGGTCCACGGCGCGAGCTGGCTACGGGATATCCGGCCCGTTCTGGTGGGCCTGCGGGACGACGGCATCTTCAACGTGATCCTGGACCTGAGGAATGCCGTGTGGATCAACTCCACCGGGGTGGGCGAACTGGTCACCCTGCAGCACGAGGTGGTCGCGGGCGGCGGCTCGTTCGTGCTGGCCGGCGTCAGCGCGCGCATCGCGAGCACGCTGGAGATCACCTGCCTTGGCGACAGCTTCGTGACGGTGGGTTCGACGGCCGCTGCGGTGGCGCATCTGGTTTCCGGGAACTGAAATATATCTTATTTTCTCCCTTGCGGTTGTTTGTATATTTCGCTATATTTTCGCCATCGTTTCGGACCGCCATTTTCCTCCCGGAAATGGGCTCCCGCCATGAGCGCCATCGAAATTCCCGCCTTCGTCGCCGGCGAACCCGCCGCGCGCGTCGATGCCTCTTTGCGCCAGGCCCTGCACGCCTGCGACCGCGCCAACGAATGCGCCGTGCTCTGGTTCGCGGAAGTGCAGCGACGTCAGTTGTACCGCGCGTTCGGCCACGCCAGTCTGCAACTCTACGCGACGCAGGCGCTCGGCTTCAGCGACAACCGGTACTGGAACTTCAAACGGCTGGCCGATGACCTGGACCGCCTGCCCGTGCTGCGCGAAGCGGTGGCCTCCGGCGAAGTGGGCTGGACCAAGGCGCAGCAGGTGGCGCGCGTGGCGACGGCCGAAACGCAGGCGGCCTGGGTTGCCAAGGCGACGACGTGCGGCCGGCGCGAACTGACGGCCGCGGTCACGGCGGCGCGGCTGAAGCCGGCGGCCGCCGCGCCGGTGGCGGACGCCCCGGTCACCATCGGCCTGCGCGCCGACGGCGTGCAACTGGCGCGGTTCGAGGCGCTGCTCGAAAAAGCGTACAAGCTGAAGCTGGTCCCCGAAGGCGCCGACCGCATGGACCTGGTGCTGGCCGGGCTGGAAGCGCTGGTCGCATCAAACGAACGTCCGCACGCCCATGGTCCGGTCGCGCAGATCGTCGTTCAACAATGCCCCGACTGCGCC
>JFJP01040993.1_pt1 | contig 10340 bp, 2 predicted proteins | sample 431651 | NCBI WGS metagenome assembly JFJP01 (sample SAMN02602958, study PRJNA72255) | Microbial mat metagenome, whole genome shotgun sequencing project. | biome: fresh water; feature: sink hole; material: water; isolation source: purple microbial (photo- and chemosynthetic) mats found in... | reverse complement strand
TAGCAATCAAATGAGAATTGTATTCCCACTGTAGAATTACTACTGTAGCTGTAGGATATGTGTCCTACACAATAGTATGTTTTTGACCTTGATCGATCAATCGATCGAATTCTTTGCAGTAGAAAGTGTCATACTGGGGCCGTAGTTTGTGTCCTTTCTACGTTCTTAACACAGATTTTTCCTACGGTTCTTCAGAAATTCGATTGGGTATCCAATACGGCCTATTGGATAGCCATAGGCTGTAGGTCCTACAGGCCTAGGCCTATAAGAGCACCCAAGCTCGTACTAGCAAGGCATAAATATTAGGAGTACAAGTATAGTCGTACCGTAGTGGTAGTACTATTCAATATATATGTATTGTAGACCAACCCGGTAGTAAGCTATATTGCCTGTAGTAGTAATAGGCAGTAATATTAGGTACGAGTAAGTAAGTACTCACTATCTATATGGCAAAATATTGGCCTAACTGGAGTACAATGATCAATACGTACTTCGTAAGTAATATATCTGCAGAATACAGTACTATCAACACGAGAATAGGCTATAACTAATCTATCAAATGTACGACGTACATATAGTACATTTGACTACAGATGAGAATAAGTGTTCTTCACGACAGTGAAGAACATTCTCATATGTCATATATTGTCCAAAAGACAATTCTCATCGATGATGCGTAGCTGTCATCGTGTTCCTATTTCTTTTGGACACTCATAAAAAATGAGAATCCAAATTGTGAGAATTCATTTTGGATTCTCATAATTTCAGTCTCGAATTGAAATAAGTCAAATCATGTCGACTCGTGGAGCGAAAGCAAATGCCAAAGCAGCGCCTGCTGCTGTGGTCCATCATGGACCTCCTACAAAAACCAAATACATTCTACCACCTGTTGAAAAGGAATCTTTTCTTAAGAAAATATCTTCTGGTTCCTCTCCACTAAAAAGGAAACCAAATGAAGAAGTCATCCATGTGAATCGCGTGGTCACGGATCATGCTATCATTACAGTTCAAAACAAATATGGAGATAGTGGTTTCATCAACAATCTGAAGAATGTAAGTATGAACTCTAAAATTAAAGAGACAATGAATTTGATTGCTTGGAAATACCGTCGCCTTCCTGAAGACCCTTCTAAGCGTCTGGAAGATTATAGAGGATTTCCATGGTCTGTTGCTGTGGTTCGCATTAAGGAGGAAGAAAATACTCCTGAAGGTGGACAAAAAATTTTGGACCAATGGGTGAAATTGGGAAACTCGACTGCTGTTACCAAATTGAATAGTATTGAAAATCTGTTTATTGCAGGAAGTGACAAGACACCAGAAACAGATGATTTTTTGGGAAACCATTTGACAACAAAAGACACATTGGATATTATTCGTGATATTTATGTTGGTTACTCAGATGCCAGGATTAAGTCTGAAGCTGCAATCATGTTAGCTTTTTTTGGTGCTGATGAAGATGCTGGTGAAGCCAAACAAGCTAGTGGAAATGGAAATCAAGTATCTACTTGTCCTTCCAATAAAACGAATGGAGTAAATATGGTGACTGATGAAGATGTGTCAGCATTTATTACTTCTCTCAAGAGTGCAGAACACTAAACATTCAAGAATTCATCTGGCATTATTTACACTTGCATGGTTTTATGAATCACAACTTCATGGCATTTGAATTGCATTACATATTGACTGCATTTTACGAATTGATTATCCAGATTGCATCTGATTTGAGAAATTATTTACATGATATTAATGATTACATAATAATTATTTATTTCTATGAAGAATAATATTTTTTTGATTGTTTTAATTTTTTGAGTTAACTATTCAATAGGGCATTGATGGCATTTTGCCCATTCCAAGCGTCTATTTTCCAATGCATTTGTCTTTGACCAGTCATGTAACCAGCAAAAAAGGCATTGAGGTTTTCATCTGGTGCAAGACAGTCAATGTAATCCAATGAATCCCATTTTTCTCCTTCAAGACTTCCGTTCAGAAGCAGACGGATGTTTTCGCAACCCCGAACACGTGAAAATGCAACATAAACATGAGCATATGTTATAGCATGACCTGGTGGCTTTGATAAAGCTAGGATGACATTTGGTAAGGTCTGTCCTTCAGCTTTATGAATGGTCATTGCAAAACATGCTTCCACTGCAAATCTTGGTTCAAGCACCACTTGAGATGGTAAGAAATGATCTCCTCCGTGAACTGCAGTGAATGGTATATCCTTGGTTGCATTCATGAATCCTTCACAAATGGGAAGGACAATGCGATCTGGAACCAGTGTAAACTTTTTCCATAATTCTATTTTCTTTGGATCAGAAGAAATTATTTCAATGTTGACAGATATTGGAGGTGCTTGCAGTGTGATTACTTCACCTGCTTCACAATGGCAACATTGATCATTGATCCAATTTGTTTCTTCATCAGATGACATTGTCAGTGAGTGAAATACAGCAGATGTACCATTTAGTAGTTGACGATATTTGTTGAAAGTTTGTGTAACAATACAAGGTCCTCCCCGTACATAATATTCATAAAAACATGGATCAGTTGTAATGCATTCATCAATGTAACATGCTGCAGGCTGTTGCTTCCATTTTCTATACTTGCGTGGCCAACGGATAACAGGCTCATTGCAGGACTTGGCATACAGTTTAGCTCGCATTGGTGTAAGAGAATATCTTTCCCTGTTGGTAGCAACTAAGACTGGTGCAGTTAGCCATACACTATCACGTTCAGCAAAATCACTTTTTTTCAAATGCTTGTATTTGTGCATAATATCTTGTGCTCGAATACGATGCCGTTGATATAACTTCCTGATGAATGTTGTGTGAACTGGATTTGTACTGCGCATTTGTTCAATAAACTCAAACCATCTTGCTTTCATAAAGATTTTTGTTCCAATTGCAAAAGGATCAGTAGCATCAAAAACATTGCTATTTGCTGTTGTTTCTGATTCATTTTGTAACTGATGATCTCGAATAAACTGTTCCTGAAACTCGGCCTTTGCAAAAGCAATAGCAGCTGAATGGAGTGCTTTCTTTTTAACTGGTGGCATCTGCCCTAAATCACCAAGCAGTAAAACTGGCAGACCACCAAAATCACTGTCAAATCTTTTTAGAGCCTGTTGACAAGCATGACTCACTTTTGCAAGATACTCAGGACACTCATTTGAGACTTCATCAAAAATAATCAAAAGAATTTTGCAACTTGGATCCAGTATTTTGGTGATCTGAGTGAAATTGTCCAATTCACTATTGGAGGAATGCAGTGCTTTACTTCTCAAATTCACAAGTGATGCAGTAGTATGACCATGTATATCTGCAGCATTGATATTGTTGCAAGCAGTTCTTATAGTATCAAATCCCAAAAAGATTGCAGCATCAATCACAGCATTGACAACAACTGTTTTACCTGTACCAGCAGCTCCTGTAGCAAGTACAACTTCAGGTGGTTTATAAGTTGCATCTTCAGGATGCAGAAAGTAATTTGCATACACAGTAAAGAATTCAAGCTGGCTTGCTGTAGGATGGAGTGGAAAGTACTTCTGTATGAGTTCATCAAGTGTTGGTTGCTCTCGAAAGACATCATGATCCATTGCTCTGCCATTGTTGTCATCATTAGCACTTGCATCATCAGAAACAGAATCAACAGTTTGACCTTTGTTGAGTTCATCATCTTGCCGTATTTCTCGAAAACATAATTGGACTTGCTTTGCCTGCAAAGGTGTTGCTAAACCACTAGGATTGGTACATGGTGCAGTATTGCTGGAAAGTCGTTCAAGCATATTCCAATTGTTTGTTGATGGCATTGATTCTTGCAAACTCATTAACTGTATATCAGAAAATTGTGTCAGCTTGTACAATTGTTCAGTAATACGTGCTTCAAGTAAAGAATTTGATATGTTGAATTCATCATCATCAATATCTTCATTTCTGCACTGGTAGTACTCTTTCTGAAATGTAGTTGCAATGCGATCTCTTGTTTCATCACTCCATAAATCTCTTGGTGAACTGCGATAATGACTGAAGATCTCTTGCATCTGGTTATCTGTGTATGTTGTTTGCATGCGCCGGTGCATCATCATCAAACGACAAATACCAAATGCTGAATTTGATTCACGTTGTTTAGTGATCCACTGTTCAAGAGCTTCCCAAGTATATTCCAATGGTGGTACATTTTGCTTTTGCAAAGGTTCTGGTCGGTACATCATTAGAAAGTATCGTGCATATGCATTTGCTTTTTCCTTCCATCTGAGAAAAACTGGTCCATGTTCTGCTGGCTTTGTTCCTGGATGGCGTGGTACTGGTCGTGTAAATATTGGAATTCTCTGCTTTGCTGAAAGAAACAATGCTTTGGTTGTTCCAAATCCACTTCCTGGTGAGAACTCAAATTGTTTGTTCTTGTTACTTGCTTTCTCATTTTCACGCCTTTTGGCACTGTGGATCAAACAATCAAATTCTGTTCGATTCATAAATTCCAATTCTTTAGCACGATATTCATAGAGCATAACAGTAGGTACCAAGTATTTGCGTTGATTTTCTCCATCCTTGATAGTAAAACACTCAATGTGACCCAAATTCTCAAGCAATGATTCAGCTGGATGTGTGGTTTGCATTCGAGGATCATTGAGATACTGAATGATTGTGTTGTCTGCATTATCATCAATCTCTTTCTGAACAGCATATGCCATGTAAGCACTCGGATTGATGTATGCAAAAGAATCTGTGAAAATGGCAGCAGGTAAATGGATCAATTTAGCAGCCACTTGATAATCACTTATTTCCATCAGAACATTCATTCGATTCAACATTCCCTGTAAAAAGTACTTTGTATCTCGGCTTGCAGTTCCACGATCTTCTTCTGATTGAGATGGATGAGCTTTATTGTGTCGCAATACATCACGGATAATGATCAAACACTGTTCCAGTGGATATTTTGCCTTCATGATATATGGACAAATATACTGAACTGCTGTTTTAGCTTGCATGAGACTTCCCAACATCAAAACATTATTGTGAGAACCTGTGCAATATGAAGTCACTGCATTATGCTCAACAACATATCGATTTCCGGCTTCTTCTATTTTCTCTTTTAGTTCAGCATACAGTTTGACAAGTAATTCATCACTCAATTCTGATAACCAATTCCAAAATATTTCATCATTCAAAAGTGGATCATTCACAACTCTTAAAAGCTTTTTCAGATTGAACAGAAAGGTATTTTTGTTGCTTGCTTCTTCAGACAGTACTGGAAGACAAGTATCACTGCACTTTGGTCTTTTGTAACCCCAAACAACTAACTCTTGCATCTTGCTTGCATTTTTATCCAGAATATCATTGCATGTGTAATTGTAACTATTCAAATCAACTGGAATGGGATCTTTAATGCAATAAGCGTTATCTGGTGAAAGTTGAATGACCTGATCTTGTTCCAAATCATCTTCTTCATCAGTCTCTGAATCATCAATATTAATTCCATTACTTTCACCATCACTGCTGGCTTCATCATTGTCATTTGCTTCAGCTCTTACTTCTTTTTTCAGTATTGGCACTAACATTGCTGCATGAGTAGCATCACATTGCCTTCTTCCAAATGCCATTCTACATCCTGTTCTTCCTTGATTTCCCTTTTCACATGTTTTCATATGATCATGCATTTGCTGAGTTCTCACTTGATTTGATATCTTATCACAGATTGTAGCATACATAACAGCACCATCTGTATCAAGTACAGACACCAAATTTTCTCTTTCAAGTAAGTGATGCACTGGAATTGACAGCTCTTTGTGCAACTTAAATTGGTAAGTATTATTCTCTCTCACAATTTTCCTTAGTACATGAGCAATCAAGAACTCATCTCGTAAACTGGCAGACTGCATCTTGTCTAATACAGAACTGATCATTGATGAAAGTTCAGATATAGCATGGAAACGTTGCAATACATAACCATTGAGACCACCTGCCATCAACATGTGATAATGCAACGTTCCCTTGCAATGATCTTCAGTAATCACTATAGATGATTGACAATGACCCAAAATTCCTTTTTGATCTCTGTAGTATTGTGTCTTCCTGGATGAAACTGCTTCATCTTGACTGTAAAATCCTTCAGCTGTTGTTCCAAGAAGAAGTGATAGAAAATCAAGTAACATTCGTTTGCTTTCCAGTACATAAGCAATAGGATTATCAATTGCTGCTTGGACTCTTGCATCACGTCCCATTAATGCAACTGGTACATTTGTTCTAGCTTCTTCAACTGATGCAGATAATAATTTCTTCATGAATTCAGAACCATTGCTACCTTGAATACTATTCTGCTCAAAAACGGCTGGAAATGCTTTATTTGAAACAGTATGAAATGATGCTCGAAAACTGACTGGATTCTCTGTATCATTGAATGACAAAGTGATGAATGCCGTGTAATTGCCATAATACTTGATTGTTTCCAATAGCTTTGGTTTCACTTGGTAGCTCTGAAAGAATCCATATTGAATGTTCTGACTTGCAAATTGCAGATAGGGTACAATGGTATTAATGATCTTCTTTGCACCCTTACTGTTTGGTTTTGCTATTGCTTTCTGCAAGATGGAATTGTTTTCCTGGAGCTTTTGCATGATAGCACTGATTGCAGTAATTGATTTCTTATTTCCCTTGACACAACTCACAACTCCATTGATTGATTCAACACGTGTTAATATATCAAACATGTAGCCTAATAAAGATCTTGCTTTTGCAGGAACAAGTGTAAACTGTCCAAGTAAATGACGTCTTTGCACTTCTGTCCAATTTCCTGTTGCTCTTCCATATGCATGGCCAAGTAAAAATACATGTGGAAAGCTTGTTGTGATTACTTTATCTGTTTTATCAAAATCATTCACAGGATCATGACCACGTATGCTTGTCACAATAAGATGCTCTTCTTCTGTCTGAAAATCCAAATTCTCATTGAATATACTGTTAATATCAATTGCTTCTGTATCTTCTGGTGCATTGTGAACTGGATGGATTTGATAATCATCATCAGGTAATTCTGTTGGTCCAGTCTTAACCATCTTCTGAAATGCTCTCAATTTTGTTTCATTATTCAAGTGATCATCTTGACATGATGGCAACACAAATGAGTAACGCAAAGGTAAAGATCCATCAGAAGTATTCTCTCCATCAATAATCATCATATCATTTTCATCATTAGCATTAGCATCATCAATTTCAGTAGACTGCACTTGTGCAACATCTGATCCAATTGCATCTTCCAACTGTAAATCATTAGCATTATCCAAACGAATTGCACTGTTTCTGATATCAGTGATTACAGCTTGCATCATCTGTTCAAATTCTGGATAACCAGGAAAACTGTATATTGTGTACCAACGATGAACTTTGAATAATAGTATAAACCATTGATATAAGACCCAAGGACGTGGTAAAAAAACTGGTGAAGAAAAAGCCATTTGTGTCATGTGATCAAATTGTTTTCCAGTTGGATCCAAGAAATAGTACTTCACAGATGAATGCTTTTTCAAGAATTCCTGATCAAAAACAATTGTTGGATTCAAATCAGCTAGTGAACTGCTTACAGATGTTTGTGACCACAAAATTACATGTGCTTTCAATCGATTCAAACCAAAATTCACATGACCTCTTCGATTAGAACTGATTTTAATGGTCACATGCACAACTTCATTCAATGACAGTATGATTGATTCATGCAAATTTGGCATTTCAAGATCTTTCACTCTTCGGTAATAGCCAAAATCTATTCCTGCAGCTATTGACAATGGTGGTTTCTCTTTTGCTTTCAGTTTGCTTAAGCATGTTGGACAAATGCGTATAGACTCAATACCTGCTTCATCAACATCAACAAGTTCTGGATGCAAATGATACAAATTATCATCAAACATATTTTCATAGACTGATATAACTTTCCAAGCATGCAATCTCATAAAATGGCCTTCACCATCACGTGGAACTTGCAATCCAAGCATCTCTTGTGCATCTCTATAAGCTTTTTTCTCATCGTCTGTATACTTGAGTGGTTCTAGCCAAGCATGCTTTAGTGGAATAGAAAGATACTCAATTTTTGGCTGTAATTGTTCTAACTGCCTCATGCCACAAGCTGCACATGCATACAAATTGCCTTCTGTGTAAGAATGATTCATGTTGTACTTTTTGATAATCTTTCCAAGCTCTTCATCTGATAGTGCTTCATTGCTAATTTCCTTTTTCAGCTTTTCCACATCCATTTGCTTGCCATTGAATGCTGTACTATACTCCTTGTACTCATCAAAAGAAAAACATCCTGCATTGGCATACCATAGTAAAAGCGATTTGACTGGACTCTTTTCAAAATCACTCCATTTGTTCTTAAAAGGATCTTTCTTATCGAGAAAATTAACTGCATCCTGCATTGACAGCTGTGGATTTCTTAGTGTGAACTCATTGTGATCTGACAAAAACATTTCTAATTGACTATCTTCATCAGTTATCCTGTTGTTTTGTTGTTGATAAATCATTTGCTCCAAATGAACTGCATCATTTACTGAAACATCCTGTGTCATAGTTGCTCTGTTAACTTCTTGCTGTAAATGCATTACCTCATGTCTTACAGGTCGCAATTTCTTTCTGCTTTCCTTTTGTTCATGTTTGTTTATCTCTTCAACTTGTTGCTTTAGTTTTTTGTTTGCAACCTCATTTAGTTCTTGTTTCCTTTGTTTTTCCATTTGTCTATTGGCAGCTTGTTCAAGTCGATTAATCTCCTCAAGTTGTCGCTTTTGTTTTTTCTTACCAGCCTCTTCAAGTTCATTATTCTGCTCATCAACCTGATTAAAAAATAAGATTTCACTCTCATTATATTTATCAGTTGTATTATTATTATGATGCTGGTAATTTAATTGTTGTTCATGGAATGCATTTACTGAACTGAGATGTTTACACTCTTGTTTTCTTTGTTTTTGTAATTTTCTACTGGCAGCCTGTTCAAGTCGATTAATCTCTTCAAGTCGTCGCATTTCTCTTTTTTTTGCAATCTCTTCAAGCCGTTTACTCTCTTCTTCAACTTCATGTTGTCTCTTACTGTGTTTTCTCATTGATTCCATTTTTGTGCCACTTTTATAATCACTTTATATGCTCTTTCAATTTAAAATATAATCTGTTATTGTCGAACAACACTGTTAATGATGAGGTATATATTGGTTCTCTTATTGTCTGTCAAATGTGTTATCAATTTTTACGCTACAGTACCATGATAGGTATCATAACGTTCATGTTAAATTTTATGAGTTGCAAACCTAGTTTGTATTTTGGCAAAGTAACAGTAGATCCTACCAAACCTATATCAATTCTATGATCAATTGTATATAGTATTTTATGAATTGCGAACACAGACAAGACCGATACTAACTGTTCGCATTTTTGGTAGAATATTACTACTATCAAGTACCTACTAGCACTTACACAATAATGGCTGGATTAATTTTACAATATGATCAATCGTGCATTATCAATTGCAAAACCTACGGTCAATATTTTAGGATTTCCTATGTAAAAGGCCTATTGTCATGTACTACTGATAAATCATAGCCTACCATACCAATATTCACTACTTAACATTACCAATACGTCTGTACAAGACCAGCCATAATGGGAACCACTCGTATCGGTCGTTAGCCAAATACATGGTGTAGGGTACCAATAAAGGTATAAAGTGTAGTGTCATTTTTACGTGTTTCATACACCTTTTCACTACCGTTCTTCAGAATTTCAATTGGGCATGTAATAGGCCTATTGTACAACTATAGGCAGCTGTGGGCTCAACACTTCTATATAGCCCAAGTAGGACGTTGGACCTAAATCCTACTGCTAGTACCAGGTAGGCCTAACAGATGCTGCTCCTACGAGAACTTTTAAGTCGTATTGATTTCACGACCCAGTAAAGGAACAAATTTCTATCTTTTTTACGTGTATCATACACGTTTTTACTACGGTTCTTCAGAATTTTGACTGGGCATGTAATAGGCCTATTGTAGAACCATAGCCTGTGGGTCCTACACCCCTATAGACCTAGTACCTGGTACGACCTATTGACCTAGGTCGTACTGCTACCAGGTACGTCCTAGACATAAGACCAAACAAATACTACACAACGATTGTATCGTGACTCACCTCCTAGTCTGCCTACTACCAAATGCGAGACTGTATTGATTGTATGACAGGTATAGGTCCTACAGGTACTGATCAAGAAACTGATAGGCGGATCAAATTCCACAAATTCCACAATTCGAATCGAATTCTACAATTCTGCATAATTTTCTGAGGAATTCTGCATATTCTGTCGCATTC
>JFJP01018824.1_pt1 | contig 10340 bp, 5 predicted proteins | sample 431651 | NCBI WGS metagenome assembly JFJP01 (sample SAMN02602958, study PRJNA72255) | Microbial mat metagenome, whole genome shotgun sequencing project. | biome: fresh water; feature: sink hole; material: water; isolation source: purple microbial (photo- and chemosynthetic) mats found in... | reverse complement strand
TTCACGGACCCGTCGACTGCGGTTGACGTGATTGCCGGAATCGAGGCGTACCTGCAGCGGCACGGGATCGCCAGTGTGCGTGAGTTGACCGGTGGCGTGGTGATGCCATGAGGCGTTTCCGTTTTCCCGGCAGACGGCATTTGGTGATCGGGCTGCTGGCGGTGGTCTTTGCGCTTGGGACGCTGGCCTGGGTCTTCACCTTCCCGTATCACCCGTCGCGCGTCCTGCGCGTGGTGCCGCCCGAGGCGACGGTGGTGTCCTGGCACCTGAAGCCGACCGGGCATATGGAGGCGGTGCTGCGCAGTGCCCCGGCGGCGGTCCTGCTGGCCGCAGGCGAGGTGTCCGCGTCGGAGGCGGAGGCAGCCGTCGCTGACCCTGGTGTGCAGGCACTGCTGGAACGACTGGCCGGGACCGGGGTGGCCCTGGCCTTTGCCCCGGCATACGGGACGGAACGCTCCCCCTCCTTGTTCCTAGGATCATGGGTTGGCGGGGTGACGACCCACCTGGCGCGTTATGGCTGGCTGGACAAGTCGTTCGAGGGGTTCACGGTATACCACATCGGGCGCGACCGTGTCTGGTCCGGATCGTTTCCTGAATTGCCCGCCGGTATGCAAAAGGTCTCTTTCGCTGTCTACGAGGGGGTGCTGGCGGGCTGCGCCTCATCGGATCCGTTTGCCGCCTTTCCCCTGCTATTGGCCTTGAAGCGGCACGGGCCTTTGACGCCGCTGGCCGTGCCGCTGGCGGCTTACACGGAGGGTATTGGTCATTTCCGTGCCCGCCAGGTCGATGATGCGGGGAATGCAGCCCTCTGGGCGGGAGCCTTTGATGTGCAGGCGGACGGACGCCTGACCGGACGCGTCATGCTGGAGGAGACACACGGGAGTCCGCCTTGGTTCGCGGGGTCGGCGGATGCGCAATCCACGGCCGGGTTGCGCGCCGTGTGTCCTCTGCCGGCCGATCTGCCTGCCGCCATCGTGGCGCTGCCGCTGGCGCACGCGCTGGCGACAGGCGAGGAACTGCTGGAGCCGGGCTCTCGTGAGCGGGTTATGCTGGATGTACTGGCCGGAATGGCGACGCGCGAGGGCGGGCTCTGCGCCTGGGTATCGGGCGGTGATTATTCCGGGCGGCTGATGCGGCTGAAGGTTCCGAGTATCGGCTTCGCCTTTCAGGTCGATGCGGCGACGCCGGTGGATATGGCGGCGACGCGGCTTGTCGATACGCTTAATTCGCTCTATGGAACCGGGCTGATAGCCGTGCCCGACCGTACTCACTCTGGCATCCGGATCCTGCAGCCGGTAAAGGATAAAGGGGGGCTGGCCTTCCTGGGGGCCGATGAACGTCCTGCCCTGGCGATCATCGACGGCTGGCTTGTCGGCATGAGTAATGTCGCGGTGTTGCGTCGTGTCCTGTCGGCGGGAGAACCGTCATTCGAGGCCGGGTTCATGTCGGCAGGATTGGCTCCCGTCTGGCTCTACGGGCATGCGCGTTTGCCGGTGCTAGGGGACCTCACGGGTAATGCCTTGGCGGGCTATGCGTTCATCCGGTTGTTGCAAACCGGCAAGGCCGAGCGGCTCGACACGCCGGTGATCAAGCGTGTGCTGGCTGGCATGGAGGGACTGGGGGGATGCACCTTGCAGGCCGGTCTTGATCCGCAGGGGTGCTTTGCCTTGGTCTTCGATATCGATGGTATGCAGGAGGGCGTCGATGAGTGATCCCGCGACAAACCGTTATTCGAAGGGCCGCTGGATGATCGAGCGGGAGCGCTGCCGGATCGAGGGTTTCAAGCCTCCCTCGCCGGATCCCGGGGGTGTCACGATGGCTGCCGGTGTGGAAAACGTGCTGAAGCGCATGGGGCTGGTCCATGCCGCATGGGCGGCGGAGATTGTCGACGCATGGCCTTCGATCGCGGGCAAGCAACTGGCCCGGCATACGCGTCCGGGAACACTGCAGGGCAGCGAGCTGACCGTGTATGTCGACAGCTCGGTATGGCTGAACGAATTGCAGCGCTACGGGCTCGCCGCGCTGCTTGCGAATGTCCAGGAGTATGCCGGTGCGGACAAGGTGCGCCGGGTCCGGCTGCAGCTCGACCCCGACGGCGGGCGGTGAGGAGTGAGGGGTGGCCTATTCCGTGGTTTCAAGCCATCCGGCCTCAAGCAGCCTGGAGAATGCATCGCGTTCAAGTCCCAGGTCCATCGCCCGGTTGGCATATTGCTGGGCCCGTTCCCTCCCCTGCTGGCCGAATTCGTCACAGTAGATCGCGGCACCGAATGCCATGTCGATGCGTGTGCGAGCCTTCAAGGTGCCTGATGCCAGGTAGTAATCAACCAGCTTGAGCATCTGCGGCGTTGTTACGGCAGACCAGGGGTAGGGGGTGGACGAGCCCTTGACGACAACGCCCTTCTCATTCGCCGTCTCGATATCGCGCGAAGCGGATCCGAAGCCCCACCCCCACGGATAGCGAGTCTCCTTTATCTTCGCTATCAGGGCTTCCTTCATACGCACAAGATACTCGTAGCGCCCGATCAGGACCTGGATCGCAGCCTTCCCCTGGTCGGTCTGGTAGGTCGCGGCCCGCTGCTTCAGTTGGACAAGCGCTTCCTCGTAGCTGTTGGCGTCGAACAGGGCTCTGACGTCAGCCCGGTCATTCTTCGCCTGCTGGCTCTCGAACGCAATGCGGGCGATAATCGCCTGGCGTTCGCGTTCAGCGTTTTCCGCCTCGATGCGGGCCTTTTCCGCCGCCTTTTCCGCCTCGATGCGGGCCTCCTCCGCCTTATCGAATTCCTGCCGGATCGCCATCACCCGTTTATGAATGATCACCAGGCTCTCGAAGCGGGTTTTTGCCATCGCTGCCGTTTCCGCAGCTTGCGACGCGAGCTCGCGCAACGCGCCGGTGTCCTCCGTTGCCTTGGCGGCGTTCTTGCTGGTTTGCACGGCACTGGCGAGCGCGAGCGCTTCCTCCAGTGTGTTGTCGGCTAGTATCTTCAGCTCCATCAACTCCCGGATACCTTGGAGGCCCTCGCGGGCAGGCTCGATGATCGGGTGTGCCGCGGGAACGGAAACCGGTTCGGCCACGGCCTCTGTTGCCGCTGCCTCGTCGGTGGTGGGTTCATTACCGGCCTGCACGTCTGGCGCTGGTGCGTTTGTGGCTAAAGCCGTTTCCGGTGCTGGCACCGCTGCCGGGGCGGGATTCGTGGCACCCTCGGGAACCGGATTGGTGGCGGTGTCGGTTTTAGCCGCCGCGTCCGGGACGGGGGCGGGAGGCGGTGGCGGCGCAAGTTCGATCCTGCTGCCGGTGATCCGTTCGACCGAGTTCTGGATCTCGGTCGCCATCGATTCCGCCTGCCTGGTCAGAACCGACATCCGGTCAACATGATTGGAAATCGTCGTGTACAATTCCGCCGATGCGCTACGGGCGTTGCTGAGCGCGAACAACGCCTTGCGCTTCTCGATTTCCGTCTGACGGCGCATGACCAAGGCAACTGTCGCGCCGGCAACCACCAGGAGCAGGACAATAGTAACCAGGGTTAGCCAGACATTCCGGCGATGCCGCCGCTCGCGTTCCTTGCGAGCCGCGATCTCTTCCGGTGTCGGTGCCGGCGGCGGCGGGGAAACTTTACCGGCACTTACGGATATCGGGGTCGTTCCCGTTCGCGTGGTCCTGTTACCCTTGACCGTGGATCCGTGGCCGTCCTTGTGGATCAGCAGTTTGTGGGTGCCCGTCGTGCCGGAGGCTTCGCTGTGAGCGGAGGTCGGGGCGCTGGAGCCCCCTTTGCGCTTCTTGAACCGGATCTGTTTACCCGAGACAAACTTTCCCGTCCCATCCGGCGCACTGCCAAGGGCCTCGACGGACTTGCGCAGGTCGCTGATCAGCGAAAGGTAGTTCGGGTACCGTTCCGTCCGGTCCACCGCCAGCATGCGCCTGATCGTGTTGGAGATGATCTCGGGCAGGTCGGGCATGTAACTGCGGGGGTCCGGGGGTGGCCGATCCAGTCTTGCCTTGACGACTTCAACCGGGGTTTTCCCCTCGAATGGCGGTTTTCCGGTCAGCATGTGGAAAAGGGTTGCGCCCAGGCTGTAGATATCGGAGCGGGCGTCCACCTTCTGTCTCCGGACCTTCTCGGGCGCGATGTAGTAGGGCGTGCCCCAGATTCCTTCGCCAGCCGCCTGGTGGGCGACCGTGGCCAGCCCGAAATCGACCAGCTTCGCGTGGCCTTTCTGGTCTAGCAGGATGTTTTCGGGTTTGATGTCGCCATGCACGAGACCCGCTTCGTCGGCGGCGCTGAGGCCCTGCGCGATCTCAAGTCCGATGCGCATGGCCAAGGCCGGCTTGAGCCCCCCCCCGGCCTCCATCATGGTGTCCACACGTTCGCCTGAGACTAGTTCCATCACGATATAGGGTTGGCCCTTCTCCTGTCCGTAGGAATAAATCTGGGCGATGTTCGGATGGTTCAGTCTGGCCACCGCCTGGGCTTCGCGACGGAAATTCTCGATGAAAGCCGGATCGCTGCCCAGGCTCTCGAGCATGACCTTGATGGCCACGAAACGGCCCAGTTCCTCGTCCCTGGCGTAGTAGACCCCGCCCATGCCTCCAGTGCCCATCAGTTTCAGCAGCAGGAAGTTGCTCAAGTGTGCCGGTACGGATGCCTTGGTGCCGCATTTCGGGCAACTGACCTCGGAAAAGGAGGGAACACCGGTGACGGTGATGGTCTCGCTGCATTCGGCACACTTGAACGAATCTACCGGATCGGTATGGATACCGGTTGCCGGAGGTGCCGTTATCGGAGAGACGGTCGCCACCGGATTGCCGCGATTATCTTTGATTTTCTCGAGTTCGGTTGTCATATGAGGGTGCTTCGAAACAAACAATGATCACCATTGCGGGGAATCATACGCATTCGAGCCGGAATGTCGATAAAGATTTGTTCTTGAATGCTATTCCAGTCCTGTTGGTCCAGATCTTTTCGTTGTGATTTGGTTGAAGAGGGCATTGGCGGTGAGGATATCCTCATCCGGGATGTTGCGCGATCCTTTCAAAAGCTGTTCAAGCATACTGATGGCGGTCTGGTCCTTGCCCTGCAGCCACGCGATCTCGGCCAGGTGTGTCTGCGCACGGAACCAGAGGGGGGAACCGGGTTCGGCGTGGTTCAGCATACGGATGAGAGTCTGGCGCGCCAGCTCGGGCTGGCCGGTCCGCAGGTGGACGACGGCGATGGTATCGAGTATGGCCGGGGTTTCGGTGGCGGCGGTCTCGAGGGCGGGCAGCAGGGCGGCCGCTTCCGGTACACGTGCCGGGATCTGGGCGAGCACGTAGGCCAGGTTGTTCAGGAGGTCCGGATGGCCGGGATGGTGAACGAGGCCGCGTCGGAGCGTGTCGGCAGCCCGGTCGTAGTGGCGCAGCAGGCGCGATACCTCGGCGGAGATGAGGAACGGGGTCCGGTTGGTGGCTCCGCCGTCAATGGCGGTATTCATCTCGAACATGGCGTCGAGGATCTCCCATCCGCCACGCTGGAAGCGGACGTAGCCGAGCATCTGGGGCCAGAGCGGGTTGCGCGGGTCGGCCTTGCGCAGGACGCGCAGGGAATTGACCATATCCGAGTCGGTGTCGATCGTGCCGTCCTCGTTCTTGAGCAGCACCAGGTTCTCGTGCAGGGCGGGGACGGGGGCGATCGCGGCGTTGATGGCCATGGAGGTGCTTCGCAGGGCACGCTGCTTGTCCTGCACGTGCAGGGCGCTGCGGATGTCGGCAATGCAGGCGGGTAGCAACCCGCGGGAGTCGCCCGGAAGATCGCGGGTCAGGCGTTCGGCGGCGTCGCGCAGGCCGCCGCGCCAGCAGTACTCGGCGGCCCGGGTGCGGGCGGCAGGATGGAAGCGGCCGGCCTCGTCGATCAGCGTGGCGATGTGCTCACGGGCGCGGTCCCGGTCGGCCTCGGTCTGCGGCATGGCTCCATCCGGGCGGGTACGCGTGACCAGGTCGGCGAGCCAGATCTCGGCGTCGTCCGGACAGGACAGGCGGGCCAGTGCGACGAGCTCGGGGTCGCCGCTGGACAGGCTGATGAGGATGCGCCACAGGTGGGCGGAGTCGGGTAGTGCCGCGACGGCGGCACGGGCGACGGGCAGGGCCTCGGGGAATCGTGATTCGTGGCACAGCAGGAGGGTAAGCTGGTTGAGGGCGGTTGCCTGTTCAATCCGGTCGCGTCCGGTCGCCGCCCAGCGGGCGATGTCGGGTGCCGAGCCCGGTTTCTCCCAGGTCTCGAGCCAGAGGCTGAAAAGCGGGCGCAGGCCCTCCCCGGCCATTTCCAGGTTCCTGCGCAGCGTGGCGGCGGTAGCGGCGAACTCGGTTTCCGACGGGATCTGTGTGCGGTGCCAGAGCAGGCTGATCTCGGCGGGCGGCAGGCTGGTGTTCTGCACGGTATCGGAAGGAATGGTGACGGGTGGCAGCAGGCGGCTGCGGCAGAAACTCTCCAACAGGGAGAAACGCTCGGTGTCCCGGAGGGCCTCAGCCTCGATCTGGTCGAGCTCGCGCAGGTTGCGCGTTCGCGTGCTTCCTAGCCGCTTCAGGGCCTCCTCCGCCTCGCCGGTGCGCAGCAGGGCGTTGGCCAGCAATGCCTGTGCGCGGGGGGCGTAAGGGTAGAGGCGCACGGCCTCGCGGGCGGTGAACAGCGCGGCCAGCGGCAGGTGCAGCTTGAGCTGGGCCTCGCCGAGCCGCAGCAGCGGCGGGAGGTGGATGCGCTCGGTGTCGGCACGGAGGGCAACCGGCACCGGCGGCCAGCGCGTGGCATCCTCAAGACCGGGTGTTCCAGCCGGAATATCGTCCGCCGCCAGGCCGGGTGTTTCCAGCAGGTACGTGCGCAGGGTCTCGTAGACCTGCACCCAGGATCCCTTGCGCTCGTACATCTCGGCGAGCAACTCGCGCGCGGCTTCGGCCTCCTGCGGGTATTGACTGACGATGGCGTCGAGTTTCGCGCGGGCGAGATCGAGCCTGCCTGCGCGTTCGAGCGCCTGCGCGTGGAGATACTGGAGATCAACCGGCGGCATCTCGAGCTGCTCGCGCGCGGCGAAGCCAGGGATGCACTGCTGGAGCAGCGCCTTGCGCACCGGCACGGTATCCGCGACGGCGAACAGGGCACCCAGCGGCACGGATTGCGTCAGCTCCCGCCATTCGGGCAGCATGGACCCGAGGATGTAGAAAGGCTTCAGGTCAATGGTCTCGCGCGCATTCCCGGCGGGCAGGCCCAGGTAATGGCGGCGGAAGACAAACCAGCGGGCTCCGTATTCCACGGCGGCCATGTGCAGCAAGGGGTGGTCGGGATCGATCTCGGCGATACGGCGGTAGATCCGCCAGGCAAGATCAGGACGGGCGAGGTCGAAGCACTTGTAGAGCATCTCGTAAAGCGTTTCCGGCTCCCCGATGCCGGGCAGGGTGCGCAGCAGGTGATCACGGAAGCGGGTCTCCCACTCCGCGCCGCTCTGCAAGGTCATGAAATAGAGCGGTTCGAGCAGGCGCGGGTCATCGGGGAGACGCCCGAGCACCTCGAGGCTTATCCCGGCGACACGCGGCACGTTGTTGAGGTGCATGAATGCCTCCAGGATCGAGAAGGCCTGCACCGGATCGTCGTAGGGAATCCGGACGTCGGTGGCGGCCATGGCATCCCACTGGCGATGGATGCGCAGGAAGGGGTAAAGCTTGCGGATACGGCCCGCGTTCGGTGCCCACTGGCCGGCGGCGATCACGTGTTCGGCGACGGCGGTGGAGTCCCCGCGGCGCAGGGCCATTTCCGCCAGGATCATGGCGACCCGCGGGTCGCGCCGCTGCTCGGCTTCGGGCAGTTCAGCGACAATGGCGACCGCCTCTTCCAGGCGGCCAAGCGACAGCAGTGCGTAGGCCTGCAGGATGCGGCGCTGGAGCTGCAAGCCCGCCGGCAGATCCTCCATCGCGTCGAGTTCGTCCAGCGCCCGCTGGGGGTCACCGCTGATGAGGTCCAGGCGGATGGTGGTGAAGCGCCACTCCAGGTCCTCTGCCGGCAGGCGGTCCGACACGATGGCGGCAAGCCGCTGGGCGTTGGCCATATCGCCGCGGTCGCGCAGGGTGAGCACGACGTCGCGGAGCATCATCGTGCGGTGGTAGGGACGGCTGCGCCAGGCGACCAGACCGCCGAGCGCCAGCAGGGCCAGGGAGGCGAAGATGGCGCTGCGCCGCCGCAGGAACCGGTGCCAGAAGGGCGGGTATTCGCTCAAGCCGCCCTCGCGCGCGGCCTGTAGCATCCCGCGCAGGCGGTGCCGGCGGCGCCGGGCATGCTCGAGCACCAGCAGTTCGATATACACCAGCAGGACCCCGGCGATGACGATCAGCCCGGCGGTGTCGTGCAGGAAACCCAGTCCGGCGGTGTCGGCCAGCAGCGGCGCGAAATAGACCATGGCGCTGATGCGCAGGATGTTCAGCGCCAGGGCGTGGACGAGCGACCAGCCGATGAAGACCAGTATTTCGGCCGGTTTAAGCCGGCGCAGGATCCCGACGGCCAGCGACAGGATGAATACGGTTGTCGCGGTGCGCATGCCGCTGCACCAGGCGGGGACCTCGAAGATGCGGGTGCCGGTGTGCAGGATCATGCCGTCGGCCCAGACTCGGGTGTTGACCAGGTGCAGCAGCCATTCAGATCCCAGCACCGACGCCTGTTGCATGCCGGTCTGCAACGCGCCGAACAGCGCCGACGGAAGCGGGTTGGCCCAGTAGAATACAAACAGGGCGGCAGGCAGGTTGCGGGCCAGCGGGCGCGGCAGCGTGAAAGCCAGGCAGGCATAGGCCACCAGCAGCAGGCCGATCCATTCGACCTGGCGGATCGGCACGATCAGCCCCGTCACCACGGCAGCGGCACCGAGCAAGGCCGCCGTTGCCAGCCACGCGCCGTGCGGCCCGGTGCGGCCGATGCGGCCGGGGTGCTCGTCGTCCATTGGCCGCTGGCGGCGGAAAAGAATCAGCAACGTGAAGACGACGGTCAGCGAAAAACGGATGCCGCCATCCTGGCTGCCGTAAAGCCGCGGCGCGTCGAACACCACCCACAAGAGGGGCAGGGCCGCGCCAAAAATGCCGGGGATGCGTAATAAACCTTGTAATGTTGCGCAACATTTCATAACGTAGGGCCATTCTTTTAAACCGGCATAGAGAGCAGGTGTGACGACATGATATATTACGAACGCGGTTTCGCCAAGGAAGTCTTGAGTGCGGATATCCTGAAGCAGGGATTGTTCGCGGCACTGGATGCGCTGGGTCCCCGACAGCGGGTGCTGGCGATCCCGCCTGACTTCACCCGTTTCCATTCTCAGGCCGGGCTGCTGACGCAGCTCGTGTACGAGTACTATGGCGACCGGTTGGCGGCGGTCCTGCCGGCACTGGGTACCCATTCGCCGATGACGCCGGTGCAGATCCATGAGATGTTCGGCGACATACCGCTCTCGCTTTTCAAGCCGCATGACTGGCGCCATGACGTGGTGACGCTCGGGACCGTGCCGTCCTCCTATGTCAACGCGATCACCGAGGGCAAGCTCGATTTCGAGTGGCCGGTGCAGGTCAACCGGCTGCTGGTGGAAGGCGGCTTCGACCTCATCCTCTCGCTCGGGCAGGTCGTGCCGCATGAAGTCGTGGGCATGGCCAACCACAACAAGAATATCTTCGTGGGCACGGGTGGGTCGACGGCGATCAACCGCAGCCATTTCGTCGGAGCGGTCTACGGCATGGAGCAGCCATTTCGTCGGAGCGGTCTACGGCATGGAGCGGATCATGGGACGGGCCGACACGCCCGTGCGCAAGCTCTTCAACTACGGCTCGGATCATTTTGGCCATAAGCTCCCCCAGATTGTCTATGTCCAGACGGTGGTCGGGCGGACCGGACGCGGCGGGATGGCGGTGCGCGGGATGTATGTCGGCGACGACGTCGAAGTCTTCAACCGCGCGGCGGAACTCTCGCTGGAGGTCAATTTCGAGATGCTGGCGCAGCCGCTGAAGAAATGCGTGGTCTATCTCGATCCATCCGAATTCAAGAGCACCTGGCTCGGCAACAAGGCGATCTACCGCACACGCATGGCGATGGCCGATGGCGGAGAGCTGCTGATCCTGGCGCCGGGGGTCAAGGAATTCGGCGAGGACAAGCAGATCGACGCCCTGATCCGCAAGTACGGTTATTTCGGGACGGATAAGACGCTGGAGGCCGTGCGGCAGCATGACGACCTGCGCGACAACCTCGGGGCGGCGGCGCACCTGATCCACGGCTCGTCCGAGGGACGCTTCAATATCACCTACGCGCCGGGTCACCTCACCCGCGCCGAGATCGAGGGGGCGGGGTTCG
>JFJP01040992.1_pt1 | contig 10341 bp, 8 predicted proteins | sample 431651 | NCBI WGS metagenome assembly JFJP01 (sample SAMN02602958, study PRJNA72255) | Microbial mat metagenome, whole genome shotgun sequencing project. | biome: fresh water; feature: sink hole; material: water; isolation source: purple microbial (photo- and chemosynthetic) mats found in... | reverse complement strand
GAGCCCCGCGATCTTGGCCAATATTGCTTCGTATTTTTTCATGGTGCAATGTAAGCATTTCTTTTTGTCCCACTATTAAGGAATAGAACATGATTTATCACAATAGCCCAAATTACATCATCTGAGACTTTATCGTATCCATGAGAAATCTGGTTTCTTGTATCAACAATTTTTCTCGCATTGGTAATCTGAATGTCAATGTCTTTCTTTAATATCCGATTAACCGCTTCGCCAATTATTTCAATATTTCGTTCAACTGCTCTTTTGGTTCTGATGTCGTTCTTGTAGTTTTCAAACTGTCTCGGAATGTTCACAAAAAAACTTTCAATTTCAAGGATTGAATTTAGAATGTCATACAACCAAGTTTTAATTTCATTCTCCATAAACAAGTTGCTTTGTGGTTTCTATATTTTTTTTGAAATATGGATTTGTAATCGCTTTGCTCTCAATCAAATCAATCTCTTTTTGAAATAATTTTTGTAGAGAATATTTAAAATCGAAATAATTGTCTGCGTATTCAAACAAATCAACATTATCGAAATCAACCAAAAAGTCAATGTCGCTGTTCCTATCAAACCTATTGGTTAAGATAGAACCGAAAACATACAAACGATTTACATGGTATTGTTTACAAAGTTCTTTCAATTGGCTGATATTTTCATTTACGATTTCCATAAGCCCTATTGTTGAAATACAAAACTATTCCCAATGATCTGCCGCGATTGCTTTTGTAGGGATAGAAAACGCCATCAAGTTGTTTTCCAATGGGAAATCATTAAAACCGATTATCGGCTTGCCGCTCCCTAACGGTCATCCCTTCTCCCACCGTCAACAGGTCCGGGGATTTCGCGAGGCCGGTAGCCACTGGCAGAAACCTGCCGACTTAGGCCTGGAACATCCGAGGTTTTGAAGGGACGCCTGTTCTTGGGGGGGGCGAATCGGACACAAGCAAATCTACGAACAATATCATCGGGAAGCAAGCGCCGGTGCGTCTTTTCTGACCGCGCGCCTTCGGCCTGCTTGGCCACCACTCCGTCATTTCAGCTTCCTGGCCACGTAAAACCCATAGCTGAAATAGTCCTTGTATTTCTCGTAGAGCTCGATTTCTTGCCTTTCGGCCTCGACGATGCTTCGCGCGAGGGCAGAATTGCCTTGCCTCCGGAGGAACTCTTGAAAGCGGTTTTCCATCGGCCGGTAGTAGTTGTCCAACCAGCAGTCCTTGCCCAGATAGAAGTACCCAACAGGTGCGAATCCGTTGTCTTCCAAGACCTTCAACTTGCTCAAAGCGGTGCCGATCTCTGGATATTCCTTGCGCCAATGGTCCTCGATCTCGGAAGGACGCTCGCGGGTCAGCCAAGTGATTTCGCTCAGAGCAATGTAGCCTCCGGTCTTTAGGAACGCTTTCCAGCTTTTCACTCCGCTTTCAAAACCCATGTTGTAAATGGCGCCTTCCGACCATATCAAGTCAAAGGTCTCATTTTCAAAGGGCAGCTCGTCCATTGAACTTTGAAGCGTCGCGATCTTGCCCTCAACTCCTTGCCGCGTCGCGTTTTGGCGCAGTTTCTCCAAAAAGTCTGGAAACAGGTCAACAGCGGTTATCCGCGCGTCGAGGGCCTTGGCAAGCGTGATGGTCTGGGCACCCGTTCCGCAACCAATGTCAGCGACCTTGAAGGGCCTTCCATGCCCAACCTGAACGAAGCTCAAGGCTTTCAAGGTGTCGGCTTCGCTACCAGGGCCCTGGCGCTCAGCGTCTTTGTGAAAATCAACCAGCAATTCCAAGTCTGTCATTTTCGTGATTTTTGGAGGATGAGACAGGCTATGAGCGTCTCCAGGAAACTCAATGGGACCGCGAAAGGGAAAAGCCCTAGGCGAGACCGGCTCGCCCAGGGCTTTTCGTCTTGTGGAAGTCGCTTCGCTCAGGCCTCGAGGAGGTTGCGGGAAATGACGATCTGCTGGATCTCGGAGGTGCCTTCGTAGATCTGGGTGAGCTTGGCGTCGCGCATCAGGCGCTCGACGTGGTAGTCCTTGACGTAGCCGTATCCGCCGTGTACCTGGACGGCCTCGGTGGTAACCCACATGGCGGTCTCGGCGGCGAAGTACTTGGCGATGGCGCTGGCGTTGCTGTAGTCGAGGCCCTGGTCCTTGAGCCAGGCGGCCTTGTACACCAGGTTGCGGGCGGCCTGGACGTGGGCCTCCATCTTGGCCAGCTTGAAGGCGATGGCCTGGTGCTTGGCGATGGCTTTGCCGAAGGCCTTGCGCTCTTTGGCGTAGGCCACGGCCAGGTCGAGGGCTCCTTGGGCGATGCCGAGGGCCTGCGCGGCGATGCCGATGCGCCCGCCGTTGAGGGTCTTCATGGCGAACTTGAAGCCGAAGCCTTCTTTGCCGACGCGGTTGGCCTTGGGCACCTTCACGTCCGTGAACATGAGCGAGTGGGTGTCGGAGGCGCGCATGCCCATCTTGTTCTCCTTCTCGCCGATCTCGAATCCGGGCATTCCCTTCTCGACGACCAGGCAGTTGATGCCGTTGTGTCCCTTCTCGCGGTCGGTCTGGGCCATGACCAGATAGATGGAGGCCGTCTTGCCGTTGGTGATCCAGTTCTTGGTGCCGTTGAGCAGGTAGTGGTCGCCCATGTCGAGGGCCGTGGTGCGCTGGCTGGTGGCGTCGCTGCCGGCCTCGGGCTCCGAAAGGGCGAAGGCGCCGATCTTCTGCCCGCTGGCCAGGGGGCGGAGGAAGCGCTGCTTCTGGTCTTCGTTGCCGAAGTTTTCCAAGCCCCAGCAGACCAGGGAGTTGTTGACGGACATGATGACGGAAGCGGACGAATCGACCTTCGAGATTTCCTCCATGGCCAGCACGTAGGACAGGGTGTCCATGCCACTGCCGCCGTAGTCGGGGGAGGTCATCATGCCCAAGAAGCCCAGCTCGGCCATCTTGCGGACTTGCTCGTGGGGGTAGATGCCCTTGTCGTCGCGCTCGACGACACCGGGCAGGAGTTCGTTTTTCGCGAAGTCGCGGGCGGCGTCGCGGATCATGATCTGGTCTTCGGTCAGTGAGAAATCCATTGCTCTGATTTGTTGGGTTGGAAAAGGGTACGGGTGTTGGGAAGAACTGTGGAATGAAAGCGGCGACCCCCTTTTCGAGGATCGCCGCGAAGATAGCCAAAATTGACCGAAAACGTTCGCGCCACGGACTGCCCTAGAGCATCATTTGGTGATGATGACCAGGAAAGGCGTGGTCGTCCAGAACTTTTGGGCGTCGGTGATGACCAGGGCGCGGATGGGGTCTTCGCCATCGAGGAAGTAGGAGGCGGAGGCGTGGGTGGTCACCACTTCGGCCGACTTGGCGTTGATGGGCACGCTCTGGAGCTGGGTGCGGTCGCCCACCTGGAAGTGGCCTTTGTCGAGGTCGGCGGCCAGCTCGGTGCCGCGGCCCAGGCCGATGAATCCGCCTTCGCGGGTGATGACGCCCTTGGCGATGAGCTGCTCCTTGGTTCCCACGGCGTAGTAAACGCGGTTGATCTGCTCGATCTGCTGGGCGATCTGCTGCTCGTTCTGCTGGTTGACCTCGGCCATCGAGTCCACGGCGCCGCTGAGGTTCTCCACGCCCAGCTCCAGCTCGGCGATGATGATGTTCTTCTGGCCCAGCTCCGTGCGGAGCTGCTCGATCTCGCGCTGGCGCTCCTGGATCTCGCGGTTGAGCTGCGCGACCATGCGCTCGAACTCGGCGACTTTCAGGTTGCTGTTCTTCAGGGCATTCTGCATGGTCTGGAGCTGCTGGCTGTTCTCGCGCATGCGCTCGTAGATCAGGGCCACGTCCTGGTTGATCTGGTCTTGGGCGGCTACGGCCTGCTCGGGATCAGAGCTTCGGACGGTGATGATGTTCTCCTGCTGCTTGATGTAGTCCAGGTTTTCCTGGATGCGGTTGTAGGAGGAGAAGAACTCGTTGATGGTCTGGCTGTTCTGGTCCAGCTCCTGTTGCAGGCTGTCGATGACCTGCTGTTCGCGGGAGGTCTCTTCGGCCGATTGGCAGCCTCCCAGGGTGGCCGCGAGGGCCAGGGCAAAAATTGCTTTTTTCATTGTTTTGAAAATTGAAGTGATGTTGATATGCGATTGGGGTTGAAGTGGCGGCGTCATGCGCCGGCCGGTTGGGGTCCGAGGCTCAGCCCGCGAAGTTGGAGGGGACCAGCACGCGGGGCGTAACCCAGCCCATGAGCTGCTCGGGCGGGATGGGCTGGCGGTTCCAGTCGAGGTAGCGGCCCTGGCCATCGCGGAGGATGACGGAGAACTCGCCGTTGAGCACCGCCTCGCGGACGAGCCGCTCGATGCCGTCGGGCTTGGCCTCCGGGTTTTGCAGGCCGATGCGGATGCCCGAGTCGTTGTTGAGCAGGTCCATCCGGCTGGCCGTCGAGTCGGGCTTGGCCTCGGGCAGGAAGGCCCTTCGGCCGTGGTCGTCGCGGGCGGCCTTCTCGTGGGCTACGCCCAGGGCGCGGGCGCGGTCCTCGCCGATCTCCTGGGCCAGGCGGGCCATCCAGTAGCCATGCCGGAAGGCGTCCACCTGCCCGCCGTAGGCGTCCGCGTCGAGCTCCGGGTCCTGCTGGGCGCGGGCGGCGGCCTCCTGGGTCTCGGAAGTGACGCGCAAGGCCTTCGCCGCGACGAAGGGATGCCCCAGCAGCCAGAGCTTCTCGGCCCGGTGAAGTTCGGCGAAGCGCTTGAAAAGCTCGCTCAGAGACATGGGTTGGGGGTTTCGGTTTGAAATTAGGCTCAGGCCCGCCTTCCGGCCAGGGCCTTGGCCAGCAGGACGATGCCGCTGGCCAGCAGCGCCAGGCCGTAGAGGCCAAGCGCGAAGCCCAGCAGGAAGCCGTCGGCCGAGTGGGTCGTGGGCGTTATCCAGCGCATGGCCAGGTAGGTGGCGGCCGTGAGCAGCAGTATCGAGAGCATGTTGCGGCCCACCAGCGCCAAGGACGGACCAGACGGCTGTGCCTTCTTCGGGGCGTCGCTCTGCACCTGGCAGTCGGGGCGGAGCTCCTGGAAGGCCTCGAGCTGGGCCTTGGGCAGGGGCGCGCCCTTGCAGCGCAGGACGGCGAGGCCCTCGATTCCCCAGATGGGCCCCAGGTCGGCCACGCGGGTCCCGGTGATGTCCAGGATCTTCAGGCGGGTCATCTTGCCCATTTCCGGGGGAAGCGCCTCGATGGGCTGCCCCGAGAGGTCGAGGTGCTCAACAGCCGAGGCCTGGGCCAGGGCGGATTCCAGTTGGTCGAATTTGGCGAGTGCGCTCATCGGTTTTCTCGGTTGCGGGGCCAGGCCGAAACAGGGGCCGGCCGCGCCGCGAAGATAATCGCTTCTGCCGAACTTGCCCACAAGCCTGCCCCGCGCCCGAAAGAAAGCCGAGGCCCTCGGCGCCAGACTGCGAAATCCATCCCATTTTTGGTTCTTTAGATAAGTGAGTGGGGGGCGCAAAAGGGATTGACTCGAGTAAAATCTAGTTTTACGGTGAGTATGCAAAGGACGGCCTTGAGTTTCTCCTTTTTTCTGCATCCCCTGGCCTTGGCCTTGGCGAGTTGGAAGAGCGAGTTGAAGCCCTCGAGTATCCCGTTGGTGATACGGTTTTCAGCCCAGTTGACGACGCCGGCCCATTGCCGTTGGATGGTCTTGGACAGCTCGACGGCCTGTGGAATCCTGCTGTGGATGGCACATTGGCGATAACGGAAAATTGTTGGCGGCGTTGCTTTTTTTGTGGGATTTTAACGTAAATATGTTCGATTGCCAACAAAAGCACGTTTCTTGCACAGAGTTTCATGTTTGCACATCTGAACAAAAAAAAAGGTAATGACCGCTATGTTGTATCAAATGAACATTTAAGCGTCTGTTTGTCAATGAATTAAAATACATTTTTATTTCCAATTAACTGAAAAATTGAGCTTAATTTCACAAAATCGCAACCAACAATCGGCAACTGTTTTTCAGCAAGTTTATGAATATGGTCTAAATCGTCAGATATTTGACCAAGGGTCAATTTTTCTGGTTGAATATATGGATTGTATAAATCTGCTTTTGAGATTGACCAATAAAAATCTTCTGTGTCAATCTCTATTTCTTCGCCCTGTTGTTCGCACAATTCTGCAAACAATTGGGTTAAGACATTTTCTAATTCGGTTACTTTGATTTTCATGTCTATTGTACTTTACTTAAAGTTTTCACAATATTTTCGTAGAAAGTTTTGATTTCACTTTCTAAATGTTCAATTCGTCCGTTTATGATATTTTGGCGGACTTGTTCGTTTGGCGCATTTTTCAAAAATCCTTTGTTATCAAATTTATACGGGTCGGTTTTGTATTGCTCCAATTTATGAGTGCGGTCTAAAAAGGGTATTTCTAAAATTCGCTTTCAAAATTTTTTATTGATTATCAATTGGTTAAAAATAGAAAACGCAAATAATGGTTTTTATGCTGGACTCAGTCTTGCTTATCGCCTATGGTTTTTCCTTGTAAATAGCCGTCCCACTCATCCCCTCTAATTTTGATTTCAAAAAAATTTCGTGCCCTTCGTGCCTTTCGTGGACAAATCCCCGGTTTTTATACTGGACTCTTATATGAATCCATTTACATTATTTTCAATTGTTTGCTTTACAATGCTCCAATCCGTATCGTTGAGGGTTATTGGGGCAAATTCTTCTTCTGCATCTTCAAAATACGTTAGACTTTTTAAGATATGAAAATGCGCAATATCCGGATACTTTTTTGAAAATAAGATTAACATCTCTGATAATGTGAATTTTTTCATTAATTCGTAAATATCAAAGAAGTCTTTTTTTGCTCCCCTGTTTGCGATTGCAGAAAGTTTCATCGGAATTATATCATCAACAGACAATAGGCGTATTCCGTTTTCATGTATTAGTTCATTCAGAAGAGGATAGGCATACTTCACAAAATCGACTTTAACAAATTCATTATCAGTATTTTTCTTTCTTGCATTGATTATAAGTGAATTTTTTTCTTTCCGCATAATCACTTGCAATTCTAAATCCTGACATAATTCAGATAATATCTCGTTTGTTTCAAAATCGGTTTCTGAAAACAAATCAATATCAACCGAAATTCGATGTCCTAATTGCAAAGCTAACGCAGTTCCACCAACTAAAAAAGTTGGTCGCAAATTGTCATATTTCATCAGAATTTTTAATAATTCCAAAGTTGTTGGATAGACGGCTCTGTATTGTAACATCTGAATTGTTGTTTTGGTATTTTAAAATATTTACTGCAAAAGTTTAGTGTTACTTTATCTAAATAACGGATTTTTAGTGTTTCATTTTTTATACGTTCAAGACCATAATATTTTTTAATCTCGAACCAGTCATTTAGCATTCCACGCATTAAAACCCGCTCAATAATATGTCTTGCATGTTTTTCATAATCAAGATTATTGATGTCTGTATCCCAAAATAATGTTTTTGATAACTTCATAAACCTTTCTATTTTTCAATTTTACAAAATTCAGCGCATTTTTCTTGTTCGGCAATTCGAAAAACGGAGAAACTTAATTCAATTGCCTTATTGCGATCTGCAGTTTTAAAGGCTAGATTGATGATTGGGGTTTGAAATTGACGATAGCCAAAGATACAATCTGTACCTTGGAAAAACAAGCATCTTGGCGTTTTTTTGAACTCGTGGGCGGTATGCTACACGCGCGGGCTGGTGGGTCCACGGAAGGCGGCAAGATAGGACGGTTTCTCGATGCTGTTGGAGGTCTTCATGGCGCAAGCGGTCAGGACGATGCCCGTCCACCCGATCTGCCAGACGATCGGCTCCTTTTCGCGCTACCCGCTCGCTTCTATAAGGAACCCATTTTTTTGTTACATTGCTCGGAATAAAAATGTCCCGAACATGGAAAACCTCAAAATCATCACCTTCCACCAAGGGCCCCGGATGCGCGTCGGCCGATCCGAAAACGGCGCGTTCCTGCGCATCGAGATGAGCCATGGGCATGAAGAGCGGGAAGCCTTCCAGCATGACCTCCTGCTCTTCCTCGAGCTGAGCAAGCCCTTCGCTTGTGCCCGCAACCTCTGGGACCTGCGCAACCTGGAGGTGCTGATCGACACCGACTTGCAAGACTGGATCGACCAAGAGGTCAACAGCCGGCAACTGCTGCAAGGCACCCGGCGCGAAGCCTTCGTGATGCCCGGAGACGCCATCGCCCAGTTGGCCGTGGAACAGAGCATGGACGAGGCCAACGGCTCGCGCATCCAAAGCGCCTTCTTCGGCAGCATGCCCGAGGCGGAAGCCTGGCTGGTGGGCTGAAGCCGGGCGCCTACGCCGCGGTCGTCACATTCCGTGCTCGCCCAGGATGGCCTTGGTGCGCTCGCGGTCGCGCATGGCCTGCTTGGCCACGGCCCTTTCCAGCGCCATTTCCTGCGTCACCAGGCGGTTCTCGCGCCGGATCTCGCGCTGGTTGCGCCGAAGCTCATGGCGCATGGCCTTCGATTTCAGCCCAAAGGTGAACTTGATGCCGCTCAGCAGCGAGTGCGCCCAGAAGTTGAACACCGGCCGGGAGACGTTGCGCAGATAGAAAATCTTGCCCACCCGCATGGGCCGTCCCCACTGCGGGTTCTCGGTCTGTATCAGCTTGTTGGCCAGGAAGGTCAGGAAACCCCGCTCCTGCTGCTGGACGACCGTCGTGTCGTTCTCGAGGATGCCCACCTCCAGGCCCGAGTAGCGCAGCAGCAGCCGCCCGGTCGAAAACTCCTCGTTGAACTGGATGTTGAACTTCATGCTCTCGATGTCGCCCTCCTTGAGCTTGACCGAGAGGATGTTCTCGAGCAGAAGGTTGAACGAGGAGACCTTCATGGCGCCCAGCTCGCCCTTCATCGAGTAGCGCTGGTTGGGCGAGTTGAGCGGCACCACGAACGAGGCCTTCATCTCGCCCTGGCCCATCAGGTCGGCCACCAGGCTGAGCTTCAGGTTCTCGTTGCGGGCCAGTTTCTCGGGGATGTTCGTGATGTTGGTGATGTAGCCCTCGGCGTTCTCGAAGGTGAGCTGCCCGACGCGCTTGGTCTTCGGCGAGTACTCGTCATAGACGATTTCCGACCGCGTGAGCCGGATGGAATCGACCATGATCGGAACCGGTATCCGGCGGACCATCTGGTGCGGCGTGGGTGGGCGGCGGCTCGTGTCGTAGAGCAGCTCCATATCCTTGAAGGCCACCAGGCGCAGGCTGTCCAGCGTTATCTTCCCGATCTGGAGGATGTCGTTCTCCAGGAACAGGAATGGGTCGAAACGCTCGATGCCGATGCTGTCCACGTACAGGTCGAGCACCGAGGTCTGGAACCCGATGCGGTCGTCATAGACGAAGCGGTCGAGCAGCGGGTAGTAGTGCAGGCCGCTGACATAGGCCGTCTGCCTGGCCAGCGAGATGCCGACCTCGCGGGTGGTCAGGGCGTAGAGGCTGTCCTGGCCGAGCGAGTCGGTGAACACCGTCCCGAAGTTCTTGACCCTGAGGATGATGTCGTCGGAATAGTAGATCTTGTCCTGGTCGAGGCGGCTGATGGAGTCCAGTTCGAAGTTCTGGACCTTGATGTTGAAATCCTGGAGCTCGATGGTGCGGCGGATCTGGTGGGCGGCGATGCTGTCGCCGCTGCGGGTGATGACGAAGGCGTTGTCGGGGAAGTTGCGGTTGACCATGAGGTGGGCGCCCCGCAGGCTCACGACGCCCAGGCTGATGGCGTTCAGGTGCGGGCTGACCTTCTGGTAGAGGTCGAAGGCCGCGGAGGGCTGGTCCACCTCGGGCTTGAGGTAGGAGTAGAGCTCGAATCCGAGGTAGGGCCTTTCGACCACGAGCGAATCCATGCGCAGCACGCGGCGCGCCACGAGCGGGTCGAAACCGACGCCCACCAGGCGCAGGCTGGGCAGGCGGATGTCGAAGAGCTTGTTCTGGTTGCTCTCCATGAGCTGGAGCTCCTGCTCGTCGGTGGCCAAGGGCGCGTGGGTCAGGCTCAGGTCCCGGAACTCGACGGTGCCCGCCTCCTTCGAGAGCCGCAGCTCGCCGATGCCGAGCTGGTGGGTCTGGTCGGACAGGTTGAGGCGGAGGTTGGTGGCGAAGAGCGCGACCTCGCGGGCGGGGACGCGGGGGGGCGCGCGCAGCATCTCGGGCGTGAGGTCGATCTGGCTGGCCTGGAGGCGCAGCTCGAAGGCCAGCAGCGGGCGGGGCTCCTGGTCCTGCCTCCACTGGCTCATGCTGAAGCGCGCGGGCCCCAGGTCCAGCCGCCCGACCATCAGCCGCTCGAGGCCCAAGGGCAGGGCGGGCGGCGCCGCGGGCGGCGCCGCGGGCGGCGCCGCGGGCAGGCTGTCGGCCC
>JFJP01035140.1_pt1 | contig 10341 bp, 6 predicted proteins | sample 431651 | NCBI WGS metagenome assembly JFJP01 (sample SAMN02602958, study PRJNA72255) | Microbial mat metagenome, whole genome shotgun sequencing project. | biome: fresh water; feature: sink hole; material: water; isolation source: purple microbial (photo- and chemosynthetic) mats found in... | reverse complement strand
ACGGGCCGCACTCCTATGGCCAGTTCCCGCTCGGTCTCGTCGAGGAGCTCTATCGGGTCCTTGCCTTCGCGGTCCAGCTTGTTCATGAAGGTGGCTATTGGCGTGTGCCGCATGCGGCATACCTCGCACAGCCTGCGCGTGCGTTCCTCGACGCCCTTGACCGAGTCTATGACGAGCAGCGCGCTGTCCACCGCGGACAGGCCGCGGTAGGTGTCTTCCGAGAAGTCGGCGTGGCCCGGCGTATCGAGGAGGTTTATCTTGCGGCCGGCATAGTCGAAGCCCATCACCGAGGTGCTGATGGAGATGCCGCGTTCCCGTTCCATTTCCATGAAATCGGAGACCGAGGCCTTGGTCGTCTTGCCGCTCTTGACCGCGCCGGCGATGTGGATGGCTCCGCCGAACAGGAGGAGCTTCTCGGTTATCGTCGTCTTGCCGGAGTCCGGATGCGATATGATGGCGAAGGTCAGTCGCCTGCGTAGCTGGATGTCGAGTTCGTTCATTGGTCCCCTGGTTCGTAGGCCCCAACCATACCAAAATATCGGCCCGGCTGTATAGTGCGATCCTGTCTTGCATACTAAACAAATGTGTAGTATTACTGGCTCATGGATCAAACGGCAACAGTGGCCTGCGACATACGCGTAGGTACATCAGGTTACGATTTTACAGACTGGGAGGGCTCCTTCTACCCCCGGGGGCTCGGACGCACGGAGTACCTGGGCGCGTACAGCGAGGCTTTCGGGACGCTTGAACTGGGCTTTCCTGGCTCCGGCATCCCCACGCCCGGCATGCTGCGCCAGCTGATGGGCAGGACCAGGCGACCTGTGGACTTTGCGGTCAAGGCAGGCAGCGTCCTGACGCGCGGCCTCGACCCGGCGGGCTGGAAGGCCGCGGCCTCCGCGTTTGCCGCCAGCCTTGAGCCGCTGGCCGAAGCCGGCCGGCTGTGCGCCGTGCTGGTGGGTTTTCCGTTCGATTTCCGCTACCGCGATGACGAGCGGCGCTACCTGGACAGGGTCCTTCGGGAATTCGCCGCCTTTCCGCTGGTCGTGGAGTTCGGCAATGCCGAGTGGTTCACGGCGCGCGTCATCGAGGGACTCAAGGCGCGTGGGGTGGGGCTGTGCTCGTCCGACCTGCCCCGGATCGAAGGCCTGCCTCCGGTGTCGGACCTCGTCACGTCAGACCTGGCCTACGTGCGCTTCCACGGCCGCGACGGTGTCGCGCGTACCCTGGGCTCCACGCATGGAGCTTACCGCTACTCCAGCGATGAACTGCGCTCCTGGCTGCCAAGGCTTGAAGCGATGAGCGTCGAGGCGAAGAAACTGCGCGTATTTTTTACCAATCACCGCGGGGGCAACGCGCCGGCAGATGCCATGGAACTGTTCCGCCTCGCCAGGGCCGCGAGGCTCGTCTGACGGGAGGCACGTCATGGGTTCCGGGACCATCCTGCACGTCAACGCCGTAGGCCTCATGGCCGCCATCGAGGAGGGGCTGGATCCCGTCCTCCGCGGACGACCCTTCGTCGTAGCCAACGAAGGCTCCGCCCGCGCCGTCGTGCTGGACGTGTCGCACCTGGCCCACCGCGAAGGCCTGCGCCGCGGCATGCCGCTCGCCCTGGTCTGCAACCTGGTTCCCGGGCTGGCGGTGCGCCCGCCCCGGGCGGAACTGTACCGCGGTGCCGAAGAGCGTCTCTGGCGCATCGCCCTTGAGTATACGCCGCTCGTCGAGCGCGCGGGGCCGGGGCACCTTTTCATCGACCTGTCGGGGACGACGCGGCTGTACGGGGCGCCCGAGGACGCCACCCAGCGCTTCCGTTCGCGGGTGCTTTCCGAGACCGGCCTCATGCCCGCTCTGGCGCTGTCGTCCACCAAGACGGCAAGCAAGGTAGCCACGCGGGTCTTCAGGCCAGGCGGCTTCATCGCCTTGTCTTCAGGTGAAGAAAACCTCCTGGTGCGGCGCCAGCCGGCCTCCCTCTTGCATCGAGGACATAGGCGGCATAGCAGACCTCAACGGGCCGGAAGCCCGCGCGATAGGGCCACGGGGGCCGGAACTGGTGGCGCGTGCCCGCTGCATCGACGACTCGCCGGTCAATCCGGAGCCGCCCGGCCGCCGTTCAGCCTCAGGTGATGTTGTTTTTGAGCCGGATACTACCGACCCGCAGGTGCTCAGGCTGCGGCTTTCGGCTCTGGCGTCTGAACTGGCGTTCTCGCTGCGGAAAGACGGGCGCGGCTTCAGGCGGGCGGAGCTGTTCCTGTCGTATACGGACGGGCTGCGGAGTACCGGTTCGGCGCGCTCGGGCCGTATGCTCACACGTGATGACGAGGCGCTGGTGCTGTCGCTCGAGGCCCTGGAAAAGGCCAGAAGCCGGCGCGTCCGAGTGCGGCGGCTGCGGCTGGAGCTGTCGGGCATAGAGGCGGCCGGCCCGGAACTGGAACTCTTCGAGCCTGAGGATGTGCGGCGGATACGGCTCCAGACGGCACTGGACAGGATACGCAGCCGCTACGGTGGGGCGGCCATAGAGCCCTGCGCGATGCTCGCGCTCAGCGCGGCGCTCAGCGCGGCTGGTTTGTCTCCGGCGTTTGGGCCGTCCCGGGGAGCGCCCCTGTGACAACGCCGTTCCTCGTCACCTCCACCTGCTCGTTCCACTTCGGCACCGCCTCTCCGAGGGCTCTGGCGCGCCAGGCCAAGGCGCTGGGTTACGACTCCCTGGCCCTCACCGACCGCAACGGAGTCTATGGCGCACCCACCTTCATCGAAGCCTGCGAGGCCGAGGGCTTGCGGCCCGTTATTGGCACCGAACTCGTCTATGGCCCAGCCCCAGGCCTCGCGGACCCCGGAGGCGGCCGTGCGCTCCTCATAGCCACCGACAGCCGGGGCTTCTCCCGGATCAGCCACCTGCTTACCGCCCTCGCGCAGCCCGGTTTTGAGGCGCGTGCCGAACTCCTCCGTGATTCAGGCGGCCTGGCCGTCATCAGCGACGACCTGAACCTCCTCGCGGCGGCCGGGGCGGAGGGTTTCTACGCGCTCCTGTCGCCGTGCAACCGCCCGCTGTGGCGGAGCCTGCTGAAGACCGGCCGCCAGCCGCTGGCCACAGGTGAGGTGCGCTTCCTTGAATCCGGCGACCAGGAACTCCAGCGCCTGCTCGTCGCCATCGGCAGCAACCGGACCGTGGCCGGCCGCCGTCCTGCCAGACCCGGCCGCCTTCGAGGCTGCCTACCGTGACGTACCCGGGGCGCTGGCCGCGAACCGCGCCCTCGCTGACCGAGTGTCGTTCCGCTCGCTGTTCTCCGGCTTCATTTTTCCGCGCTACAACGGCAGTGGTGAGCCCTCCGTGGCTATCCTGAGGCGGCTTGTCTACCAGGGCGCCGGGCAACGGTACGGATCTGATCACCTGGACGACCGTGTCCGGGAGCGCATCGAGCACGAACTGGCCATCATAGAAGAAAAGGGCTTTTCCGATTATTTCCTGGTCGTGCGGGACATAGTCAGAAAGGCCTCGCGTACCTGCGGGCGGGGCAGTGCCGCCGCGAGCATCGTCTCGTATGCCCTGAACATCACCGATGTCGACCCGATACGGCACAACCTGTACTTCGAGCGCTTCCTCAACCCCGGCCGCGTCGATCCGCCTGACATCGATGTGGACTTTGCGTGGGATGAGCGTGACGAACTGCTGGCCTCGGTGATAGCCGGGTACGGCGAGGCCCGGGCGGCCCGCGTCTCCAACCACGTCTGCTTCCAGCCGCGCTCGGCGCTGCGGGAGACGGCGCGGGCCTTTGGCATGCCCGACGGCGAGATATCAGCCTTCGAGAAGCGGCTCGTCATCGCTTCCGGCAGCGTCGGCGCCGGGAATACCGTCGGCGCCGGGAATACCGTCGGCGCCGCGTCCGGGACCGCTGGCGTCTCAGTCGCAGACGACGACTGGCAGCAGATTGCCAGCCTGTCCCGCAGGCTTGAAGGCATCCCGCGGCATCTGGGCGTGCATTCCGGCGGCCTCATCCTGGTGCCGGACGACCTGTCGGGCCACGTGCCTATCGTGCACAGCGGCACCGGCATACGGATCACAGCCTGGGACAAGGACGGCGTCGAGGCGGCGGGGCTGGTCAAGATAGACCTCCTGGGCAACCGCTCCCTGGCCGTCGTCCGCGACGCCGTTGCCAACGTGCGGGACAACGGCTTCCAGCTCGACGAGGACACCTGGCACCCCATAGACGACCCGGCCACCGTCGAACTGCTCGCGCGCGGCGACTCCATGGGCGTTTTCTACGTGGAGTCTCCGGCGATGCGCCTGCTTCAGAAGAAGACCGGCCGCGGCGACTACGAACACCTCGTCATACATTCGTCCATCATCAGGCCCGCTGCCAACCGCTATATCAACGAATACATCGACAGGCTCAAGGGTGCGCCGTACGAACCCCTGCACCCCCTCATCGGAGACCTGCTGGCGGAGAGCTACGGCATCATGTGCTACCAGGAAGACGTCTGCAAGGTGGCCGTCGCGCTCGCCGGATTCTCAGCGGCGGAGGCCGACAAGGTGCGCAAGATACTCGCCAAGCGTGACTACGCCGAGCGCCTCGTCTCGTACCGGCAACAGTTCTACGAAGGCGCCCGGGCCAGGGGCGTGGGCGACGCGACGATAGCGGAGGTGTGGGCGATGATCGAATCGTTCTCCGGGTATTCCTTCGTCAAGGCGCATTCAGCAAGCTACGCGATGCTGTCGTTCCGTTCGGCCTGGTTGCGGTGCCACCATCCCGCCGAGTTCATGGCCGCCGTCATATCCAACCATGGCGGCTATTACTCCACTCTGGCCTACGTCAGCGAAGCCAGGCGCATGGGGCTTACCGTGTTGCCGCCCGATGTCGACGAAAGCGGCCTGCGCTGCCGCGGCAGCGGAACGGAGCTGCGCTTTGGCCTTGGCATGATCCATTCGCTCGGCGGGGTCAGCGCGGCCGAACTCGTCGACGAACGGAGCGCGCGGGGGCCGTACCGCACCATCGAGGCGCTGTCCCGCCGCGTCCGTCTGGACCGCAGCGATGCGGAGGCGCTCGCAGGCTCGGGCGCCCTCGATTCGGTGTCGCCGGAAATGTCCCGGGCCGCAAAGCTCATGCGCCTTTTGTCCATGCAGGCCGACCGCGAAACGCAGGCTGCCTACCCGGCTATGGCGCAGGGCGAGCTGTTCGCAGCTGAAAATCCGCGTGGCCCGGCCACTGATACTGCGGGCGGAGCCGGCAGTGAGCGCCGGCGGCTGGAAGCTGAACTGCGGTACCTCGGCACGACGCTCGCGGTGCATCCCCTGGCATTGTGGCCAGGCGTGTCCGGTATCCGCCGTTGCCTTGGCCGCGACCTGCCGCGACTCGTAGGCCGCCGCGTTACCCTGGTCGGGTGGCCCATTACCGCCAAGCCTGTCCTCACCGCGAGCGAGCAACCGATGGAGTTCGTGTCATTCGAGGACGAGACTGCCCTGTATGAGACCGTGCTGTTTCCCTCTGCCTATGCCCGTTTCAGGCATCTGCTCTACGAACAGCGCCCGCTGCTGCTCCACGGCCTCGTGGAAGAAGACAGAGGCGCTGTTACCGTCACGCTTGAAGGTGTCGATACAACGGACAATTCCGGGCGCTGGCGATAAACCCCTACACTTTCAGGCAGATCGGCATTAGACTTCGAGTAGCGAATACAATCAGTGCCTTTCAGATGCTTGTCTTTCAGTTTATTTATATGGATTCGGGAACACCAGGATAACAATCAGGTGTTCTGGGGGGCATATGAAAAATGACACCGTATCTGTGGCTGAGGCTATTCCAGCGGTAGCCCATCCTCAGTCTGTGGGGAGCAGCAAGAAACAAGTCATAGAAGCGGCTTTTTTCGTGGTCTTTGGTTTTGGAATGTCTTTGGTCATTCGGCTCATGGGGAATATAGTCCTTACAAGGCTCCTCATCCCGGAGCTTTTTGGTTTGGTCTCGCTTGCCAGAGTATTTGTCATGGGGTTGTATCTTTTTTCTGATATCGGCCTGGCGCCGGCTGCAATCAGGAGTGATCGGTCGAACGATCCCGTTTTCCTGAACACCGTCTGGACCCTTCAAATAATCCGCAGCGCAATAATCATGGGGCTCTTGTGCATTATCGCGGTTCCCATATCTACTCTGTACAATGAACCGGTCCTTGCGGCGGTAATTCCAGCGATAGGCCTTCTCGGGGTGATCAACAGCCTTCAATCAACATCCTTGATCAAGCTTGACAGGGATCTCCAGCAGAGGAAATTAACCGTCGTTGGATTGATCGTCCAGGTGATAAGCACGGGAAGCATGCTCGTCGCGGCGTATTATTTCAGGAATATATGGGCGCTTTTATTGAACGAGCTCATCGGATCCTTGATCATGGTATTCTGGAGCCACCATCTCAACAAGGAACAAAAAAATACACTGGTCCTGGAAAAGAGGGCAGTCAAAGAAGTGCTGACGTTCGGGAAGTGGATTTTAGTTTCTACCGCCATGGTCTTTCTGGCTTCCCAGGCAGATAGAATCCTGCTTGGAAAGTTATTCGCCATGACACAGTTTGGAGTCTACAACATCGCTGTGAATCTTGCTGAAATACCCAAGCAAATTATCGCCAAATTAAGCGTCAAGATATTGTTTCCGCTGGTCACGCAATATTCTCATGGTTCCAGGGAGGAGTTGCGCAAGATGTTGAGTGTGCCTCGTGGCAGGATGCTTTCGGTGCTTGCCGTATCGGTTGCACTCTTTGGTACTTTCGGAGACTTGATTGTACGAATCCTCTATGACCAGCGTTACAGCGCGGCTGCATGGATATTGCCGCTCCTTGTGATTGGAATGTGGCCACTCCTTTTGATCAATACAATAGACAGTAGCCTGCTTTCAATAGGCAAATCCCAATACAGCGCTGCCAGCAATTTTGCTAAATTTGTCTATATGATTATTTTAATTCCCATTTCATTCAGGGTCTCAGGTGAATTTGGAGTAATTCTCGTAGTCGCTTTCAATGACATCCCGTCTTATATCATAGTCAGCTACGGACTCGTCAAAGAAAGACTATCGCTACTCAAACAAGATGCCTGGACAACATTGCTGCTCGTTGCTGCACTGGGACTATTCCTGTCCATTCGTCTTTTGATGGGCATGGGACTCCCTGGTGTCAGTTCCTTCTCGATGCACTATTGAAATCAAGGCCAGCGAGAAAGGCTGCGACTGTGCTTGCCATTTTGCTACGCTAATCAAGATTTTCCCGCAGGCATCGTTCGAGCTCCCCGCTATAGATATTGAGCCTTGTCAGATGATCGCCCGGAACGATATGGAAATCGAGTCCTGGGCAGATAGTCGTATCCCAGCCAAGCATTGCGTTTCTGGAGTTCCATACCTCGTTTACGATGAGGAGCACCTTCCCTTCATAGCGTTTTGGTCTGTAGTGGCGCAGGATTTTTGTGTACCGTTCAGGGCCCGATTCAAACCGGCGGCGTTCCTTCATCCCTTTTGTCAGTGGGAAGTATCTAATGAGCAGGTCTTGCATCACCTCGGGATCGAGATCGGCATCATGATGCTGGACTATATTAAATATAGCTTTGACAGATTTTTTGGTGTCATTGTATGTATCATTGAGACGCAACAAAATCTCGTCCTTTAAACTGATTCTGAATGTGTCAAGCAGAAGTAACGTGGATACGGTATCGCCAGTTTCTACAAGTCTGCACGCGATGGCATGCGCTACCTGTCCCCCGAGACATTCGCCTCCAATCAAATAGGGGCCTTTGGGTTGTACTTTCTTGATTTCCTCTATGTATTCCTGAGCCATGAGATCTATTGTCTTATGAAATGTCTCTCCCTTATATATGCCTCTCGGTCGCAATCCGTAAATGGGACGCTCATTTCCCATGATGAACAGAATGTTGCTGAAATACCTGAGGAAGTCTTGTTCATACATCAAGTTGTTTTCATCCATGTAATAGGGGTTTTTATAGACCCCCGGAACGAGGAACAGAGGCGAACCAGATCCCTTTCTGGTGACAGCAAAAAGAAGAGGTATCCGTGACAGCTTCGTTGCATTCCAGCTTTCTGCCAATCCTTCTACTGTCGGAGTCTCAAAAAGATTCCGTATCTTCCACGTACCGTTGAACCGCTCGTTCAGTTTATGGATGAGCTCTACCGCCAGCAGTGAGTGCCCGCCCAGGTCAAAGAAATTTTCATCAATACCATGTACTTCATGTCCCAGGACGTCACTCCAGACTTCGAGCATCTGCTCCTGCATAACAGTTGCGGGTTTTTTACCTGCTGAAGGCAGGTCTGTGACCGAGGGCAAAGGCAGGGCCTTGCGGTCAGTCTTGCCACTGGATGAGCGCGGGAACACGGTCACGGTCATGAAATGACCCGGGATCATGTATTCTGGCAGGCTTTTCTTAAGGTGCGCCTTGAGTCCGGACTCGTCTATGGCAGCCTCCGACCTGTAGTAGGCTACGATCCGCTTGTCTTTTTCCGACCGCACCCAGACGTTGCATACCGCCTCCAGGATGCCGGGGTACAGGATCATCATGGATTCTATTTCTCCGAGTTCTATCCTGAAGCCACGGATCTTTACCTGGAAATCGTTCCTCCCAAGGTATCTGAAAGTACCCGACAAGTTCTGCTGTACAAGATCTCCAGTCTTGTAGATGCGGATGCCCTCTCCTCCGTAATCGATCTCGATAAACCGCTCGTCCGTCAGGTCAGGGCGGTTGAGATACCCCGCGGAGAGTCCGGCACCGCTGATGCCCAGCTCGCCAGGGATGCCCGCAGGAAGCGGCCTGCCGTATTGATCCAGCACGAAGTATTTTGTATTCGCGACAGGCGTTCCTATGTCCGGTGCTTTGTCGCTGTGCACTATCTTGCACAGGGATGAGCATACGGTCGCCTCCGTAGGGCCATACATGTTCCATACCTCGGCCCCGGTTTCCACGAGGGCGTTGGCGAGCGCCAGTGGAAGTGCCTCGCCCCCGGTCAGGAAATGCATGCCCGGGTGACCTCTCCACCCGGTCTCGAGCAACAGCGACCAGCGGGAAGGCGTCGCGAATACAATGGTCACTGCAGCGCGATCGATGCTCCTTACGATGGCATCCGCATCCTTGGTCGTCTCGTTGTCGAGTATGACAACGTGCGCTCCGCAGGTCAGCGGAAGGAACAGCTCCAGGGTGGAGATATCGAAGGAAAAAGTCGTGAGGGCAAGGGCCCTGTCGCCACCAGTCATCCCCGGTGCGGTTCGCATGGACAAAAGATAGTTTGTGAGTGCATCCTGTCGTATCGGGACACCCTTGGGCTTGCCCGTTGATCCCGAGGTAAAGAGGACATAGGCTGTCATATCTGGTCCTACTGCCGGGAGTGCAACTCCGGGTGCGTCCAGATCTGCATCGGCACACAGTGTCCGTATCCCTGTCCCGAGTGTGGAAGCCACCGAGTCGAGTGAAGCAACCGTAACAATGATCTGTATCCCCGCTTCGGATACGATGCCAGCGAGGCGTTCCGTAGGGAAATCCGGATCGAGCGGAACATACGCACATCCTGCCTTGAATATCGCGAGCAGCGACGGCAATAGCCAGCGGTCGCGATTCATGTATATTCCGGTGTATCCTTCTGTATGTGCTCCAGCAGCTACAAGCCTGCGGGAGATTCTGCTTGAAAGAGAATCCAGTTCGCCGTAGGTCAGCACGGTGTTGCCCGATATGACCGCTGGTGCATTGCTGAAGGATTTCAGTGACGCGGCAAACAGTTCAAGGAAATTGTGCCCAAGGTACTCAGGTACTTCAGTCCGGTTTGTCCGGTCGACGAGCTCCCGCCCCTTCGCGTCCATGAGTTCAACCCGGTCCAGCCTGCCTCCGAACCCATCAGCTATCACGCTTGCTACGCGCGAGAAGTTGGCGGCCAGCGCTTCGATGCTCGAAGCATCGAAGATGTCGGTAGAATACTCGAAGGTTCCCTGGAATCGGTCTGTCTCCCACATGTACAGGGCAAGATCGTTTTCTGATACTCCACGGTCAAAAGAAAGTTGCCCGGATTCCTGTTCGCCAGAGAGCTGTTCCCCTCCGGTTCGTTTCCCGAAGCTCTGGAAGGCAAACGAGATCTGGTAGATCGGATTGACGTTAAGCATTCTCGGAATGGCGAGCAGATTGACGAGTTCATCGATCCCCAGCGACGAATGCTCCCACGCAGACAGGAACTGATGCTTAACATAGGAAAGCCATGCATCCATATTGGTGGTTTCATCAACATCAAATCGTAGCGGTATCGTACGGATGAAATAGCCGAACAATCCCCTGACCTCTTCCTGCTCCCGATTTGCATACGGCGTGCCTATGACTACCGTTTCCTGTTT
>JFJP01031825.1_pt1 | contig 10341 bp, 12 predicted proteins | sample 431651 | NCBI WGS metagenome assembly JFJP01 (sample SAMN02602958, study PRJNA72255) | Microbial mat metagenome, whole genome shotgun sequencing project. | biome: fresh water; feature: sink hole; material: water; isolation source: purple microbial (photo- and chemosynthetic) mats found in... | reverse complement strand
TGCTGGTGGTTTAGACCTTGGCTTTAAAAAAGCAGGGTTTAATATTATCTGGGCAAATGAATTTGATGCAACGATTTGGGAGACCTTTCAATATAATCATCCTTCTGTTTTTTTAGATAAACGCAGCATTACCACACTATCGCCTAATGATGTGCCTAATTGTATAGGAATTATTGGCGGCCCGCCTTGTCAAAGTTGGAGTGAAGCGGGTGCAGGTCGTGGCATTAACGATAAACGTGGACAATTATTTTTTGATTATATTCGCCTATTAAAAGAAAAAAAGCCGTTATTCTTTTTAGCTGAAAATGTACCTGGTATTTTACAACCCAAACATCGTGATGCTTTTCATACTATTTTGCAGGAATTTAGCGCATTAGATTACAACGTGGCTTATTTTTTATTAAATGCCAATGATTATGGCGTACCACAAGATAGAAAACGGGTAATTATTGTCGGTTATGATAAAAAATTAAGAAAAACATTTGTACCGCCCAATCCTCTTGCATTTAAACCTGTTTTAAAAGATGCTATTTTTGATTTGCGCCATGCAAAACCCGCTAAAGAAAAAAATTATACCAATAGTGAAGACGCTCTTTATTTTTCTAATCACGAATATATGGTTGGTGATTTTTCCAGTATTTATATGTCGCGTAATCGGGTAAGAGAATGGCACGAACCCTCGTTTACAATTGCCCCTCTTCATCCTAAAGCACCCAAGATGCTGTTTGTAGAACAAAACAAACGAATTTTTGTACCCGATAAAGAACATTTATATCGCCGCTTAACGATTCGCGAATGTGCAAGGATTCAAACGTTTCCCGATAACTTTTTGTTTAAATACAGCAAACTTGATAATGGCTATAAAATGATTGGTAATGCTGTTCCAGTTGAATTTGCAAGACAATTGGCGACGGTTATTTATAATGACATTTCCTGTTATTTAAAACATACCTGTTTATCGGATAAAAAAGCGCGTAATTTAGTTTTTTAACCAATAACGATGCTCCTAAAAGGAAAATAAAATGAACACACATCCTAATCTATTAGCGATTGAACACAGTCTGTTGGTTATTATTGACCTACAAACCAAGCTATCCGCCGTCATGCCTGAAGAACAGGCCGCTTTAACTATCCAAAATACCGTCCGCTTAATTGAAGCAGCAAATGCGTTGGATATTCCTATGTTGGTCACAGAACAATACCCACAAGGCTTGGGCGCGACTGAAGAGGCGATTATGAACAGATTGTCTGTCAGTACGCCAATTTTTGATAAAACAGGTTTTTCTTGCTGTGCTTCGGACAATTTTTGCGAGGCTTTATTAACCAGCGAACGGCAACAAGTGATTTTAGTCGGGCAAGAAACACACGTTTGTATTTTACAATCGGCGTTGGAATTACTGGAACGCGGTCATCAAGTGTATGTGGTAGAAGACGCGGTTAGCTCACGCAATCCACAGCATAAAAATTACGCTTTGCAACGATTGCAACAACAAGGTGTGACCCTTATCAATTATGAATCGGTGCTGTTTGAGTGGCTTAAAAATGCCAGCCATCCGCAGTTTAAAAACCTTTCGGTGATGCTTCGTTAGAAGGAGGCGGCGATAATGGAACAGTTTAAGGTATTTTTTATAACTTTTATTAAAGGGATTGCGTTGTTGGTTAGTATTTTGATGCTGATTGGTGGCGGGATATGTTCAGCTACGTTGAGTTTTTCTGCTTTTTCTGAGAATCCCCTCTCTCAAACAAGTATAACGCTGGCGATTATAGTGGTCTTCATCGGGTTGCTTTGGTTTGCCGTTACTTTACCTTTTCAGAAACAGCGCAATGGTATTTTGCTACTCACTGGCGGATTTTTTCTAGTCGGTGGTGGATTATGCGGCATAGCACTTAATGGAAGTAGAGGAGAGGATAAATTCGGTTATTTGGGGTTACTATTTTTGAATATCGCCGTTTTTTTCCTAGGCTACTTTTTAATTCGTTGGATTTTTACTAGAAAAAGCAAAACATCAGGCTAAGTTTTGCTTTTAACATTGGGTTAGCAGGATACAATCAAAAACGTTTGAAAATCAATGTGCCGTTCGTGCCACCAAATCCGAAAGAATTAGAAACAGCAATCTCAATTTTCATGTCGCGTGCTGTGTTAGGCACATAATCTAAATCACAGGCAGGGTCTTGATTATCTAAATTAATGGTTGGTGGGGCAATTTGATGTTTTAAACTTAACGCTGTTAAGACCGCTTCAATTCCCCCAGCTGCCCCTAATAAATGCCCAATCATGGATTTTGTAGAGCTAATAGCGACTTTATAAGCGTGTTCGCCTAAAGCGGCTTTCATGGCTTGGGTTTCACCTAAATCACCTACGGGCGTTGATGTACCGTGTGCGTTAATATAATCAATATCTTCAGGATTTAATTTTGCATCCCGCAACGCATTTTTCATACAACGTGCAGCCCCTTCGCCGCCTTCAGAAGGAGTGGTGATATGATAAGCATCACCGCTCATGCCAAATCCAATTAATTCAGCATAAATTTTCGCACCGCGTGCTTTGGCGTGTTCAAGTTCCTCAAGAACAACCACGCCAGCACCGTCACTTAACACAAACCCATCGCGGTCTTTATCCCACGGACGACTAGCCGCTTGAGGGTCATCATTACGACGAGATAACGCTTTAGCCGATGCAAACCCACCCATTGCGGTTGCTGAGGTTGTACAACGTTCTGCGCCGCCTGCAATCATCACATCAGCATCGCCATATTTAATTAACCGTGCTGCATCGCCTATATTATGCGTACCCGTTGCACACGCTGTGACAATGGCGTAGTTTGGTCCTTTTAACCCATATTTAATGGAAAGATTGCCAGAAATCATGTTGATGATATTGCCTGGGACAAAGAAAGGCGATATTTTGCGTGGTCCACCTGCTTTGTAAGTTGCATAACATTCTTCTATTCCTGTTATGCCACCAATGCCAGAGCCTATTGCAACCCCAATTCGATCAGCATTTTCTTCGGTAACCTCGATACCACAATCTTCAAAGGCTTGACAACCTGCGGCGATACCGTAGTGAACAAAACCATCCATTCGTCTGGCATCTTTTACTGGAATGTATTGGCTGATGTCAAAATTTCTAATTACACCACCAAAAGTTGTTGCAAAGGGTGATATATCAAAGGAGTCAATTGCACTGATGCCACTTTCGCCCTTGACAATTTTCTCCCAAGTTTCAGAAACCGTGTTAGCTAACGGCGTAACCGCGCCCAATCCAGTGATAACAACCCGACGTGTACTCAAAACATTTACCTTAAGAAATGAGGAAAAAAGAGGTGGAAAAATACAAGCTAGTGGGTGATATAACCACCCACACCTTCTTAACAAACTTTATTCTTTAAAGTTTTTTTCGATGTAATCAATTGCCAATTGAACAGTGATAATTTTTTCGGCTTCTTCGTCTGGAATTTCACACTCAAATTCTTCTTCAAGTGCCATCACCAGTTCAACTGTATCTAAAGAATCAGCACCAAGATCATCTACGAACGAAGCACCATTTGCAATCTCTTCTTTTTTTACACCTAACTGGTCTGCGACAATCTTTTTTACGCGTTCTTCAACATTACTCATTATATTTTCCCCAAACAATGTAAGCCCTAGCGGTATGCTGTACTTACTACAGTTTTATAGTTAATCTTAAGAAATTCCGCCATTGGCTATCCAGACGGCGGGTAAATTATACTTTATATTGCGATAAAGTCACAATATTAAGCCATAAACAGCCCACCATTTACATGAAGCGTTTCCCCTGTAATATAGGCGGCTCCATCAGAGGCTAAAAAAGAAACGGCGTGAGCAATTTCTTCTGCCGTACCTAACCGGTTTAGCGCGATTGAAGCTAGCAGAGCTTCTTTATGTTCTTGTGCCAACTCGCGTGTCATATCCGTGTCGATAAAGCCAGGTGCAACGGTATTAACCGTGATATTGCGCGAACCGACTTCTTTGGCCAGCGATTTGGCAAATCCTACCATCCCTGCTTTTGCTGCTGCATAATTGCTTTGTCCAGCATTGCCTGTTGCGCCCACCACGGAGCCAACATTAATGATTCGTCCTTGCTTGGCTTTCATCATGCCGCGTATAACGGCTTTACTCATCCGAAAAATAGAGGTTAAGTTGGTATTGATAATCTCATCCCATTCCTTTTCTTTCATCCGCATTAACAAATTATCGCGTGTAATCCCTGCGTTATTTACTAAAACAACAGGAATCCCGACTTGGTCATTAATTGTTTTTAACACCTCGTTAATAGAATCAGCCGAGGCAACATCTAATTTCATCCCACATCCTGTTTGCGCCAAATAGGCACCGATTGCTTCTGCCCCTGCATCCGAGGTTGCTGTACCGACTACAAAAAAACCATCTTGTGCCAGACGTTGTGCAATAGCTTTACCAATTCCACGACTTGCGCCACTGACCAGGGCTATTTTTTTATCCACTTTGTTAGTGTCCATTCAGTTGCTCCACGACTTTATTTAAACTTTCAACATCATACATTGCAAAATGGAGGGCGGTTTTGACAATGCGTTTATTTAAACCCAGTAATACTTTACCAGGGCCGACCTCTACAAAATGACTCACGCCTTGGTCGTGCATAAATTTAATGCTATCAACCCAGCGCACAGGTTTAAACAACTGCTCTTTTAAGGCATTCCGAATCACTTCAGTTGAGCTGTGTGCTGCCACATCGACATTGTGAATTAAGGTAACATTCGGCATCGCTATTGTGACATCTTGTAATTTAAGATTGAGCTGTTCTGCGGCATTTTTCATTAAAATACAATGCGATGGCACACTGACAGGTAATTTAACCACCAATTTTGCCCCCGCTTCTTTTGCAGCTGCCATAGCGCGTTCAACTGCGTTGACATTTCCTGCAATCACAACTTGGCTCGGTGCGTTAAAATTAACCGCAGCAACTACTTCATCTTCTGCAACGCTGGCACAAAGATTAACCACATCATGGTCGTGTAAACCAATAATGGCTGCCATTGCCCCTGCACCGACAGGAACAGCTTCCTGCATTAAACGACTGCGTTCTGCGACAAGGGCGACTGCATCGGTAAAACTGATTGCCTCTGCACAAACTAACGCGGTGTATTCCCCTAAACTGTGTCCTGCCATCCAAGCAGGTCTAATCTCTGTTTGTTCACACCAAACTCGCCACATTGCCACACCTGCTGCAAGCATGGCAGGTTGGGTATGACAGGTTTCATTTAAGGTTTCAATCGACCCTTCTTGCACTAATTTCCATAAGTCAAACCCTAGCACTTGTGAAGCTTGGGCAAAAACAGCTTCAACCACAGGGAAGTGTTGCGCTAACTCTGACATCATGCCGATGGCTTGTGAGCCTTGCCCTGGAAATACAAAGGCTAAGTTATAATTTTGTTCACGCATGGTGTGTTTGTTCCTGTTAATATCGAATAAGTGCAGAACCCCAAGTAAAGCCTGCCCCGAATGCTTCTAATAAGACAACTTGCCCACGTTGAATGCGTCCATCGCGTACCGCTTCGTTAAAGGCAAGTAATATTGAGGCAGAAGACGTGTTGCCTTGATTTTCTAAAGTAACCACCACTTGATCCATCGACATTCTTAATTTTTTTGCGGTTGCGGCAATAATGCGAATATTTGCCTGATGTGGGACGAGCCAATCAATATCGGATTTATCCATTTCATTGGCTGCCAGTGTTTCATCCACAATTCGTCCTAAGGTGTTCACCGCAACTTTAAAAACCTCATTGCCACGCATTTTGATAAAACCTAATTCGTCTTTATTTGCCGCCGTAGCTGCCTGCGGATTAGGACAATACAATAAATCTTCACAGCCACCGTCAGAATGGATATGGGTGGACAAAATGCCCGCTTGCTCGGCGACCTCAAGCACGATTGCGCCCGCGCCGTCGCCAAATAAAATACACGTTTCCCTGTCTGTCCAATCAACCAGCCTTGAACAAACTTCGCTACCCACCACCAATACTTTTTTAGCCGCCCCTGATTTAATATATTGGTCGGCAATACTTAAGGCAAAAATAGACCCTGAACAGGCTGCTTGTATATCAAACGCTACGCAATTTTTTGCCCCTAAGCGTTGTTGCAATAAACAGGCGGTGCTGGGATAAACACGGTCAGGTGTTCCTGTTGCCACGATAATTAAGTCCAGCTCATCGGCTAAAATTTCTGCCGCATCCATCGCTTGAGTTGCTGCAATTTCTGCCATTGACGCAGCTGATTCATCCCCCCCTGCGATACGGCGACTTTTAATGCCCGTGCGTTCAAAAATCCAGCTATCTGAGGTTTCAACTCGTTGGGATATATCATCATTGGTGCAAATTGTCGTGGGTAAATAACCCCCTGTTCCAATTACTCTCGAATAATGCCTCATGGCTGTTCTCTCTTTGCTAAAGTGGTTTCAATTTTTTCACTGATTTTGCGAATCACATCTTTTCTCACTTCAACCTCAGCCAAATGAATCGCCGTTTCAAACGCCAGCGCGTCGGCACCACCGTGGCTTTTAATCACCAAACCGCGTAAGCCTAAAAAGCTTGCTCCATTATACAAACGCGGGTCTAGCCGCTGTTTAAAAGATTTTAAGACAGGATAGGCTAAAAGAGCGATGAGTTTAGTTAAACTATTTTTGCCAAAAGCTTCTTTTAATGCAGAGCTAAACATTTTAGCCGCCCCTTCAATTGATTTTAGGGCCACATTGCCCACAAAACCATCGGCTACAATTAAATCGACTTTAATATGCCCTGCATTCAGTGAGTTTCCTTCGACATAGCCAATATAATTTAAGTTTGACTCTTTGAGTAATTGCGCAGCCGCTTTGACTTGCTCATTGCCTTTAACGTCTTCTTCGCCAATATTGAGCAAACCAACGGTTGGATTTTCAAGTCCTTCAACCGCTTTGACTAACTCTGACCCCATAATGGCAAATTGAAATAAATGTTCGGCCGTACAGTCAACATTTGCGCCCAAATCCAATACATGGGTATGCCCATAGATAGAGGGTAAGGTTGAAATAATGGCAGGTCTATCGACCCCTGGAATCATTTTGAGTACAAACCGTGCCGTTGCCATGAGTGCGCCAGTATTCCCTGCACTCACACACGCATCAGCACGACCATCACGCACTAAATTAATCGCCACCCGCATGGAGGAATCTTTTTTATTTTTTAACGCTTTAGTTGGCGAATCATCCATTTCCACCCGCTCTGAGGCGTGTTGAATGACTAATCTATCCTGAAAATCAACCAATGCTTGGGCAAGCAATTCATTTAGAATTACTTGATCACCGACCATAATAAGGGATAAATCTGGATTTGCGGATAAACAGGCTAGCGATGCAGGAAGGGTGACTGACGTACCAAAATCCCCCCCCATCGCATCAATTGAAATGGTTAAACTCACGTTTAAAAATAACTCCAGTGAATAACAAGAAGAGCCAGATTAACGAGTAAATAACTGAACTAACCTTATCAGGTGTTAAATCCTAAATTAAAGCCCTTAAAAAAGAACACCCTCCTTAAAGCGTAACTAAGGAGGGTTGATTTAAGGATTTGCAATGTTAAACAGTCTAATTTTTGTTTAACTAACACCTGTAAAATAAATTTTTACTCGCACAGCGGTTTAACCCTACCGTAGTAGGGAATAAGAATTAATCGTTGTCGTTTGCAACAATGCGCCGACCTTTAAAAAAACCATCTGGGGTAACATGATGACGCAAATGAATTTCACCTGTCATCGGGTCTTGCGACAAAGTTTTTGCAGTCAATGCATCATGTGAACGACGCTGACCACGTCTTGAACGGGTCACTCTACTTTTTTGTACTGCCATGCTTAATCTCCACTATTTTTAAGTTGTGCTAAAACGGAAAACGGATTATTAGATGGGGGTGGCTCAGGCTCAGGCTGTATGACGACACGGTTGAGGTGTTCGTGCGGATTGCATTCATATTGATGACGGGGGTAGCTAGGCAATGCTAGCAATATTTCGTCTTCAATCAGCTCATGTAAAGAAATTTTTTCATCTTCCAGCATCAGCGGTTCATGTTTTCCTGATAAGCGGTCTGCTTGCTCTATCGTTTGCACAACGGCTAAATTTACTTCAATAGCAATAGCAAAGGCAACCGCTTCCAAACAAGTCCGACAGGTTAAAGATAAGTTTGCTTTAATATGTCCGCGAATAACCGATAAACGTTCTTCTTTACCAAACGCAAGGTCGACAGAAACCGCGCCGCTAGTATCTAGCAACGTATCTGCCAAGCGAGTAAACTTTGTTAACGATAAGGTTCCTACCAAGTCGCGCTGTTTATCTGCAAAAGCAATAGGGTCTATGAGTTGAGGCAATCTATCTAACATAACCACCGAATGATATAGATTATTCACGAACTCGTCAATTCAAAAACAATTCTTGGTCATAATTTAGGATTGTTTTAAAAAATAGACGTGCTTTGCGTCCCTTTTTTATACAGTCATTATTTTAGAGGCATTCATTTATGAAACAATCCTTTTTAGCACAACAATTTTACCTGCTTACCCTATTTCTCGGTGTATTAACCCTTAGTAGTTGCCAAGCTGTTCCCAAATCTTCTGAGTTTTCGGGTAATTTAAAAAGTCCTGTTATCGACAGTCAGATGACTTTAGCCGAGGCACTGGCAGGGGTGGATGAAAATTGTTTTCCTGACATTTGCAAAAAACAAACTTTAGTGACGGTCACTTATTATGCGTTTGATAATAAGCTGCATCAAGGTCAGTTACTGATAGACCAAGCCTTAGTCAAGGATATTCAAACCATTTTTGCGTTGGCATTAACGTTGCGATTTCCGATTCAGTCTGTGATTCCTATCGCCGCCCCCCAATTTCGTAAAAATAAGCAGTGGGATGACGAGTTATCAATGGCAGTCAATAACACCTCAGCCTTTAATTATCGGGTGGTGGCAGGCAGTACAAAATTATCCAAACATTCTTATGGGCGGGCGATTGACATCAATCCCTTATTAAATCCCTATATTAAAGGCAATTTAATTGCTCCGACGGGCGCAAGTTATGAGCCAAACAAAATAGGAACGCTGACCACACAACACCCCTTGGTACAAAAATTTTTGCAATTAGGTTGGACATGGGGCGGCAATTGGAAAAGTTTAAAAGACTACCAACATTTTGAAAAATAATTTTGCTTACCCTAAGCAAAACACCACTGTCCACCGTCTATTGCTCTATAATCTTGCCAAACTATTTAATTTTTCAGGAGAACGTGCTGATGAGTGCTGTAAAACATTGTCGATTATTAATTTTAGGCTCAGGGCCTGCGGGCTATACCGCTGCTGTTTACGCGGCTCGGGCTAATTTAAAACCTGTGATAGTGACAGGAATGCAGCAAGGGGGGCAATTAACCACCACCACGGAAGTGGATAATTGGCCTGGCGATTTTAATGGCGTACAAGGGCCTGAATTGATGGACAGAATGCGCCAGCACGCCGAACGCTTTGAAACAGAAATTGTTTTTGACCACATTCACACCGCTGATTTATCCGTTCGCCCGTTTAAATTAACAGGCGATAGTGGCGTTTACACCTGTGACGCGCTGATTATTGCCACGGGCGCATCGGCACGTTATTTAGGCTTAGACTCCGAAGAAGCTTTTAAAGGACGCGGGGTGTCGGCGTGTGCCACCTGTGATGGCTTTTTTTATCGCAACAAACCTGTTGCGGTGATTGGCGGAGGTAACACTGCGGTGGAAGAGGCTCTGTATTTAGCCAATATTGCCTCGCAAGTCACGGTTGTGCATCGGCGCGATAAATTTCGCAGTGAAAAAATCCTTTCCGATAAATTAATTGAAAAATCACAGTCGGGTAATGTGGTGATTGAATGGAATCAACAGCTCGATGAAGTTTTAGGGGATGAAGCAGGCGTAACGGGCATTCGCATTAAAAACACCCAAGATGGCAGCACGAAAGACATTGCCGTGCATGGGGTGTTTATTGCGATTGGTCATACCCCGAATACGCAATTATTTGAAAATCAATTAGAGATGGAACACGGCTATATTAAAGTTCACAGTGGTATTCAAGGCAATGCCACCGCAACCACTATTCCTGGGGTTTTTGCCGCAGGGGATGTGATGGATTCGGTGTATAAACAAGCCATTACCTCTGCAGGTTCAGGCTGTATGGCAGCCTTGGATGCAGAAAAATACTTGGATGAATTGGTTTAACGCCGTTGTTTAATTGCCCAAGCGACATCTGCCGCTTGGCGATTTTCCTTCACATCATGGACTCTAAAAAGCTGCACCCCCGC
>JFJP01040991.1_pt1 | contig 10342 bp, 9 predicted proteins | sample 431651 | NCBI WGS metagenome assembly JFJP01 (sample SAMN02602958, study PRJNA72255) | Microbial mat metagenome, whole genome shotgun sequencing project. | biome: fresh water; feature: sink hole; material: water; isolation source: purple microbial (photo- and chemosynthetic) mats found in... | reverse complement strand
TGCATTTGAAAGGTACAATTAACCAGCTTTTCACCCAGGTAGTGCTGATGCTGGTTGAAATGGGGTATATCAGTTTGCAGACGGTTTATATTGATGGGACGAAGATGGAATCGCGTGCTAACCGCTACACTTTTGTTTGGCGAAAGACGGTTGAAAAGAACAAGGCCAAACTGGAGGAAAAAATCAGGAAGATACTGGAAATGATAGATGAAGGCATTGCGCAAGACAACCTTCCGGATGATGAGCCACCCACACCGATTGACGCCGATGAACTGAAAAAGCGCATTGCACAAATCAACCGCGAAAACCTTTCAAAAGAAGAGAAAAAGGCCGTAAAAACACTGGAAGAAAAGCATTTGCCAAAACTACAGGAATATGAAAACCACCTTGAAGTTCTGGGTGAAAGAAACAGTTATTCCAAAACCGACAAATCGGCCACCTTCATGCGGATGAAAGACGACCACATGCAAAACAGGCAATTGAAACCTGCTTACAACCTGCAAATCAGTACGGAAAACCAGTTTTTGACACATTTTGATTTTTTCGCCAATCCAACAGATACACTCACGATGATCCCGTTTTTTGAAGGCTGGCAGGTGCGTTACAGCCGCACACCCAAAACAGCCGTTGCCGATGCCGGTTTTGGCAGCGAAGAAAACTATGGGTTCATGGAAGACAATGATATTGAGGCCTATGTAAAGTACAATTATTTTCATGCCGAACAAAAAAAGAAGTTCAGGGAAAATGGCTTTATCGCCCAAAACCTTTTTTACAATGCCCCAGACGATTATTTTGTATGCCCGATGGGGCAACACCTTCAGAACAAGGGAAGGTCAACAAAAACAAACCAACACGGTTACATGTCGGAAATAACCATATACGAAGCTGCAAACTGCAATGGCTGCCAGCTCAGGTGCCTGTGCCACAAGGCAAAAGGAAATCGCAGGATAGAAATCAACCACAATTTACTCCGGCTCAAAGCAAAGGCGCGGGAACTCTTGCTTTCCGACCAGGGATTAAAATACCGGAAAAAGCGGTGCGTGGAGCCGGAACCTGTTTTTTCGCACATACGATACGACGGGGCTTATCTTCGGTTTCGACACTTCGGACAGGACAAGGTTGAAATGGACTTTGCCCTGCTCGCCATTGCACTGAACCTCTCAAAGTTAGCCCGGAAAAGAGCTAAAGCCGGAAAAAATCCGGAAAATCAACCGACAATGCACCACTATTTTGTCTCAGTAAAAGTTCTTATCTTAAAAAACAAATACCAGTCCATTAAAACAGGTACTTTTACAAAAATTGCAGCCTGATATCAAAAAAAGAAGGCTGTCCTTAATTTTTGTTTTTGGACAGCCTCGTCTTTTAATGTTACTCCCAATTATTTTTTCAATTTATAATTTACTGATAGTCCGTGCTTTCGTCAAATCCCCATCTTTAATCACAAACTTCTGATGCCTCCCACCATTCTTTTCAAATAGTTCTACAACCAGTTGTTTCTTATCGGGAATGGTAAAAGTCTCAAAAGCAAACACGGTGCATTCTGAAGTTTTTCTGGAAACACATGTCATGTAATTATAGGCCCGGACTGGTTTAATAATCGTTTCCTGAATGGCAGTCCGTTTGGCCACTTTTTTGTCGACGATCTTAAAAACAATAAAATCGATATCGTATGGAATTTCAGTGGTGTTTTTAATTTCGGTGTGCAGGTATAACATTCCGTTGTGGCTGAATATTCCCTGGAGCAGGTACTCAATCCCAAACTGATTACTTTTTACATGCTTTACCTTTTTACGATTGGTTTTGTAGATTTTCTCCATTGCCAACTGAATGGATTTGGGTGATTCATCGCCCAGTTCGGAAAGATAAATCTCCATCGAATTATTCGGACGGTTAACCAGTTTTCCATCATGGATAAAATCCTTCATTTCAACATTCAGATTGATAGGATTCTCTGAATAATTTACAATGAATGAGTAAAAACTTCCTTCATCGGTAATAACCGAGAAGTTCGTTTCTTCTTTAAAATCTTTAATTGCAGCTTTTACCCTGACAACGTTTTCCGCACCATCAGCTTTTCCGGCAATAATGTTGGAAGAGCCCAGGTCGATGTAAGAAATGGAAGACGGAAATATGAGATGAACTGTTTTGTCGTAAGTCACTTCCAAATAATAGGATGGGATTACCCGGTCTTTCGAGATAACTTTTGTGTGTTCATTTTGCGCTTTAAGGGAAATTGATAGCGATGAAATTAGAATTAATATGATAATAAACTGTTTCATTTTTTTTTGAATTTTAGTGGTGATTAATTTTGATTATTGGCCATTAACAACAACCTGTGCCCGGCTTTTAAAGAAACTTTTGAGCTCCGTATTTTTTTAGAAACTAACTGTGATGTTCCCTGGATAAAACTGCGCCCAACATCGGCAGCCAATTGCTGCCCCGCAGTAGTACCTTGTGAGATATTGATACTTGTCCCGGCATCACGTCCCATTGCTGCGGTGATTTCTTTCACGGCATTTACATCCGTAGAACCGGGAATAAACAAGCCCTGTTGTCCATCGGTATCGTACGCGACAAGCTGAACCGGGATGATATTGCCTTCATGTTCCAATGAATTGATAATAATGTGCAGTCGTTCGTTCTGTATCTGTGCAATACCTGTAACAACAGAATTTAAGGGGAAAACAATACCTCCGGTTTCAACAGGTTCAAGCAAACGAAGTTTTACATTCTGCCCATTGATGAGTTTCTGATTGCTGTTTACACAAGCCCAAATGGTATTTCTGCCTTTTTGTATTTGTTCACCATCTGCAGTCATAAAAGAGTAGTTCCGGGGCTGCGAAACTTGTTTGATAAATGCAGAATCACTAATGTTTTGTGCCAAAGCTGAAACTGTTTTATCAGAAACTGTTCTGACCGGCTCCAAAGAAACTGTGCTGTTTTTCTTTTCTGCAGGCAGAGAATTTTTAGGTTTTGGAGCTTCAACTATATTCTGTTTTGAAGACTCCGGCATATACTTCGCAGCCAACTGATAGGATTTTTCCATTACGAGAAGCTGCTCTTCTACAGTGTTTGTTTTTTGCGTTTCGGCAAGCTGGGCTTTTAAGTCCTCAATCTCCGTTCGCAGTTTTTCATCTTCGGGATTGGCTTTTGGCTCTTCATAAAAATTACCCAATGTTTGGTTAATACCCTTGTAAGCAGTTGCAGAACTCTGAATTGCCCTCTTAGGTTGTTTGCTTCCGGAATAACTATGCTTTGCACTATTTGCTTCCGTTTTATCTTCGGTAAAAGACAAATCAATTTTGGATGGTTCATCCTTTTCAATAAGGGAACTAAACGATTCCAGTGAACGGACAGGTTCTTCCTGAAAAAGTTTCTCCTGTTCAAAGGCGCTTATCTTATCGGGAATCATTTTACTTTCCTGTGGCATTGGCAATTCGGTGTTCAACCCTAAACCGCCATTGTTTACTTTGTCATTTTTGTCTGGCTTAAAAATAAGCCACATGCTTCCACCAAAAACCAGGAACATCATCGCAAAAACAGCATACTTTTTTAGCTGTTGCTTCTGTTCCGGTTTCAAGCCTTTTTTGATATTATTTTCCATTTGTAAATTCTTTAAATTTTTGAATTAACGTGTCCTGTGGCAAATCAAGCGGAGTGATATGCTCAATTTTCATCATCTCTTTTGCACTTTCTGACTGAAAGGCATCTATGAGTGAGTAAATGAAGAAGGAGGTAAAGAGAAAGCATAAAATCAGCACATATAACTTTCGCTTTTTCTCTGGTATCTTTTCACAAATATTCCTGATTTTTCCATCGACAGACTGATTGATTTTTTTGATTTGATTTTTCATGAGCTTAACGTTTTACAGTTTGAATGTCAATGTTCTCCGTTACTTCAAAATTCTCAATAGTAAACCCATGAGGATTGTTATCGCTTCGAACAGAATTGATAAGTGTGCAATGCGTAATTAAACTCCGTTGTGTGATATTGCTTTCACGGATAATTACTTGTTTTGCATAAGTTGAAGCAGAATAGGGATAGTTCATAAAGTCAATTACCACGCTATCCACCTGTAAAGTCTGGTTAATGTTTCCTGATATCACCCGATTGAAATAGCCCTTCTCAATCAAGTCTTTGTAGTAAGTGTAAACACTTTTGTCAGCCAGGAACATTGCCCTGTTGATGTTGGATTCAATGGCATCCTTATCGGGCGAAAGCGTAAAAAAAAGTTCGTGAAACCGTTTGATATGCTCGCGTGCTTCTACCGGACGGTTTTGTGCCAAATCCTGAGAAAGTGCAAGTATCAAGGATTTTCCTTTGTCGAGTACATAAATTTTTTGCCGTTGTTTTTCGGCAAACCGGTAGGCACTAAAAACCGAATATCCGGTAATTCCTGCACACAGAATGATAAAAACAATCCCAAAAAATCGTATCTGCTGAAAGCTTGTTTCAATATTTTTTAATGATTTAAATTCCATTTTTTTCTATTTTTTAATGTTGAGTACTATAGTTCTCTTCTTATCTCTCTCCGCCAGCTGGCGGAAGGTCAGGAGGGGCTTTACTATTTCAATAATTTTCCAGCCATATTACCTGCAGTAGCCCCAGCGACCCCCGCAGCCATCGAACCAGCTTTGCCCGCCGATGACGTTACATTCTTTCCGTAATTTCCCATTCCCCCTGCCATGATTATCCATCCTGCAACCGTTGGGATTGTAAAATATCCAATGATGCCGATAATCATAAACACGATATACACCCCGTTGGAAGCTTCTATTGAGAAATTGGGGTCCGCCTGTAGTTTGTCGATGTCGTTTTGTAACATTAATACCTGAATCCGTGCAAGGATGGAACTAAACAAATCGGAAACCGGAAGCCACATATAAACGCTGATGTAACGTGAGAACCACTGCGTTAAAGTTGATTGAAATCCATCATAAACACTGATGGCAAAAGCAATCGGTCCAAGGATGGAGAGTACAATCAGAAAGAAAGTACGGATGGTATCAATCACCAAGGCTGCCGCCTGAAAAAGCAATTCCAGAATCTCACGAAAGAAATCGCGGATGTTCTTTTTCATATTGTACAAACTCCGTTCAATATACATCCCCGACATGGTAGCTAGGTCGGTTGGACTCCATCCCAACTCTTCCAACTGGCGGTCGAACTCTTCATTGCTGACCAGAAAAGCTGTTTCTGGATTTCGTTTCATCGCTTCGTATTCCAGTTCATTTTTCAACTCCCGGTACTTTTCCATATCAAAGGTTTGGGTTTCCAACATCTGGTTGGTTCCTCTTACAACCGGACTTAAAACCATGTTTACCGTTCCCAGAACCAATGAAGGGAAAAACATGATGCAGAAGCCAATTGCAAAAGGGCGCAAAAGCGGATAAACATCAATGGGTTCTGTCCGTGCCAATGACTGCCACACACGGGAAGCCACATAAATTAGTGCCCCCAAACCTGCTATCCCTTTTGCCACCCCCGCCATATCGCTGCATAAAGGTGTCATCTCTAAATAGAGCGTGCGAAGAATCTGGTGTAAATTATTAAAATCCATTACCAGTATTTTTCGTTTGAATTTCCGTACAGGGCCAAAACGCGTTCAGTGTCTCCTTTTTTCTGTGCCCTCAAATAAGAAATTGAAATGTTCTTATTGGTGTAATAACCAACCAGATTCCGGTAACGTTTCACCGAATTATAAACCCTGTCTATAATATCCATCCTCTCTTTGTCGGACATAGAGAGTGTACTTTCATTTACAATCCCTTTAAGGTCGAGAAGTAGCCCGGCACTTTCTTCCAACAATTTTGTATAGCCAAAAGCGATTGCTCCCAACTCTTCCAAAGTATAATTGTCGTCTTGCAACATCCGCTGATAGGCGTTAATGTAGATATCACCAATTTCGCCAACCATTAAAATGGTTTGCTGAACCTTTCGTGCATCTTTTACCAGGTCGTTTACCGCTTTTAAGGCATCGTAGTATTTTTTGCCCTGTTCATAGACCTTTTTTACCTCGTTAAAATTCTTGATAACATTGGAAACTGTGTTTGAAGTCTGAATAACTTCGTTCGCCGTATTTACAATACTTTGAGCGATATTTAAGGGGTCGGTTACTACAAATTGTGCTTTTAGATTGAATGTGCCGAGCATAATTATCAGCCCGGCTATTAATAGTTTTGTTTTCATTTTTATTGACTTTTATATGTTATTGAATTAAGCTTTTCGCTTGTTTGCAGCCAGTTGTTTAATGGCCAGTTCAATGTTCCCGTCCAACTGTTCGGTTAAGCGGGAGAGTTCAAGTTTCTCGGTTTCCTCGGTGGTGTAAATGCAATACTCCTCCAAAGAAACTTCGGTAGCGTAAACCGCAGATTGTACACCGCCCAAACCAATCCAAACCTCTTTGTATTTTCGTCGGGGATGGTTGGCAAGGTTGATGGAAAGAATCTGGGCTTTTTCTTTTTCAGTCAATCCAAGCAGTTCCTGGATAGAATCAAACTTATTGATGTATTTGCGTTGGTCGAGCAGGATTTTACAATCGGAGTTATTGATGATACTCTCTTTTACAATTTCTGAGGCAATAATATCATCCACTTCCTGTGTAACCACAATGGCTTCACCAAAATATTTGCGGACAGTTTTAAAAAGGTATTTGATATATTCGGCCATTCCTTCCCGGGCAATGGCCTTCCAGGCCTCCTCAATTAATATCATCTTTCGGATACCCTTTAACCGCCTCATTTTATTGATAAAAGCTTCCATAATAATGATGGTTACAATGGGAAACAGAACCTTGTTATCCTTAATATTATCCAACTCGAAAACGATAAACCGTTTGTTGAGCAAGTCCATTTGTTTTTGGGAATTCAGGAGGTAATCATATTCACCACCCACATAAAAAGGTTCAAGGACATTCAAAAAATTAGCGACATCAAAATCCTTTTCGCGTACCTTTTTTGAGATAAGTGTTTCGGTGTATTCGTTACGGACAAACTCATAAAATGTATTAAAAGACGGAGTTATTCCACCATCCAATTTTAGCCTTTCGATAAACTGATTAACCGCATTCGACAATGCTACTTCTTCTGAACGTGCGGGAGCTTCATCCTCACTTTTCCAGAGAGTCAGGATAAGTGTTTTGATGCTTTCCCTTTTTTCAATGTCGAAAATACCATCATCGGTGTAAAACGGATTAAACGCAATCGGGTTATCCTCGGTATAGGTAAAATAAACCCCGTCTTCGCCCCTTGTTTTATAATTGATTAAATCACATAATCCTTTGTAGCTGTTCCCGGTGTCAACCAGCAAAACATGTGTTCCCTGCTCGTAATATTGCCGTACCATGTGGTTGGTGAAAAAGGATTTTCCACTTCCCGACGGGCCAAGAATAAACTTGTTCCGGTTGGTAATGATTCCTTTTTTCATGGGCAAATCTGAAATATCCAGATGCAGCGGTTTCCCGGTGAGCCGGTCGACCATTTTTATGCCCACTGGCGACAAAGAACTTATGTATGAGGTTTCTCCCGTAAAAAAGCACAAAGCCTGTTCAGTGAATGTATAAAATGATTCTTCCGCAGGGAAGTCGGCAGCATTGCCGGGAATTCCTGCCCAAAAAAGTGCAGGAGTATCCACGGTATTGTAACGCGGTTTGCATTCCATAAGGGCAAGTTGCGAACCCACATCGTTTTTAATTCGCCGAAGTTCCTCTGGTTTGTCGCTCCATGCCAATACATTGCAATGAACACGAACAGAAATCAAACCTCTGCTGTGTGCCTCGTTCAGGTATTCCTCCAACCACTGTTTATTGATTTGATTTACTCGGCTATACCTCGACAAGGAGTGCATGTTTCTGGCCATCTTTTCAAATCGGCTAAGATTGTCTGAATGGTTATCAATGAACAAATACTGATTATAAATGTGATTGCAGAATAAAAGCAAACCAACCGGGGCGGCATAAGAAAGCAAACAAGAACTCTTGTCTGTTGAGAGTTTTTCATAACGGCTTTCGGTAGCCACTTGTGACGGCAAATCATCCAAATCGGAAAGGGTATGAAGTAAAATGGTGTTGTCCCCGATTTTCATTTCTCCCGGATTTAGAGTGATATCCTGAAGGCTGGTGGATTGTTCCTGCGAGAGTGAAAAATACTTTTCCACGATTCCCGGATTGTTTTCTGTCCCGACAATTTCATCAGTAGTTAAACGGGTAAGTTGTATAAACTCACTATCGTTTATAATTTGCTGAAATTGGTTCACCGATTCCACAAACCTGAAAATCGTTTCCTTATTTTTTATTTCTTTTGGAAGAATAAATCCACGGCTTAACGAGTTGAAATTACTTCGCTGCCTGCTTCTCTCTTTGGTCGTTTTTGTTAGGAAAAGATAACAGGTGTGGTTCAGGTATGGACGTTCATTAAAATGACGTTCGAAAGAAGAATTTAAAAAACTTAAATCCTGTTCCTGATTTTCAGAACGGTAATTTTCCTGAATATACCAATCCTGTTTGTGAACTATGCTGTAATGGGGTAAAACCTTTACCGCTTTGTTCCAGACGGAATGGATTGCTTCGTATTCTTCCGAAGTATTCGTAAATAATTCCGGTAACGACACACGAAATGCAATGGTTATATCTGCATCCTTGCTCAGAATGCATCCCTTTTCAACCGAAAGCAAAGGAAATTTACTTTCAAGTGTCGCGGCTTTTAATGTGTTTCTCATGCCAGCTCCTTTCTTATTTTGGTGAACAGTTTTGGAATGCTTCGGCGATTGATAATCCTGCGGGGAAAATTTTTGCTTGCCTGTAACTTCATCAAGCCAAACTGACCATACTTTTTGTTTAATGAAACTGTGAGCCAGATAACCAACAAAGCCAGTTTAACACCAAAGAAGATACAAACCCACTGGTTCACTCCGGCCATGTACAAAACAATGAAAAGCACGAATGAGCCCAACAAGCCACCCGCAAAAATAAACAGGTATTGACTTTGCAGGCCTTTGAACTCAGCGGGTTTGTTTACCCCTTTATTGATTGAATAACTTGCCATAATTCTTACAAAAAGAAGGAGCGTAAAATGGTAGCAGATACAATCAGGAATATACAAGCTCCAAACCATGAAGCTGCAGTTTTCCCGGTATCGGGGTCGCCACTTGAGAATTTGCTGTAGACTTTTACGCCGCCGATTAAACCAACAATGGCCCCGATGGCATAAATTAGATTTGTAGCTGGGGCGAAATACGAGGTGACCATACTTGTAGCTTCTGTGATTCCGGCAGAGCCGTCGCCCTGGGCAAACAGTGCCGTTGCGAAGAATGAAAAGAATAGTGTGAATGTTGTTTTTAACGAATTGATTTTTTTCATAACGATATTTTTTATGCCCCCTGAATCAGATACTCAGGAAAGCAGTTTTTACTAATTCTTAAAATGGATTTTAACGTTTTGTGGAGAAACCACTGCGGGAAGTAATTCTCTGTTTTACCCGTAATCTTTTTCTTTCATTTCTTTACAATTTGGTTCATATCTGAGCAGGATTTTTCCTGCTTTTGAACCAAATGTAAAGGCATCAATCACGGTAAAATAAAAAGTGCTTTAAGTGGAAGTGGGTGGCTGGGGTTGGCGTTTGGGGGAAAGATTTTTTCGGAAAAATTATTGGGATAGCTTTAAATTAAAGCTCGACTAAGCTGTATTCAAAATTCTTGTCTTTGAGGTGACCAATAGTTTTCACTTTGAAAAATTGCAGATTCTCGGCAGGAACTGGTTTTAGTAATTCAAAGTTGCAATGTTGTTTGAATTCAAATAAATCTTCATCTGATAACATTGGAATAATTGTGTAACGAAGTAAGTCCAATGCCTCCTTTGCAGTTTTGCCATCTTCTTTGGCTAAATCTTCGTCTCTGATGTTGGATATTTTAATAATTATGGGCTCAGGTTGAGTTTTAATAAGGTTTTGTATGGAGATGATGTTTAACTTATCCGGTATTGAATAATTCTTAATTTTTATTGTTAATTCTTGGTAAAGGTTAATGCATGTTTGTAAAATTTCACTTCCATATTTGTTGACAGTAGCATAAACAATTGCCCTATGTAAACTTAAAGCTATAAAAATACCATCATGTCTAAAGTGGAAAAGTTCTTCCTTCCCATTCGTATATTTAAATAAAACAGGCTGTTGGTTTGCCATAGCTTGTATGCTGACATGGTTATTTCTATAATAAATGTTGTCAGGAATGTACTTTTTTGCGTCTATTGCCAAATGCTTCAATAAATCGAGTGTTTTATATTCAATATTCGGATTAATCCCACCGAGCCCGACTCTTTTAATTGAATCTAAAAATAAAGTAGAAGTG
>JFJP01040990.1_pt1 | contig 10343 bp, 8 predicted proteins | sample 431651 | NCBI WGS metagenome assembly JFJP01 (sample SAMN02602958, study PRJNA72255) | Microbial mat metagenome, whole genome shotgun sequencing project. | biome: fresh water; feature: sink hole; material: water; isolation source: purple microbial (photo- and chemosynthetic) mats found in... | reverse complement strand
ATTCCCGAAAAGTTAAATACCAAAACTCTTCAAGGAATGAAGTTATGAAAAACTGGATGTTTTCTCTATCACTACTACTATGTGCCTCTTTCTCAAATACTCAAAGTACCGCCCCTCATGAACACGAACACTCGCAGCAGTTCACTCTCGCTCCAAAGACGCTAAAGGCGACTGACGCTCGTTTTATTCAGCCTTACACCGTGAATGCTGGATACCTTGCCGTGAAAGGCATGGAGATCAAGGGATTTGATGCTAAAAGCATGGAGAAGGTCGAGCAGGCCTTCGATGTCATGGAGAAAGTAGTTAATACTGAAGAATTCAAGTCGAGAGTCCTCAATTTTGTGAACACTCAAGGCAAGACTGAGTTTGCCTCAAACAAAGGTCTTACTAACGAGCAAGTTTACGCTAGATTCATGGATGGAAGAGAAGATCTTCAACAAGATACTCCGGGAGAAATGAACTTTTTTCTTAAATTGTATCATAAGCGTTACTCAAAAGTTATTGGCTGGACCAACGCTGACATTAATACCATCAATATCAACTGGAAATTCTTTAAGGGATTTAAACCAAGTGACGTGGCCGGAAACTTTGCTCACGAATGGACACACAAGATTGGCTTTGGACACAAATCAGCTGCTGAACATGACTCTGCCCCTTATGCCATCGGATATATCGTGAGAGAAATGTCTGAAAGAGCTCTAAAAGGCGAGGAGCTTCACTAAGAAGCCCCTCCGATATCTTACTTAGAAAGTTCGAATAATTTTTCTACAATGACAGAAAGCGGCTGACCAACTTTTGAAGAAATTTGGGCCGCTTTTCTGATTTCCTCTTCAGTCGCAGGCCTTCCATTCACTTCACCATCAGAAAGTGGATAAGTCTTATCATTTGGTGCCCAGATAAAATCCGGGGCAGCACTGGTCCATTCACCACCAAGAATCGTAAAATTTCGGTCAAGTTCGAGGTCATAGTAATAAGTTTTCGTCAGAGCTTTATCTTCGTTAATGCTGTCAGTGGCAAGAAGATTGGCCTCTCTCATGTCTGCATAGACCACTTCTGCTTTGACTCCAACTATGGCGTATGTTCTTTCGTGACGGCGGCCAGATTTTGAAAAGCGGTGCTTCTTCTCAAAGACCTCAAAGACGTTTTTGAAGTCAGAAGACTCTTCTTCATTAAATACGTTGTAGTAAGTAAATTTGTAACTTTTTACGGGATAGTTCCAAACTTCAGAGCTGGTCGAAATATCAGCATTAAATGATTTTTTTAAAACTCCCACACGGTTGGCAATTGCTTTATGTAGGGCACCTGGATTAGTGGCATCACAGCCGCCAGTAAAGACTCCCACGACCGGGTAGCAGCGTTTTCCAAGGAAGATAACGTTTTCCTGGGCACGGGCGTAGAGAAGAGATCCGAGTGCTTTAATGTCTTCAGGAAAAAACGTTATGTCAGTCCCTTGCGGAGTTTTAAGTGTCACGGACTTGGCAGGTCTTGGCATCATTTGCGCTGCCGACGACCAGCCGTCACAAATTCCTCGCCAGGTTGGAACTTTACCAAGTTTGGCGTTCTTCTCACCCAACTCCCATGCATATTTGGTGAGAGTCATGGTGCTATCACCAACGATGGAATCATACTTCTCAGCTGGGGAGAGAATATTTTCTCTGCCTGCATAAGTATAAAGTGGAGATTTTTCTCGCAGCTCCTTGAACTTGTCGTACTGCTCATGACTTGTCATCAGACTTATAAACGAAGGATCCCGGTACCGGACTCCCAGAGAGCCTTGGTACTGAGGCCAGTAAGATCCAGACCACAAATCCAGACTTGTCTGGGCCTGGTTAATACCAAGCTTCGCAAACTCCACTAGATTCGTGACCTCACGCTTGCCCTGAAGGAGCGGAGTGATCCGCTCATTTTCAGGAATAGGTCTAGCGAATGCAGTAGTCGTTAATAGCGCTAGAGAGAGTGCAATTTTTTTCATTTCAAACCTCTTAGCGACGTGACTCTTCCAAAAGTTTATTTACAACGTTGATCAATGGCTGAGGACGTGGGTACTTAAAGGTACAGTTCACTTCCTTCATTGGGCCATTACCACGCTTGATAGGAAGCACCTGACACTTAGGATCTTGTCCGTCTCCAGCGTACTTGCCACTTACTTCGTAGATGAAGCTATGAGCTCCACGAGCAGCAGACTTGAACTCTTGCGGAGGAAGAGTTGTTTTAGCAAAATCCCATTCAGGAAGACCTGAAAGAGGTTGGAAGAATTTTTTATAATCCCGTGGAACAACCCAGAAGAAATCCGGCTGGTGAGTCTGGTTTTTAATTAGACGACCACTTCCATCTTTATCAACGCGCCACTGACCACCCACGATTTTAAATTCTCCATCAAGCTCAAGATCGTAGTTGAATTTCATATCGCTGATTTCATCATCCGAAGGAGAGTTTGTTTCCTTCATTATAGGATCTTCCCAGTTTACATATTTAAGGTTCATCGCAACACCTACGATATATTTCGCTTCAGGGTTACGTGCCGACTTAAATGGATCTTCTGCGTATCTTTCAACTTTAAGCGCAGAAGCTTCGAGCGATCCTTCTTTTCCAGATTCTGGGTTAAAGTATTTGTACTCATAACCAGAAACAGGTTGGTTAGCTACTGACGCCTTGGCCGATTTATCAACTACGAAGCTTCGTCCCTCGATTCCGAGGATGTTTACGATACTTGTGTGATAAATCGCCGGGTGAACGTCAGCGCAACGTGGAAGAAGTGTTTTATCGTCTTTATCAAATTCTGTATCTATGTAGCGGCCAAACTCGTCTTTTTCAGGATTTTTACGGTTACAACGAAGGCCTTCAGAGATCACAGAATCTTGCACCGTTGAGTTGGCCCACATAAGAGAAATCAAAGCTTTTAAGTCATTTGGATAGAATGGCATTCTTTTGTTGTTTGGAAGAGTCACCCAAACTGTTTTTTCAGGGCGGTCATAGTGACCAGAGGCCACTGCCCATCCGTGACAAATACCTTCCCACAGAGCAAGCATGCTTGAAGCTTCAGGGATTTTATAGCCGGCCGGAAGGTCAATTGAACTTAAGAAGCCCCATTTCTTCTTCTCGCCCCAAGTTGTGGCAAAATTCCAAACTCGGTTAGTTAAATCAAATGAAGTATCTCCCAAAAGGATATCGTATTTTTCGGAAGGAGCTAGTTCAGAAAGTTCTTTTTCATTGAGGTCATAAATCTTAGGGTGAACTTTCTGCTGACGTTTTTGATATTTATTATAATTGTATTTCCATGAAGTCACTTCTAGACCATTAAAAGCACCATGGAGAATGGTGTAGTCTTTTTCCTGGTAAGGGTTAGCAATCTGTCCCTGATTGAGAGGCCAGAAAGATCCACCCCATGGTTGAGATTTTGTATTCGCACTAGTTAATCCTCTTTGAGTAATCTCGCGCAAATCAATTGAGTAGTTATCATTTTCAGTAAGTCGCTTAATACGACACTTGAGAATATTAAGTGGGAGTGGTTTGAAAGGATAAATTTTTTCCGAATCACCCTCTCTAACAATTTGTGGATTTTTTGGCTCACAGAACTCGTTTATTTCTATATCATTACCTTGGGCAAACACTGGCGTGCTTAGGACAGCAAGGGTGATTAGAGCGAGATATCGTTTCAAAGGAACCTCCTGAGAGAATAAAAAAAGTAGTTAATGTGTATCTCGAGCGGCGCGTTAAATGTGGGAATAATAGGGATTTGGGAAAATGTTACATGGCGCCATGCAGGTAGGGAATTGTTCAAAAGCTAGCCAAGTCACTGTAATTACATTGACTCGTGCTAGAGAGTTCGATTCGTAATCTTTTACTTTTGAAAATGCAAATTCTAAGGGAAGTAATTTTTCTGAAGTTCACAGGCCTCTTTAATTCCACCTTCGCATGCCTTCGCATACTGAATTCGTGCAACCGTCAAATTGCCGTTTCGATATTCTATCGTGGCCTGAAGTAGGCATCCCTTAAATTCACCACCTTCGCAAGCTTTCAAAAGAAGTGGGATTGAGGTCTGAGAATTACCATTTTTTTCTTCTTCAACAGCAACTTCGATACATGTCTTTAGGGCACCATTCTTACATTCTTGTTCTTTTTTGTTCCTCTCTTTGACTAAAGTACCTTGGTCGCCAATTTTGAAACACCCATCAACATTTTTCCCGTCACATGCTTTTTTAAAATAATGCTGGGCCTCTTTTTCACGCCCTCTGTTTTCCTCAAGAGAACCCATAGCTCCACAACCATACATCTTTCCACTTTCACATGCGCTTGTAAAAATTCTTCTCGCCTCCGCCTCGTTTTCTAATTCAAACTCAGTCATTGCCAGAGATGCACAAGCATCGTCATAACCAGCATCGCAGATCCTCTTAAAAAGGACTTTTGCACTTTTCTTGTCCCCATCTTCTTTCTGTAGCTTTCCGAATCCAATGCATGCTTCGATGTTTGTTTTGTCGCATGCATTTTTATAATAAAGTTTTATTTCTGATCTTTTGATCGCCTCTTGCTCAGCCTTATCTTCGAATAAATTGCAACTAGTAAGTAAGACTACCATTGAAAAGATAATTACTAATCGTATTAAAAGCATATTTGGTCCTTGAGGTACTACTTATTAGATTTAATTATAACGGGGTCTACGATTTATGTCCCACGTTTATTACAGCATAATTGTATTTAGATCTACTTGCCGAAAGTCTAGAAAATAGTTGAACTTTATTAAATTATTTCCGACAATACCAAAATGCAAAGAAATAAATTCCTTAAAATCGCTAAATTCGCTTATCTCTTTTTATCCATCACTGTCATGGTGCCTTTGGTTTATCTTAATTTTGAAGATGTATTAATTGGAGTTAATAAATATAAATCCTTTGTAAATGCTCACGAAGCGTTGGAGAAGGCGAAACTTTCGTTAAAAGAAAATAGAGAAAAGACTTATTTCGAAGCTCGCAAGAGGATTCAGGAAAATTCCGCCAATCAAGGGATTTCAAGTTACAGGCCCACCATCAGTCCTGTCGATGATCTATGCTTCGATTCATTTGGAATAAGAAGTCCGTGCGAAAATGTTGCTATTGGAAAAATGAAAGTTCGTTCAATAAGTAGTTATGGTATTCATGATTTTGAACCTGTAGATATCACTTCCGCTATTGTTTTTTCGACCTTGAATATCCTCTTTGGGGTTATAATTCTTTATGGTCTTAAAAAATGGGCGATATGGATGATGACGGATATTGATTAATTTATAAGCTAGTAACTACCTATGCATGCAGGGCCAAGTCTTATAGTGCCGGATGCATCCGTCTTGTGCTTTGACTCGAGGTTTTTTCTGGGTTCAAATTCAATTATAATTTCTGTGGTTTTGTAATCTTCAAGTTTGTTTTTTTAGTCGTTCACCTTGGTCATTGAACCTGGCCTTACCACCAATCTCATCATAGTCCAGAGTTGTATTCAAGTTACCGAATGCAGGTTTACATTGGTTCGCTTTAACAAATTTAACAATCTTTGCTTTAACTTTGCCTTCAATATCTTTTTGAGAAAGAGTTTTGTCCTCTGCCATGACCATTGCTGCGAGTTTTGTGATTAGTTTTTGACTAGATTTATCTTTTTCGACCAAGCGATTAGCTAGTTCATCAGCATTAAATTCGTGAGGAGGGTCAATGACTACCTCGCTAATTTCAGCGTATGTAAGTCTGGTAATTCGAGGATATGCTTTCAAGACTTCATAGAATAAATTCGTAATGGTTTCTGGGAAATCAAGTACAACTCTGATTCTCTTGAATTCGGGTGGTTTCAGGGATTTTTGAACACAATGCAGATTCTTGTTCAGTTTTGTCGGGTACCGACCGATAGGCGTGTCACGAGGTAACCCATGTTTAAACATCTTTTTATTCTTTCTTTGTTTGTTCTAGCACTTCAGATCGAGGCATCGGTTGAGAAGGATGGGGCGGGAAAATCAGCAAGTGCAGCTTATTCAACTGCACTTAGAAAGTGAGATTTTAGATTAAAATTTAAGCGCGAACTCTGCACCCATGGTGTGAGTATCTGATGTGTACTTGATGAGTGACTGGGTAAAGATACCCACATTCGCGATTTGCTTAAAGCGAGTTGGAAAGTAGCTCACACCTAGACGAGCACGGTCTGGTAGATTGTTGTTGAAACTACCCGTTCCTGTTTGATCACCACGTTGATCCCAATCAAAGATCATTGAAGAGTTAATACCCCAATTATCATTGTGTCTGTAAGTCATGTATGGTCCACCGCTAAAGATGGTCGTCTGACGTGCCAATTTTTCAGGAATAGATCCTGGAAAATAATAATTTGCTCCACGTGTTTCAACATTTTCTTTAAAAAACATTCTGTAGTACTGCCAAGAAACTCCGGCCGAAAACTTCATGTTAGGAAGAGCAAGCGAGAAACTCTGGGCAAGAACGCCACCGTATTGCATGTTATCTCGGCGTGAAACCACAGAAGTCGGGGCTTCATATGAAACCGTTGTAAAAAGTGTTCCAATAGGAGTTTTAAGAGCGGGTACACTTACGAAGGCTCTCGCATTGTAGAACTCATCTCTTAAATTTGCTGTTCTTGTGCCAGTCTGCTGATTGGTAACAGAGTCACCATAAGCAGTGGTTGCACCCATTCCCACACCAAAGGCCCAGTCAGGATTAACTGTATAACGAATGCTTGCCGCATGGAAACTTTGATAAGGAGAGTTCCCCTCAACAAAAACGTTGTATGTTTCTCCGCTCGGTCCACCCACTGTTGGGCCGAGGAATTGGTGGTAATATGACAAACTGGTATTCTGTCTTATTTTGCTACCAAGAGAAGAGCTAGGGAGCTCTGTCTGAAGTGTTTGTGCCTGCGCCACTTGTAGCATAAATAACATCACAAGTCCGGCAAGGATCATGATGAGCAGCTGGGAAGAGACTGTGTTTTTTCTCAGTTTCATAGAGTTGTTCCTGCTGTTTTTTGTGTGTTCGCAACATTAAGTCCGTCTAGTTTTTCACGATCAGACAAAAATTCTTTCAGGTTTGAAAGCACCATCATACGTTGAGTAGACTCGATATCTTTTCCAAGACGATTCATGATTTCCTCTCTGATACCCACGTATTCCAAAGTTAAGTTGTGAACGTGAGTTTCGTACATCATAGAGATCTTAGAACGACTAAGTAGATCTCCCGGCGAAAACATCTGACCAGAAATATCTCGCTTAATCAAGAGCCCAAGCTCCTCGCGCTTTGCGGAATAAAGAGACTGAAGAACCCATGCAGTATTTCGCACTGACCAGATATACATATTCAGGCCATTGTTCGAAGCTTCCTCAGCTTTTGAATTCTGAAGATAAAGGATTTCCCATTGGCGCTTCATGTAACCACGAAACTCTTTTGTGGAAAGAATGTCTTTCTGCTTATAAAGATCCGAGTTCGCAGTTAAGTTTTTCATGACTGAGCCAAACTCTTTACGATTCTTAGCGTAGAAGTTTGCCAGTTTTTCAATTCGCTCATAGCCTTCTGGCTTTTTAAAATTTTTGTATCTCCAAGAAAGGATATTAGTCATTTCCTGCATGAAGACGAAAGAGCGGCCAACGTAGTAATCATTGCGCTTTTGTTCATTATCCTGATCGAGCATTACATAGATTTGATCCAAGACAAAGCGACCCATACGGTCCCAGAGGTAGAGCTCCAGCTGCTGGGTACGGTTAATTTCGTTTGTCAGATACTGCTTCATTTTTGGTGAAAGATTTGGATTCTCTTCACGCATACGGAAGATCATGTTGTTGTAGCGCTCAAGCTCTTCCCACGTGCTCTCAACTTGCATTGGGAAGTTGTATTGAGTTTCTAATTGCTCAAGACGACCCATACGAGAGGCGTATTCAATATTTTCTTCATAAGCAATTTGCATTTGCTTGAAGTTACTCATGCGCTCGTTCCAGGTCTGGCGATCAACCTTAGGAATCTCAGTTGTGAGAAGCATGTTTAAAAAAGTTGGCTTAAACTTTTCTTTAACACCTTCACCAAGGTCCACCGCTATTTCCTGAACCGGTCCCAAGGTGCTTTCAGACACATATATAATGTTGGCCATGACCTTAGGATCAACCACTGGAGCTGAAGCCGCAGAATGGGTTTCTGGGGCTGCATTTTTAGTTGAAACTGAGTCTTCTACCACAACGACTTGCTCAGGCAGGCTCACAGGGGCCGCAGGAGCAGTCATGCTTCCCATGGCCGAAGTCTTATCAACGATCTCTGTGATCTGGGCCTTAGCGTCCAGGTAGGCCCCACGGACGCGTCCAACCGCCTGCATGGCATGAGGATTCATAGGCATAGTGATGAAGTAATAAGTGAACGGTCCATAAACCGCCAAGGCCACAGAGTAGCCCAAGTTGTCTTTAACAGTATTCACGAACCAAAGGACCTTTCCGATGGTATAACGGAAGAGCAGACCTTTAGCATTGTTTATAGGTCTGGCCGCTACACGCTTGGTAAAGTTCGCTGCGTTTTGTCTCAAAAGCTTAAAATTAAAATTAACCTTTGATAGTTTATGAGCGCGAATCTTAGTCGCCAGAACCTTATCCAGACTTTCTTTATAAGCGGCAAAACCCAGTTGTCTCTCTTCCCATGTAAGAACGGGATCCATCTCAGCTTTTAGGATTTTATTATAGATATAGGCAATCGCCGGATCTTTAACCCCATTTCTAATAGCGAGACGAACAATATTTGATTTATAAAGATGGCGCAAAAACTTTTCAATAACGTGAACTTGCTCCGTTGACCATGACTTTCCTTCAGAAGCTTTATTATATTCAAGTGAGAGAAAATTATAAAGATGGTTAAGGATTGGACAAGTCATGTCCATATCCATCGTGTCCACATAAAGTGGATCCAGAGCAGATTGAGGGCTGGTAAACGTGAAGTTTCCGTTCTTATCAAAATGGTCGAATCTTTCCCATTCTTCGACTCCATTCTTCAGATGGCGACGGATCACATAACCCGAGCCCCCAAAAAGAATACCGAACTCGAGAGAAGCCTCCAGCTCACCCTCGCGGTAGTGGTAGCCACTTCTTCCATCAACAAAGTTGGAGCGTGTGACTTCGCCATCTATCGAGTACAGCTTTTTTCCCCCGTCCTGGAGGAGAGTTTCCAAAAATGGAAACAATACTGGAATATCAGAGGTCAATAATTCAAGTCTCATTTTCTAATATCCTACTGCTGCTGCTGTTGTTGAGTTTGGTTATAGCTGTTTCCGAGAGATATCGTACTTAGAATTGGTCTAAGTGAAATAGAGCTAGAAATATCAAGCTTTCTTGCGAAGCTCACTCCATAAAACTGGTGGTTACCAATAATTGTTAGTGCTTCGTAATCAGGCAGAGCTCTTTTCACCGCACGCAAAATCTTAGGACCAAAAGTCTTAATTTGAGCGTTGTTAGCACTTGGGATCGCAGAGCGGATTTCATCCCAACCAATTTCAAGACCCAGCTCTTTAGCAAAAAGGATGTTTTTTGCGTTCTCCAGTGCCGGAATAATTTCCTGCAAGGCCTTAACCTTAACCTGGTTAGAATTTGGCATCATGTAACCAAAAAGTGAGCCGTATTTATTCAAGACAGCATCATATTTTTCACGTGATGAATTGATCCCTGTGCGGATCTCAGTCAAAAGTGGGGAGTAGAAATAAGGCACAATTCTATCGGCCAGACCGTAAAGTGGCTGACGCTCTACCGAGATATCAACTGATAAACCTTCAAGTGAAGCTGCCGAAACACCCATGAAGTTACCATAGAAGTTCAGGAAGTAGGCCTGAGCGATAGCACCATCTGAAAGGGCCTTCGCTTCAAGTTTTGTCGTCTCTTCAATCTGGTGAAAGTGAATCACTTCGTGACCAGCAGAGTAGATCTGAGTCAAAGGATCCAGCTCTTTTCTGATCCAGATAAAGATATCTGAGTCTGAGAATAGACCGTGAGACTTTCTCTTCTTAGCAAAACACTCACCAGCGTGATCCTGAGCAGAGAGGTGGTTTTCGCCGATTTGCTCAGAAGTCAGGATGGAAATCTTATTTGGTGTCAACTCGTTTGTGAAAATCTCTTCCAGTGCCAATCCTTGTTTTTTCGCAAACATTTCCAGGTTGAATTTTGCGTAAGGCATCGCCGGCATTAATTCGATCAGATCTTTAACGCCCACGCGTTTTGAATTCATGATTTGATTCATGCGAGCTAGGAATGGGAAGTTTTCAAAATGAGCGGCACGTTTTTTAGCAAGGAAGGCAGCACGCTTAGTAGCGTCCATCTTCTTGGCCTCTGCTTCGATCTTGATCCAAGTGGCACGTGCCTCTTTCAT
>JFJP01003355.1_pt1 | contig 10343 bp, 7 predicted proteins | sample 431651 | NCBI WGS metagenome assembly JFJP01 (sample SAMN02602958, study PRJNA72255) | Microbial mat metagenome, whole genome shotgun sequencing project. | biome: fresh water; feature: sink hole; material: water; isolation source: purple microbial (photo- and chemosynthetic) mats found in... | reverse complement strand
GGCCACGGCCCAGTTCTTCATTAACGTCGTCGATAACGACTTTCTCGATTTCAAGGCACCCAGCGGAAGTGGCTGGGGCTACGCCGTCTTCGGCAAGGGCACAGCCGGCATCGACGTTGTCGATAAAATTCGCATCGTCAAGACGGGCATCAAAGCGCCTTACCCCGACGTACCGGTCGATAACGTTGTGATCGAATCCATCAAGCTGCTTCCCGAAAAGAATTAAGGATAATCCATGATCAAGCTCACCACCTCCCACGGCGACATCACCATCGAAGTTGACGCCGAGAAGGCACCCAAGTCCGCGCAGAATTTCATCGATTATGTGCAGGCGGGTCATTACGACAACACCGTTTTCCACCGTGTCATCTCCGGTTTCATGGTTCAGGGCGGGGGCTTCGAGCCCGGCATGAAGCAGAAACCGACGCGTGACCCGATCGAGAACGAGGCCAACAATGGCCTCAAGAACAAGCGCGGCAGCCTCGCCATGGCGCGCACCAGCGATCCGCACTCAGCTTCATCCCAGTTCTTTATCAACGTCGTGGACAATGATTTCCTCGACTTCAAGGCGCCCAGCGGCAATGGCTGGGGCTACTGCGTCTTCGCCCAGGTCGTCGATGGCATGGACGTGGTCGACAAGATTCGCGCCGTCAAGACCGGCAGTAAGGGCTTTCACCAGGATGTGCCGGTCGAGGACGTACTCATCGTGAAGGCGGAAGTGATCTGAGCACGTTGATCCTCCTCGCTTCCGATCTTCATCTGTGCCCGGCCCGTCCGGGCACAGTGCATTTGTTCGAGCGCTTTCTTGCGGGTCCCGTGCGGGAAGCCGGTGCGCTCTACCTGCTGGGTGACCTCTTCGATGCCTGGCCGGGAGACGACATCCTGGACGATCCCTCCGACGTTTTCCACGCGAGCCTGTGCGCGAGTCTGCAAAAAGTCGGCGCTAGCGGTACGGCACTCTACTTCCTGCCCGGAAACCGCGACTTCCTCGTCGGCCCCCGCTTCCTCGCCGCGACCGGAATGCAACTGCTGACAGACGAAACCATTATCGATATTGCCGGCACCCGCACGTTGCTGATGCATGGCGACACGCTGTGCACCGACGACGCCGAATACCAGCAATTTCGCCAACGCGTCCGCGGCGAGCAATGGCGACACGATTTCATGGCCCTGCCGTTGGCCGCGCGCCGCGCCAGCATCGAGCAACTGCGCCAGCACAGTGAACGCGAGAAGCAGGCCAAGTCCCATGCCATCATGGATGTGAACGCCGCCGCCGTTGCCGCCGCTCTGCGCCGCCACGGCGTAACGCGGCTGATTCACGGTCATACCCACCGCCGCGCCCACCATCCACTGGCCATCGACGGCAGCGCCGCCGAACGCTGGGTGCTCGGTGACTGGGACACCAGCGGCAACGCCCTTGCCTGCGACGCTAACGGCTGCCGCTGGCTGGAATGGCCGCCAAGCGTCTCTGCCACAACCGTCGGCCGATGAACGCCACGCCCGCCACCGCGCTTTCCCTGCTGCGTACCCTCTTTGGTTACGACAGTTTCCGTGGCGCCCAGGCCGAAATCGTCGATCATATGGCCGGCGGCGGCGACGCCCTGGTGCTGATGCCCACCGGCGGCGGCAAGTCGCTTTGTTTCCAGTTGCCCGCGTTGCTGCGCCCCGGTTGCGGCATTGTCGTCTCGCCGCTGATCGCGCTGATGCAGGATCAAGTCGATGCCCTGCTCCAGCTTGGCGTCAAGGCCGCCTTTCTCAACTCCAGCCTCGACGGCGCCACGGCGGCGGCCACCGAAAGAAAACTTCTCGCCGGCGATCTCGATCTGCTGTACGTCGCGCCGGAACGCCTGCTGACCGACCGCTTCCTGAATCTGCTCGATCGCCTCGAAGGCGACAACCGGGTAGCGCTGTTCGCCATTGACGAAGCGCACTGCGTCTCGCAATGGGGCCACGATTTCCGCCCCGAATACATGCAGCTCTCGATCCTGCATGAGCGTTACCCACGGGTGCCGCGCATCGCGCTCACCGCCACCGCCGACGCACTGACCCGCGAGGAAATCCGCCGTCGTCTCGGCCTCGACGAGGCCCGCGTCTTCGTGTCCAGCTTCGACCGCCCCAACATCCACTACAGCGTGGTCGACCGAGACAATCCCCGCCAGCAACTCGCCGCCTTCCTCACCGGCCATCGCGGCGCGGCGGGCATCGTCTATTGTCTCTCGCGCAAAAAGGTCGACGAGACCGCGCTATGGCTGCAAGGGCAGGGCATCGCGGCACTGCCTTACCACGCGGGTCTCGACGCCGGCACGCGGCGCATCCACCAGCAACGCTTCGTCCGCGACGACGGCGTTGTCATGGTCGCCACCATCGCCTTCGGCATGGGCATCGACAAACCCGACGTCCGCTTTGTCGCCCACCTCGACCTGCCCAAGAGCCTGGAAGCCTACTATCAGGAAACCGGCCGCGCCGGTCGCGACGGCGAACCCGCCGAGGCCTGGATGACCTACGGCCTCAACGACGTTGTCATCCACCGCCAACGCATCGACGAATCTGCCGCACCCGACGAGCAAAAACGCATCGAGCGGCAGAAGCTCGACGCCATGCTCGGCTTTTGCGAAGCCGCCGGCTGCCGCCGCACCCTGCTGCTCAATTATTTTGGCGAGTCCCATCCCTCCTGCGGCAACTGCGATACCTGCGTCTCCCCACCCGAACTGTGGGACGGCACCGAGGCGGCGCGCAAGTTCATGTCGGCTGCGCTACGCACCGGCCAACGCTTCGGCGCCGGTCACCTCATCGACATCCTGCGCGGCAAGGCGACGGAAAAGGTCGCTCAGTTCAACCACGACAGTCTGCCCACCTTTGGTATCGGCGCTAACCTCGACGAGGCCACCTGGCGCGGCGTCGCCCGCCAGTTACTCGCCGCCGGCCTGCTTCACGCCAATGCCCAGCAATACGGCGCGCTCCAGCTTACCGACGACGCCCGCCCCGTGCTCAAGGGCGAAACCACGCTGATGCTGCGGCGGCAAGCCCCGCGCAAGAAAACGGCCAGCCGCCGCGCCGCGCCATCGGGGCTACTGCCACCCACCACGACCACGCCGGAAAACGCAGGCATGTTCGAAACCCTGCGCCAGTGGCGTGCCACCACCGCCCGTGAACAGGGTGTGCCCGCCTACGTCATCCTTCACGACCGCACCCTGCACGAACTCGCTGCCCAATGCCCGCAAACCATGGCCGACCTGCTCAATATCAGCGGCATCGGCGCCGCCAAGGCGGAACGCTATGGCGCTGCAATACTGGCCGCACTCGAGGTCAGTTAGCGCGATTGGATGCATTAGGCGCATTGGCTGCGCCGTGCGCAGACTTGTTCGACGTATCCCGAAAATCAGCCGCCCTTGGGAGAAAGCGAGGCCCGATAGAGTTCGCCCTGGAGGTCGCGGCCCAACTCGTCGGTAATCAGCTCCCACTCCTTCGCCGCTTTGGCGAGGGCCTTCTGCGGCTTGAGCTCGCCGGTCAGCGCGGCGTGCAGCGCTTGGTCCAGGGCGCGGTAGTAGCGGTCTGACCCCGGGATGCGCAGATCGAAGATGTGGTTCGGGTTGGACAGGGCCACGCGCAGGGTATCGAGGTAGGCGCGGGCGGATTCGGGGCTGAAGCCGTTGGCCTGCCAGGCCGCCGCGTCCTCGAGGTGCGATGTGCGGGAGGGGTTGACGCCGGTGCCGGGGGTGACTGTGAGGCGCTGAGTCATGGCCCGCGAGGTCATGTGGGCGGCGAAGGCGAAGGCAGCATCCTGGTGTGCGCTTTTGCGGTTCACCAGGAAGATGTAGTTTCCCACCATGGCGGAGGCGGCGTTGCGTCGCACGTCCCAGCGCCGTGCACGGGCGTCATAGACCCGGTCGGCGCCCGGCAGCTGTGCGTAGCCCACCTTGTCGCGTACCACGGATACGGGACTGCCCGCAGCGTCGATGCCGATATTGGCCCAATCGATGGCCATGGCCGAGGCTCAGGGATCGCACGTGGTCCTCCAAGGCGCGGACGAAGCCGGGATCCGCGATGCGCGCGCGCATGGTGTCCGAATCAAAGTAGTAGGCCGGATCATCCGGATGTTTGGCATAGGCTGCGGCGCGGGCGAGAAAGATGAGCATGGCCGAGCCGTTGACCATCCGATTCCCGGCGATGCCGTACTCGATCTCTCCGTCCTGGTCCCAGTCCCAGCCCTGGAAGAAAGTGGCGATGTCGTCGTACTGGCTCCAGGTTGCGGGAGAGGCGAGCGGGTATCCGTAGCGGGCCTGGAAGCGCTTGCGGTACTCGGGGTTGTCGAAGAGATCCCGGCGGTAGTAGAGGGTAACCACGTCCCCGTCGTAGGGCAGGGCGTAGGGACGGCCGTTCCAGGTCAGCAGGTTCTGGCGGTAGATGGGCAGGATGTCGTCCCACCCGACCTGGGCACGGATCGCCTCCGGTACCTCGGCCAGGGTGTCCGCGGCGAAGAGCGGACCGCTCCAGCTTGCGGTAATCACGAAGACGTCGAAGGGCGGCGCGGCACCGCTCAGGGATTCGCGGATGCGCGCCACCGTTTCCCCCCAGCCTGGGGTGACCACGCGCACCTTGGCGCCGGTAAGTTTCTCGAAGCGCTCGGCCTCCTCGATGATCGGGCCGCTAATGAGAGCGGCGTTGAGCTTGGGGGCGACGACCATGACCGTCTGTCCCGCGTAGGGCAACGCGGGGGCCACCGCCTTCTCCCCCGCCTGATCGCGACCGCATCCGGCGAGCAGGATGATCACCGCTGACCACAGCGCAGCCCGCACATAGCTTGTCCTCTTCGAGATCATCACGCACCCCCTCGCCGGCACCCTTACAAGCCAACTCTAGCATAGGGTGACGATACCACTGGTCTATACTCGGAGCAAGGACGGGCCGGGCATCGGTCCGGGAGCGGTGTGTTTCCCTCTGGGTTCCGAAAATTATCTTTCGTATGCAGCGCGACAGCATCAAGACGCTCTCCTTCTACGGGATGATCTCGCTCGTCGTGGGCTTTCTGGTGACACTGGTGGTGCTCACCTGGCTACTGGTCAACTTCCAGGCAATCCGCCGGGACGGGCAGGTGGTGATCAAAACCTACAGCGCCCTGCTCAAGCTCAAGGACCACTCCGAGCAGCTACTTACCTCAAATAATCTGGGGGCAGGCCGACGAGTGTGGCTGGGGTCCGTGGAGGAGTTCGACCGCGAGTTCTCGAATCTGGCCGCGAGCGGCCTGTATCCCGAGGCGATGGACAAGCTCCAGGGCCTCTGGAGGGTGACACGGGCCCAGGCACAGCGGACCGAGGAGTTACTCGCCCACCCGAAGCTCCAGGCGACCGAGATGATCGACAAGCCACTGCTGCGGCGTCTGGGCGAGAACTACCAGGCGAACGCCACCAGCGAGTTCTATGTGGCGCTCAACGCCGCCTACAACGCCATCGTCTATCTGACCCAGTATGAGGACTTCCTGATCGAGGACCTCAATCGCCTGGTCAGTCGGCACAACCTGGACGAGGAGGAGCGCTTCGGGATCATCAAGACCCTCACCATCGTCCTGCCTTCGATCATCTGGGTACTGTCGCTGCTCGTCATCTGGATCATCGTGCGCTGGATCAGCGTCGTGGAGACGGAGCTCAAGGGCTATCACCACCAGCTCCAGAACCTGGTCGATGCGCGCACTGCGGAGCTTCGGGAGGCGGTTCAGCATCTCCGGCAGGCCAAGGAAGCGGCCGAGACCGCGAACCGGGCGAAGAGCACCTTCCTGGCCAACATGAGTCACGAGTTGCGCACGCCGATGAATGCCATCATGGGCATGACTGACTTGGCTTTGCGCAAGGCAACCGACCCGAAACTACGCGATCAGCTGGGCAAAGTCACCCAAGCCTCGCAGCATCTGCTTCACGTCATCAATGACATTCTCGACATTTCCAAGATCGAAGCCGAACGTCTGACGCTGGAACGGGTCAGCTTCAAGCTCGGCGAGGTGCTGGAAAACCTCATCAGTCTGATCGGCCACAAGGCCCAGGAAAAAGGTTTGAAACTGCGGATCGAACTCGCCCCGGATGTCGCCCGCCTCTCGCTCCTGGGTGATCCCCTGCGCCTGGGCCAGATCCTGCTTAACTTCACCGGGAATGCCGTCAAGTTCACTGAGCATGGATCAGTCACCATTCAAGTACAGGTCGCCGAGGAAGCCCCGGAAGATGTATGGCTGCGCTTCGCAGTGCAAGATACCGGCATCGGTATCTCGACCGAAGATCAGCATCGTCTCTTTACCGCCTTCGAGCAGGCGGATGGCTCGATGACCCGCAAGTACGGTGGTACCGGACTAGGTTTGGCCATCAGCAAGCGGCTGATCAAAATGATGGGCGGAGATGTTGGTATTGACAGTCAGGTCGATAGCGGCAGCACGTTCTGGTTTACCGTCCGGCTGGGCAAGTCTGCCGACGCCGTCCCGGCAGCGCCGACGTTTGTTCAGGACACCGCCGAAGCGCAGCTGAAAGCCTCATTTGCCGGCACCCGCATTCTGCTGGCCGAAGATGAGCCGATCAATCAGGAGGTCTCAAGAGGCTTGCTGGAAGATGTTGGATTCGTGGTGGATCTCGCCGAAGATGGCGCAATGGCAGTGGAAATGGCAATACAAACTTCCTATGTCCTGATTCTAATGGACATGCAGATGCCCAATCTCAACGGCGTCGATGCGACCCGGGCCATTCGTGCGCTACCGGGCTATGAAAACACGCCGATACTGGCGATGACCGCGAATGCCTTCGATGAGGACCGGCAAGTCTGTATTGATGCAGGCATGAACGACCACATCGGCAAGCCAGTCGATCCCGATAAGTTGTTTGAGACCTTGTTGAGGTGGCTTTCAGGGTCTCGAATCGTTCTCTCCGCTGCCACAGAATAGCAAACAGCGCCAGTGACGGCGCTACGCGCCATGCACGGCGCACCCAAGAAAAAGCCCCGGTGTGCTCAGCCGCAACTGCCCACCGCGCCACAGGCGGTGCAGAAATCGCAACCGTCCTTCTTGATGACCGTCATGTTTCCGCATTCGGCGCAGAGCGAGCCTTGGGTGACCTTGACTTCGCCCTTCTCGCGCGGGGTTTCGAGAATGCCCATTTCGCGCGTTGGGTAGCCGTTTTCGTCGAGGATGCCCAGCATCGCATAGCGGTGCATGATGAGCCGGGCGATGTAGGCAACCGTCGATGGCCAGTTTTGCTGCTTGTTGGAGCCGGGTACACGGGCCATGAAATCGCCGAGCGGCTCGGGGTAGTTGAGCAGCTTGCGCAGCTTCATGCCGATCCACGCCGGGTCCATGACGCGCATGTCGAGCGAAAGCAGGCGGGTCAGGCCGTCGAGGGCGCGCGGGTAGTTGCCGGAGAGCCAGACCGAGTAGGGACGGGTGACGCCATCGGGCAGGGTGATTTCCTTGAGGCCGAGCACGAATTCCTCGCCGGAGGCAGGGTTGGAAACGTCGACCGTCCAGGACAGCGTGCCGTCGGTGCCGGTCTTTGGTTCGTCGCGCGAGAACATGCAGTCGAGCACCGGCGTGGTGCCATCGCCGTCGAGGGCGCCCATTTGCTCGCAGCGGTAACGTACCACCTGCGCCAGCGCCGACACGGAGCCAGGCACGACACGGTGCTCGCCCACGGGCGGGAATGAAATATCGAACGATTCTTCGCCGATGGTGCGGGCGAGCACGTCGAGCTTGAGCTTGAGCCAGGCCTTGTCGTTGGCGCGCATGTCCATCGACAGTGTCTTGGCGACGGCGCCGAGGCCGCGCGGCTGTTCGACGCCGTTGACCCATATTTCGAAGGGAACCGGACGTCCTTGGCCGTTCTCGATCTGGCCGACAAATAGCGCGAATTCGCCGTGGGGCGTTTCGATCATGTAGCTCCAAGCCAGGTTGCCCTCGTGCATCCGCGGGCGACCGGGCCAGCGCAGCGAGGCCAGCACGGGCGCCGGCAACGAACCGATGGAAAGACGGCGGTTGGCGCCATCGATGACGACGTCCTGCGGTTGCTTCTGCGCGTGGCCGCTGGGTTCGACCGACAGCACCGAGCCGAGCACCTTGTTCGGGCGATAAGTGGCCAGACCCTTGAGACCGGCCTTCCAGGCCGAGAGGTAGAGATCCTCGAATTCGGCGTAGGGATAGTCCTCGGGCACGTTGACCGTCTTGGAGATCGCGGTGTCGATATAGGGCGCGACGGCCGCGACCATGTCCTTATGAGCTTGCGCCGAAATTTCCAGCGCGGTGACGAAATAGTCGGGCAGCTTGGTGACGTCGCGACCGGTGTGCTTGTACAGGCGCCAGGCGTAATCTTCGACCGCGTATTCCTTGAAGGTGCCATCGGCCATGCGCTTCTTGCGCGTGTAGGTCCAGGAGAAGGGCGGTTCGATGCCGTTGGAGGCGTTATCGGCGAAGGCCAGCGAAATGGTGCCGGTGGGGGCAATCGACAGCAAGTGCGAATTACGCAGGCCGTGCTTGCGCACCTGATCCTTGATTTCCTGTGGCAGGCGCGAGGCAAAGTTGCCGCCGGAAAGGTAGAGGTCGGCATTGAAAAGCGGGAAGGCGCCACGTTCCTTGGCCAGTTCGATCGAGGCTTGGTAGGCGCGGTCACGCATGTACTCGGAAATCTTCGTTGCCATGCTACGTGCCGCCTGCGTGTCGTACTTGAGGCAGAGCATGATCAGCGCGTCGCCGAGGCCGGTGAAGCCGAGGCCGACGCGGCGTTTGGCCGCCGCTTCGCTGGCTTGTTGCGCGAGTGGCCAGTGGGTGACGTCGAGCACGTTGTCGAGCATGCGCACGGAGGTGTCGATTTCACGGCCAAAGGCGGCAAAATCGAACTCGGCGCCATGGTGAGCCGAGTGTCCATGATGACCGCCATGGCCCTTGCGGCCTTCCTCGAAGGCATGCTTGACGAAGCGGGTCAGGTTGATCGAGCCAAGGCAGCAGCAGCCGTAGGGGGGCAGGGGCTGTTCGGCGCAGGGGTTGGTCGCCTCGATGGTTTCGCAATAGTTGAGGTTGTTATCCTTGTTCATGCGGTCGAGGAAAAGGATGCCCGGTTCGGCATGGTCGTAGGTCGAGCGCATCACCTGCTCCCACAGGTCGCGGGCGCGCACCTTGCGGTAGACCCAGTTGCCGTCCTCGCGCTGGTAGGCACCGGCCGCCAGGATGTCGGCCGAGGGCGTGGCGCGATGGGTGAGTTCGATTTCGACGTTGGCTTCCACCGCCTGCATGAAGGGATCGGTGACGCCGACGGAGAGATTGAAGTTGGTCAGGTCGCCGGCATCCTTGGCGTGGATGAATTCCTCGATGTCCGGGTGGTCGCAGCGCAGAACGCCCATTTGTGCGCCACGGCGGGCGCCCGCCGATTCGACTGTCTCGCAGGAGCGATCAAACACGCGCATGTAGGAAACGGGGCCGGAGGCACGCGACTGCGTGCCCTTCACATGGGCGCCGATCGGACGGATGGAGGAAAAATCGTAACCGACGCCGCCGCCGCGACGCATGGTTTCGGCAGCTTGCAGCAGGGCGGTGTAGATGCCGGGGCGACCATCGACGACTTCGGAGATGGAATCGCCCACGGGCTGGACGAAGCAGTTGATCAGGGTGGCGCAGAGATCGGTGCCGGCGGCCGAGTTGATGCGGCCGGCGGGAACGAAGCCGTTTTCCTGGGCATCAAGGAAGCGTGCCTCCCAATGGGCACGTTTGTCTTCACTCTCGATGGAGGCCAGCGCCCGGGCAACGCGGGTACGCACGTCGCGCACGTCGCGTTCGTTGCCCTTGGCGTACTTTTCAAGCAGTACTTCGCCGGATATTTCCTGTGGCAATAAAAGCCCAAACTGTTGATGATTAACGATTTCCTCGGGTTTTTCGGTAGTGGTGGTCATGTATTATTATCCAGGGGATTACGTGGGGCTCGTGTCGTTTGCATAGAGTGCGGGCGGAAAGATACTCCCCTGAAAAAAAAATGGGAAGCACGAAAATAGGCTTCTTTATAAAACAATTACTTAGAATGGCCGCTAGTGGTGCAGCAAGTCTCGTACCACTACATGTAGTGTGTTAGGCGTGGCTAATATGCGCGGAAAATCAGATGGTTGTGATGGTTTTTCTATTGGGACGGTGGTGGCAATCGTTACAATAGCAGCCACCATTACCGCAAAATACCGCCAAGTGCGGCTATCAGGAGAATGACAATGCAAGCAGAAACGACCAGGCATGTCTCGCCACCGCCCAGGAATTCCACCAACAAGGCCTTGCTGTTTCTCCTTTTGCTGGCTTTGATTGGCTTGGGCGTCCAGGGCTACTACGCTGGCTGGTTCAAGCAGGC
>JFJP01047109.1_pt1 | contig 10344 bp, 7 predicted proteins | sample 431651 | NCBI WGS metagenome assembly JFJP01 (sample SAMN02602958, study PRJNA72255) | Microbial mat metagenome, whole genome shotgun sequencing project. | biome: fresh water; feature: sink hole; material: water; isolation source: purple microbial (photo- and chemosynthetic) mats found in... | reverse complement strand
ATGTTGTTGTTCAACGAGTTAATTTCAGTAACTAACCCTACAACTTTGTTGTTTTCAACCTCAATTTTTATAGGCGAAAATAATTCCTTAACTACAATTCCATCTTTTTCGGCAGCTAAAATTTCTTCTTCTGAAGCCGGCATTTCGTTAATTGTTCGGCGATAAATTATATCAACAGAAGCCTTTGGAAACAAGCGTTTTGCAGTACGTGCCGCATCAATAGCCGTATTTCCGCCGCCAATTATGGAAATATTTTTTTCGGCAACAATATTTTCGTTTTTATTCGCTTTTTCAAGAAAAACAAGCGCATCGTAAACACCCTCAGCATTTTCGCCTTCAATTCCCATTTTTCGAGAAACCGGCGCACCAGTGCCAACAAACACGTAATCAAACTGTTTTCTCAAATTTTCAAAATCTTCTTTTAAAATATTTTTATTGAAATGAAACGAAACGCCCATTTCTTGAAGCTGTTGAATATCGGAAGTTAAGTTGTTGTAACTAAGCCTAAAACGCGGAATAACCAATGAAACCATTCCTCCGGCTTTGCTGTTTTTTTCAAAAACCTCTACTTTAATACCTTGTTTAGCAAGATAATAAGCGCAACTCAAACCTGCTGCACCTGCTCCAACAATTGCAACCGTAAATTTTGGATTGTGCAAAATTTCTTGTTTTTTAAGATTTCCGGCTTTCGCAAGAAAGTTTTTTATTTCTCTTATTTTCAGAGGATTATCGTAATTTATACGGGTACATTTCATCTGGCAACTTTGGTCGCAAACAGTACCGGTAATGTTGGGCAACGAATTTCGTTCAGTAATAATTTTCAGTGCTTTATCAAAATTGCCTTTTGCAGTTTCGCGTAAATATGCCGGTATGTTTTGGTTTGTAGGACAGGTAGTTACGCATGGTGCAGCAATACAATCGAAATAATTTAAGGGCGTTTTGGTTTTTATGCTTTTTTCTTTTTTTGAAGTTTTTTTGTATGCTTCATTTTTTCTACATTCATTTGCATAATTATCAAGATATTGCAAAGCGTTTCCGTTTGTTTTCTTTTCAATAAAAGTTTGAAGCGAATTTGCGCCCGCATTTTTAAATTCCGTAGAAATATTTTTAATGTATTGATTGAGACGTAAATAACCTGCCGGTTTCAATAAATCGGAACACACAGTTACGGGGTGCATGTTGCACGCCAAAATTTCGGAAACGTTAAAAGCATCAACTCCGGCAGAAAACGAAATGGGAATTTTTCCGTTAAATTCCTTTTGCAACTTGTGCGCAACTGCCACAGAAATAGGGTGTAACGCTCTGCCGCTCATGTACATCATTTCAGTTTCGGGCGTAAATATTTGTTTGTTGTTGAGCGATTCCAATGTGTTGGTCAGTTTTATTCCAAAATGCACACCGGCTTTATTTGCAGCATCTTGCAAAGTGGTAATAATATGTTTTGCCTGTTGAAATTTTAAATCATGTTCAAAAGCAATGTCGGGTATTTGCGTTTGAAAACCAAGCTCTTTGTTCAATATTTTCCGAAGTTCTTCCGCACCCAATAAAGTAGGGTTTAACTTTATGATTGTATGCAGTTTACGCTCTTTTATCAAATACATTCCTATTCGCTCAATTTCATCGGGCGGGCAACCGTGCATTGTGGAAAGCGTAATGTTGTTGGAAATGGTGTTTGGTATGGAAATAGTTGCAGCACAAGGGTGTACGCTGCAAAGTTGATGTAGCATTGCGTTTTTTTCCGTTTCGCAGTTTGCCATTTTATTGAAGAACCATTGTACGTTTTCGTTCAATATTCCGTCCATGTTGTAGCCAACGCTCATGTTGAAAATTGTTCCGGCGGTTTTATGTTTCCACAGTTTGTAACTTAACACATGTACCAAAATCCACGCTTTCAAATATTCCTCAAACGACTGTTTTACTTTCAATTCCTGCGACCATTCACAATTGTAGCCTTCATCTTGCATGTCAATACATGGCTTTGCAAGTTGCAATTCATCAAGGGTTTGTATTGTTTTCAATTCCAAATATCGAGCACCGTTGAGCCATGCGGCAATAATATTTTGTGCCATTTGAGAGTGCGGTCCGGCGGCTACGCCTATGGGTGTGGCTAATGGTTGCCCAAACTCGTTATTTAATAGCTCTTTAAAATTATCGGGGCAAAAAATTTCGTTCTCTGGAAATCCTAAAATTTCTCCTTTTTGTGAAAAAATAAAATGATACAATTTATCAATCGAAAGAGGGTAAAATTTATCGGTCATGTGATATTTTTTTTTAATTTTAGTACGAAAAAGTAGTAAATACAATAAAAAAACGTATTGAAAAAGTTATGAAAAAACGATTTCAAAAAAAAAATTGTGAAATTGGGCATCTTTCATAAATATTAAAAAGTAGTTGACACTTTTTATGTTTTTAAAAAACCTTATTTTTATTTTTTAACAGCGGCTTTCACTTTTTTATTTAACCTTATTTCCTTATTAACAAGCATTTTAATAAGGGAATAATGTTCAAATTTTGAAGAAAATGAAAATTAGCTAAATTGTAGTTAAAAATTTGGAGCCTTATTTTTTTCTATTGTGTCTATTTTTTCCTATGTTTCTATGTGTTGAAAGTGTTGATAAACAAAGGTTTAAAACACATAGTTACATAGATTTACATAGGCACATAGTCTTTTTCCGGCATCTTTTAGAATTTTCAAAAATTAAACTTCGCTCTAAATAATTCATTTTCAATAGAATAAAAGTTAGTTATATAGTAGGTTAAAAATTCAAAAAAATAAGGTTTTTTTTTAACAAAATGTAAAGTACATAAGAAAGAAGCCTGAAATTTTTATTTTGTTTCGGTAACAAAATTTGGAATTTCAATGTTCAAAATTTTGTCGCCAATTTCAAGATTTTCAATAACATCAAGTCCATCTGTAAGTTTAGCAAAAATTGTATAACGTCCGTCAAGGTGCGGGGTGGGGGAGTTTGTGATGAACCACTGCGAACCTTCGGTGTCTTTACCCGCCGAAGCCATGCCTACAAAGCCGGTTTCATAAGTAAGTTGCGAAAATTCAGAGCGAATAGAATAATCGGGCGACCCCCAGCCGTCTCCTCTGTTGCAGCCGGTTTGCACAACAAAATTGGGAACTACTCTGTGGAAAAATTTATTGTTGAAATATCCTTCCTGAATTAATTTCACAAAACTGGAAACTGTTGCCGGAGCTTCATTCACCAAAAGCGCAATTTTTATGGTGCCTTTGGTTGTTTCAATTTTTACTGTTTCGTTTTGTTTTAGTGCAGCAATTATTTTCCAATCAATATTTTGGGGTTGAAGCCCGTTTTTTTGTTCAATTGGGCGATTGGTGAAAAAAGCCGCTGTTTGTTGCAATTCATTATATGCTTCAATATCACGCGGTAACACGCAGGAATTAAGAGCTTCCGTTAAAAATTGAAAGTTTGTGATGGTTGAATTAAAATGTGAATCGGGATTTCGTAATGCTATGGCTGCTAATGAAATAACGGCTACATCTTTGCTTTTTACAGCTTCTTTGAATATTTGTGTTAAAATTTTGAATGTTTCGGAAGGGGAGTAGTTTCCGGTGGTGGAGTCAAATATTTGTTGTTCAGAGTTTTCACAAATAAGGGTTAAAGCTTCTAATGCGTAAGTGTTTAAAATAGTGGTGGTTTTATAATCTATTTGCTGACTGATAAATTGAAGTTGCGAAGAGTCGTTAGCCAAAGCAAGTAGCAGAAAACCTTTTTCGTAATCATTATCTGTGTTGTTGTATAATTCTAAGATATAGTTACTTACAGAAATTTTTTGTGGTGAATTTTTTAAAGCAGCGTTCAGCAAATTCGCTCTAACGCGCCAGTTTTCAGTTTTTTGTGCTAATGTAAAATATCTTTCAGCGCAATTTGCACATTTAAGTTATCGGCTTCTAAAGCTAAGAAAACCAGCGAAGAAGCATCAATGTATTGAAAAGAACGAAGTGCTAAGAGAGCATTAATTTTTTCGCGGTAATCGGTCTTATTCGACTTTATAATTTCGCCGAGCAGTGTGTAGGTTTCCGTTGTAACTGCTTGTCCAAAAGCTCGAATAAGCGGAATTTTCACTTCAACGTCTTCCTCTTTTTTGTAAATTTCAATCAGTTTGGGAATATATGCGCTGATGTCAATATCCTTAATTCGAGTGAAATAATTTGCTGCAAATTCCCGAACCTCGTCAGTGTGCAATTCCCCGAGCAAACCAACCGCAATTTTAGAGGAAGCCTCCGAGTAAATTCCTCTTGCAGCAAATCGAAAAAGAGCAAGCGATTGCCCTGTAAGGTATTGAATTTTAGTATGATCCAGTTTTTGAAGTACCGCAATGTATGCAAGCCCTTTTGATGTACCGCATTTTCCGATTGCTTCCAATAAATTTTTTTGAACAACTAATGAACTTTCACTTTCAAAAGCTTTTATAAGTTGTTGTTCTACAAGTGTATCGAATAACTGCCCTAATGCAAAAGCTGCGTTAATGCGCACTTCTTCATCAATATCGTTAAGCGAAGAAAAAAGTTGTGTTTTGGCTGATGTGTCCTGCACGCTTGCAAAGGAAAGGGCTGCAAGGCGGCGATATTCCGGTTTTTCGTGGGTAAGAAAAGTTAGTAAGGTTTGTGTATTGCGGTTATTTTTTGCATCATAAATCTTACGTACAATGCTATCGGAAAAAATGTTAGCCTCCGGCGATGTTTCGTTTTCCTGCGTAATTTTGTTGCACGAAAAAAATACAAATATGATAATGGAAAAACTGATAAAATATTTCATAATATTTTTTTTTCATTGTAAATAAAGATATTTTTCTCCAATTAAATCTGACAGCCTCTGTTTAATGCTTTTGTTATCAATAATTTATGCTTTTTTTTTGCAATCTGTAATTGGTTGATAAGTTGTGGTGATTTTTTTCTTTTTTAACAATGAGTGCAGTTTAAAAAAGGTCTTTTGCCCACGAATTTCACTAATTGCACGAATTTTAACAATTAATAATCAACGAGTTACTTTTAATAATTTTCACGAATTAACCTTTTAATACTAAACTCAACAATTAAATTAAAATTTGCCGCTTTTTTGAAGCATCAGAAAAAGTGAAAACTGATAAATGAAAGTTGCCTTTAAATTTTTTTTGTTTAGCTTTTAAAAACAAAGATAACTAATAAAAAGTAATTATTTTGATTATTCCGGTTATTAAGTTTTTTTTTCAAAATAAAAATTTTCTTCTGTTGTTTAAAAAAAAAACAAAACCTTGTAATTCAGATAATTTACTTATCTGAAAATTACAAGGTTTTTCCTACGATTATTTTTTTGTGTGAAATATTTTTATGTTATCGTAATGTTTTTACAACATTTTTTTAGCGAAGCCGCTGTTGTAAATTTCTGTTGTTCGCTTCGGTGGAATCTATTGATTTTCTTAAACTTTCATAAAGTTTTTTCAGTTGGTCGTTCGTAGAATTTCTAATATTCTCCATTTGCAGCAACTGGTCTTTAATTTTTTTGAGATTTGTATTCTCCACTGTTAAACGCTCTATAAGTACCACTTTTTCAGCCATTTCTCTCTGGGCACTCACCAACGAATCGTCAAGGTTCACATTGCTTCCGCTAAGTGCGGTAACTTGGTTTTGTAATTGATTGTATCGTTGCGTAACGGTTTCAACTTTCTCTTTTTCAGTAGATAAGTCGTCATTTAATTTTCTGTTTTTCAGAAAAAATAAAATTGCGAGTACTAAAAAAACGATAGCAAGAATAATAGCTATTGCGGTGAGTAAATTCGTACCGCCGTCAGAGTCGTTTTCTACTGCTTCTGTGCCTTGCGCAACAGTTTGAGTTTTAAGGGCTTTTTCTTCTGTTTTTATCGGCATAGTTTTAATATTTAGGTGAATTAATTTTGTGCTTTTGTAGAAGTTTTCTTATGAAAGAAAAATTTTCCGGTATTTTACAAAAATAAAAAAAATCAATTTATAAAAGTTTTTCTTATGATTTTTTTCTTGAATTTTTTTTCAGTTCTATGTATTTATCTGAAATTCAAATAAAAAGAAATAATTTTTTTTACAATTACAATTTTTTTTTAAGGACGTAACCAACGGCGTGCCGTTTGTTCGGTATCAAAAACTCTGATTGTAATTTTGTTTTTCAATATTTCTTTAGCTTCATTAATAGTCTGTTTCACTGAAAGATCTGCAATATAATCTGTTGGCGGAATAATTGCAATTTTGCGAATGGCGAGTTTTTCAAATAAACTTGTAACATTCTGATTTATCCACGTTTGCATTTCCGGAGAAATAGTGCAAAATTCATTTTTAATAACTATCAATAAATTTTCCCCGTCTATGGTTTCCAATAATCGGTTAAATGAATGTAATTCAAGCCGTACATCACTGCGAGCAATTAAATATGTTTCTTTTTTCCAAAAAAACGTTATTAATTTTAATGCTATATCATATTGAATTTCAGTGAAAAAGTTGTTTCTAAGTATTTGCAATTTTGTGTTAATTTTTAGTTGTTGAATGAAATATTTTTTGAAAAAAAATTATATCCAAATTGAATTAGGATTTTTTTCTAATGCAGTTTTCACAAAATCGAAAGTAGAAAGAATTTCGGGTTTGCCGTTAATAATTGCTACATCATGTTCGTAATGTGCTGAGGGTTTGGCATCTCTGGTAACAATAGTCCAGCCGTCGTTGCGTTGCCACACTTCTTTTTTTCCGAGGTTAATCATTGGTTCAATGGCTAATACCATTCCGTCTTTTAAGGCAGCACCTTTTCCTTTTTTTCCATAATTCGGAACCGAAGGTTCTTCGTGTAAACTGCGCCCTAAACCATGTCCGGTGAGTTCACGCACAACGGAATAGCCGTTTTTATGAGCGTGTTCTTGAATTGCAAAAGCTATGTCGCCAATTCTATTTCCAAAAGCAGTTTGTTCAATTCCTAAGTACAAACATTCTTTTGTAACTTTCAGTAAACTAAGTATTTCTGGTTTTACCTCACCAATTGTGAAAGAGTAAGCGTGGTCGCCATGAAAACCGTTTTTTATAACGCCGCAATCCACCGAAATAATATCGCCTTCTTTAAGAGGAGTTTTGTTGGGAATACCATGTACCACTTCGCCGTTTACGGAGGTGCAAAGCGTGTTTGGGTAGCCGTGGTAGCCTTTAAATGAGGGAGTTCCGCCGCTATCGCGAATAAATTCTTCTGCAATTTTGTCGAGTTCCAAAGTTGTAACGCCGGGTTTTATAATTTCTGCAATAATTCCCAGCGTTTTAGAAACAACCAAAGCACTTTCGCGCATCAGTTCAATTTCTTCTAATGTTTTGTAATATATCATTTTAATTGTTCTTAAAAAGATTTTTTAACTTAAAAAAGAAGCCTTTATTTTTTTTGTAGTTCGTATGTGCTTCATAATCAATAATCATTTCTTCTATTCGCTTCGATTCGGGGTGCAAAAGTTGCCAAACTTTACTCCACCCCAAAAAACCGCCAATATTTCTGTCATCTATAAAAATATCGGCATCAATTTTTCTACTTACTTTATTATCAAGTATTTCTTCGGGGTAACTGCTGTTTACGGAATAAAAATTGACACCGTTTTTTTTGCAATAATCTACAGCTTCTTCCAAACGTTTTCCGCTGCGAAAAGTCCACAAAATAAGCCGGTGGTTTTCTTTTTGGAGGGCTTTTAAAGTTTCAAAAGCAAAAAGCATAGGCTCGCCAATATTTGGGTAAGCATTTTCTACTATTGTACCGTCAAAATCTACTGCTATTATTAGGTTTTCCATATATTGAAAATCAAACTTTTACGATATTATGTTTGTTTCTGTTTTCAAAAAAACATTTTATTTTTAGTGATAATTTTTTACTTAAAGTTCTATTAATCAAGAAATAAACTGAATTATAGAAACTTTTTGTCGCTTTTTTCTTTTTTTCAAATTATTTAAAAAGTTTTGTTGCAAAAGTAAAACTTTTTTCAAAAAAATGTTTCTTTTCTATCAATTTCAAAATTATTTGTTTCTATTTTTGTTTTTTATTGAAAAATTTGCGGCTTTTAACATGTCAAATTAAAAAGGTTATTTACAGGTGAATTTCACAAATTTTAATAATTCGTATTCAACGAGTTATTTATTTTCACAATTTAACCTTTTTAAACTGAACTTATTAGAAATATGTATGACAGAAAAGGGCTAAATCCCTAAATTTCAACGGTTTATTTTAAACCCCGACCTAAAGATCGGAGCAATTGAAAATCAACTAATTAAATGATATTATAATTATTTTGTCATACTTATTGCATTAATATTCAACAGATTTATTTTTTAGCGAATTTCATGTTTTCTATTTTTTCAACTTTAAATTCAAAAAATTAATGATAACTTTTTTTTCTCGAAAAATATTTATTATCATCATTGTTTTACTATTTAGTTACTCATGTTCAACAAATTATGATAAGCGCGGCAGATTGATGGTTGTGGTTACAACCGGACAAATTGAAGACGCAGTGCGTAACATTGCCGGTGATAGCGTGTTGCTTCTTCCGGCTCTTTGTGGTGCGGAGGAAAATCCGCATAGTTATACGGCTACTACAAACGATATCAAGAATTTAAGTTATGCTGATATTGTTTTCTACAACGGTTTTTTACTGGAAGAGCAGATGCAATATGTTTTGAACCGTTTGGGAAGTGAAAAAGCGGTTGCGGTTTCAAAAGATATTCCGGAGGAAAAACTTTTGAAAATGGAACACAAAGGCTCTGTAATGGGCACTGACCCACACATTTGGAACAATCCGAAAAGTTGGATTTTATGCGTGAAAACAATAACCGAAATCCTCTGTGCTCGGGATTCTGTAAACGCTAACTATTTTCGAGCTAATTCATTAAAATATATTGCAGAAATTGACTCTTTGCATAATTATGCTATTCGTGAGTTTAGTAAAATTGAACTGAAAAACAGAATATTAGTGAGCAGCCACGATGCTTTTAATTATTTTGCACAAGCCTATAATATTAAAACTGTTGCAGTTATGGGCATTAGCTCAAACTCTGAAACAGGAATAAATAAAATTAGAGAACTTGCCGATTTTATTGTTGAAAATAAAGTACATACTATTTTTATGGAAAGTTCCGTTAATCCAAAAGGAATTGAGGCACTTAAAGAAGCAGTTGAGTCGCGTGGCGGGCAAGTTGAAATTTTTCGGAAACCGCTTTTTTCTGACGCACTTGCTATGTTTCCGCCTGAAAATACGTATCTTGGAATGTTGAAAAGTAATATTGATGCAATGGTGGAAGGCATGAAAAATAATGGAAAATAATTTTTTTGTTTTTCAAATTTTTATTCACGTTTTTTTTCATTAAAACTTTATGAATACTCTGTTATTTAAAGTAATAACTACTTCATTTGCTAAAAAAAAATTATATTATAAAATTTTGACTTTTTAATATACCAAAAAATATAATTGTGCGTTATTAATCAAAACTCTTTTGAAAAAAAACCACTGAAACACACATTCTCTATTCATGAAAAGCTTTGGACTGATGAAAATTAAATATTAATTGCAGAAATTATTCCGCTAAAATATCTAAAGCCTATGAAAAAGACTTATACACTCTTTTATTCAATAAATGATTTTAACAATGAAGAATGTCAAATTATTGATACAGAAGAAACTCGACAATTTGATGATAGAGCCACCGCAACATTTGGTAGATTCTTTAATTGATTACGCCGTAAATACTCGGTAAATAACGGCGATGAACTATTGCTTTATTTCGTTTGTAAATTTTTATTTTAAGTGCTGAGCCAATATTATTTCATTTTTGAATTTTTTTTGAATTTCCTTAAATTCAACTGTTTATGATAAACATTTTTTAAATAAAATTGGCTAAGCACTATTTTTATTTCTTGGCAAATTTAATCTTTTTGGCAAAATTTATTTGTATTTTTGATTATCAATAGTTTATGATAGAAATATAATTCATTGATAATCAGTAACGGAATAAATTCCGTTCTACTTGTGCAACAAAAGTTGGATTTTAATATTCCAACTTTTGTTGCTCTTTTTTTGTAAAAATTTGTTTTATTGAAAAAAAATGTAATTTTGATAGAAATTTTGAAATTATTTTAATTCTTTTTGTAAAACAAATTTTATTGTAAAAATTATGAAAATCTTAAAAGTTTTTGTTGCTATTTTATTGATTATTAGTGCTATTGTGCTTGGCGTGCTGTTTTATTACGGTTTCTTTGAAAAAATAGTTTTAACCGAACAACAATCCGGTGGTGAATGGGTTGTGTACAAAGAAATGAAAGGCGATTACAGCAATGCCGGAAAAGCTATGGAAAA
>JFJP01006065.1_pt1 | contig 10344 bp, 9 predicted proteins | sample 431651 | NCBI WGS metagenome assembly JFJP01 (sample SAMN02602958, study PRJNA72255) | Microbial mat metagenome, whole genome shotgun sequencing project. | biome: fresh water; feature: sink hole; material: water; isolation source: purple microbial (photo- and chemosynthetic) mats found in... | reverse complement strand
GCGCCAGAAGGCCGAGGTGATGGCCCGGTTCCGGGCCGACTACGCAGCACTCAAAGCGGGCTGGGGTGGCTACCGCGGCTTCGACGCCTGGGTGGCCCGGGCCAACAATGCCAGCTTCGGGGCCCAGGCCGCTTACGACGACCTGGTGCCCGGCTTCCTGGCGCTCTTTGAGCGGGAAGGCAGCGACTTCGAACGGTTTTATGATGCGGTGCGCGTCCTGGCCAAACTGCCGCCCGAAACCCGCGAGGCGGTGCTGGCCGACCTGGGTCGCGTGCACCTGGTTGCAGACCGCTCACCCGCCGCTGCGCTTCGCTGATCCCACCCAACACCCACCGCCCCATGGCCGACATTCACATTCAACGCCAACACCACCTGGGCCTCAGCGGCGCGCGCAAGGTGGCCTGGCAATGGGCCGAACAGGCTGAGAGCGAGTTCGGCATGGAATGCACCTACGAAGAGGGTGAGGACTGCGACGAGGTGGCGTTTGGCCGCAGCGGTGTCAGCGGCACCCTGCGGGTCACCGCCGACCACTTCGAGCTCGATGCCCGGCTGGGCTTCTTGCTGGGCGCGTTCCGCGAGCGCATCGAGAGCGAAATCGTCAAGAACTTAGACGAGTTGCTGGCGGCCAAGAAGCCCGCGGCGCGCAAAAAGAAAACCTGATCCGGCGCGCCCGAATCGGTCTGCCGATTCAGCGCAGCGATTCGATCAGGTCGATGTACTGCTGCATCGCCTCATCGGCCGAGTGGCCCTTGCACTGGTTCCAGGCATCCCACTTGGCGCGGCCCACCATGTCGCCGAAGCCGGGTTTCTTGTCGGCGTTGTCGCCGGCGGTGGCCTGCTTGTACAAGCCGTAGATCTTCAGCAGCGTGGCGTTGTCGGGCCGCTCGCTGAGGTTTTTGGAGTTGGCCACGGCGGCTTCGAAAAGGGTTTTCAGATCGGACATGCGGAACTCCTGAACAAGGAAATGAGAGGCCCGGGTAGGGACAGCCCGGTATCTTACGGTTTGCGCTGGCGGCACAATAGACAGCCGCCCCCAACAACAAGCCCCGCCTGAGCGCACCGGACCCGCCTCCGATGCCAAGGCAGCGGGTCACAGGAGACACCATGGTCCAGCGCATTGCCGCCGCCGCGCCGCCAGAACACCCGCGCCCCGCAGTCCGTGCGCGCCGGCGCGCACCGGCAGCAAAGCCAGCACCCACCGCGCGCCGCGCCGCCGCGCCCACGCTGGTGAGCGCGCTCGGGCTCGAAGGGGAGCGCATGAGCAAGGTCGACACCGCCTGGCTGCGCATGGACTCAGACTCGAACCTGATGATGATCCTCGGTGTGTGGGTGCTGCGGCCCGGCGTGTCGCTGGCCGATCTGCGCGAGCGGGTGCGCGAGCGCCTGCTGCCGTACCGCCGGTTTGTGCAGGTGGCACGGCAGGACGCCACCGGCGCCCACTGGATCGACGACCCCGATTTCGACATCGAGCGCCATGTGCTCAGCCGACCGCTCGAGCGAAAACGCGGCCAGGCAGCGCAAGCGGCACTGCAGGCGCGCATTGCCGACCTCGCCCTGCAGCCGCTGGACCATGCGTATCCGCTGTGGTGCTTTGAACTGGTGGAGGACCATGAGGGCGGCTCGGCGCTGATCGCGCGCATTCACCACTGCATTGCCGACGGCATCGCGCTGATCAGCGTGATGATGAGCCTGGTGGATGGCGGTCACCTGCCACCCAAGCGTGTGCGCAAGCCCTCGCGCGCAGGCGTGGAGGGCGCGGAAGACTGGGTTGCCGACACGCTGATCCGGCCACTGGGCGACCTCACCGCCCGCGCCCTTGAGGTGGCCGGCGGCAGCGCCGCGCGGTCGCTGGCCCTGATGGCGGCGCCCCAGCAAGGCCTGAGCGACACGCTGGACCAGGCGATGGATCTCGCTCGCATGGGTGGCCAACTCGCCAGCGATCTGGCCGCCCTGGCGCTGATGCCCGACGACTCCCCCACGCGCCTGAAAGGCCAGCCGGGTCGCGCCAAGCGTGTGGCCTGGTGCGATCCGCTGCCGCTGGCCGATGTGAAGGCGGTGGGTAAGGCGCTGAACTGCTCCATCAACGATGTGCTGCTCAGCTGCGTGGCGGGTGCCATCGGCTCCTACCTGAGGGCGCAGGGCGATGACACCCGCGGCCAGGAAATCCGCGCCATGGTGCCGATCAACCTGCGCCCGATGGAAGACGCCTGGAAGTTGGGCAACCATTTCGGCCTGGTTCCGCTGGTGCTGCCGATCGGCCTGGACAACCCGATTGAGCGCGTGTTCGCGGTGCGCGCGCGCATGAACGAACTCAAGGGCAGCCTGCAACCGCTGCTGACCTTTGGCCTGCTGTCGATCGCGGGCCTGATGATCAAGCCGGCGCAGGATGCGCTGCTCAACCTGTTCGGCAAAAAGACCACCGCGGTGATGACCAACGTGCCTGGCCCGGCCCGCAAGCTCAAGCTGTGCGGCGCCACGCTGGAGCAGAACATGTTCTGGGTCCCACAGACGGGCAGCGTGGGGCTGGGCGTGTCGATCCTGAGCTATGGCGGTGGCGTGCAGTTTGGCGTGATCGCCGACACCGGGCTGTGCCCCGAGCCCCAGCGCATCGTGGACGAGTTCACGCCCGAGTTCGAGCGCCTGCTCACGGTCACGCTGATGCTGCCCTGGGGGGATTAGGCTCCCCCCGCGCCGCTTCGCGTCACCCCCCAGGGGGCAACGCTGGCGGCCCGGCAAAGCCGGTTCCGCGGCGTTCTGGGTTCAAGGCATCGCGCGCCGGACAACCGCTGCCAACGAGAGGAAGTTATTCCAGGGCGCCGCAGAACCGGCTTTGCCGGGCTGCCAGTGCCACCCCTATGGGGTGACGCCGTCAGGCGGCGCGGGGGAGAACCGATTTTTCGCCACTTCCAGCAGGCCGTCGAAAATCAGGCTGTCGACCAGCTCAACCTCGGTTGACATGCTGGGCGCCATCTTCCAGCCGGCGCCGCCGGTCATGTAGACCCGCGGCTCGTCGCCGCAGTGGCGCCGCAGGTTGTCCACCATGCGCTGCACCGCGCCAGCGATCGCGAAGGTGCCGCCGCTGGTGAGGGCGTCGCTGGTGTTGGTGGGGAAATCGCGCACCTCGCCGGTGGGCACATGCAGGCCGGCCGTGCCGGACTCCAGCGCGCGCAGCATGATGCCGTGGCCCGGCAGGATGATGCCGCCGAGAAACCGGCCGGCGGCATCCACCGCCTCAACCGTCACGGCGGTCCCCACCATGACCACCACACAGGGCCCGACCGCACCCTGCGAAAGCAGCCGATGACGAGCACCGATCATGGCAATCCAGCGGTCTGAGCCCAGCCGCGCCGGGTGGTCGTAGCCATTGGTCAGTCCCGCCTCATGCTGGCTGGACACCACCCATTGCGGGCTCACATCCCACAGCTCCAGCTGCTCGTGCACACGGCGCCTCACCGCATCGCCCGCCACCACACAGCCCAACACCCAGCGCGGGGCCGGCAGCGCAGACCACTCGCCCTCGGCCAGGGTTTCGATGTTTTCCAGGAACTCCGCACCCTGGGCCACCAGCCGGGCGCCCGGCCTGGGCTCCTCATACAGAGCCCACTTCAGGCGTGTGTTGCCAACATCCAGGGCCAAAAATGTCATGGCAGCATTATCACCACGCGCCGCATGCAGGCAATCAGATCAGACCCACCCAGCAGGCACGCTGCACGGCGGCGAGCTTGTTGTCGGTCTGCAGCTTGGCCATGGCATTGGCGAGGTGGTAATTCACCGTGCGCTCGGAACAGTCCATGTGCGCTGCGCTCTCGCGGGCGGTCAGGCCCTCAAACGCGAAATTCAGGCTTTGCTGTTCGCGCGGGCTCAGGCACACCCGCTGCTCGGCGATCGCCCGGCGCAGCAGCGGCCAGATGTTGCAGGCCGACCAGGCCAGCGCGGTGGCCTCGGCGCGGTCGGTGAAGGTGCGCGAGCTGAACATGAAGCACTCGAAGGCACGCCCGGCGGGCAGGCTGAAAGCCACCCTCACGAGCGTCTGGTGCCCGTGGGTCAGCCACAGCCGACGCCATTCGTCAGCCTGCCCCCAGGCCGCCTGGGCCATGTCTTGCCAGGCCACCAGCGGTGCGTCGCTGTCGCGCCAGCTGGCGCCGAAGTCTTGGCTCTGGGCGAGTGCCTGCGCGGCAGCCAGCAACCGCGGCGGGTGCACCGCCAACACCTCCCGATCATCGCGACCACCCAAGGGATTGGGGCCGAGCACCACCACCGATTCCACGCTCTGCTCGCGCAGCGCGGCCATCCAGTCGGCCAGGACAGCATCGACGCGCAGGCTGTCAAAGTTGACAGGCAGGTTCATCATCCCTGGGCCGGTGCACGGTCACAATAGCCGACCCGCTGCAGACGCTCGTCGAGCGAGGAAGAGATCGTCATTGGAAGGAGTCCATGGTGTCTTTGGACCGGTTGTGGTTCTACGGCGCAAAAATGCGCTTGTCGAGATGGTTGCGGGACGAGGTGATCAGCGTACCGCTGGAGCCGATTTTGCACCCATCGCGCGAGCGGCTGCAGTGGCTGGGTGTGTCCACCATCATTGGTCACGCCACCTTTGCCTACGTCTGGGGCACGCTGATTGCGCAGCCCTTTGAGAGCGTGCCGCTGCGCATGCTGCTGGGCGCCTTGGGCATTGCTCTGCTGCTGCCGGCGGTGAACCGTGACCTGAGCGCCCGCGTCACCCTCTGGGCCTTCGGTCTGATCTGCTGGCTGCAACTGCCGCTGTTTTTTTTCTGGATGTACTGGATGAACCATGGCAGCGCGGTCTGGCTCGCCAGCGTGGCTTGCATGATCGTCATCTATTACCACCTCACCGACTGGCGCATCGCCACGCTGGGCATGGCCAGCGGCATGGCGCTGAGCTTGCTGCTGGCGCACCCGCAGCCGCTGGCTGGGCACGATCCGTCGCTGAGTCTGGACCACTTGGTGGTGCTTGGGTTTGCCTGGGTTTGTGCGCTGCTGCTGGGCGCCTCCTCCGCCAACCTGCGCCGCACCCGACTGACCAACACCCTGAGCACGATGGCGGTGATGGCGCACGAACTGCGCACACCGCTGGCCACCATGAACCTGATGGGCGATGTGCTGCGCACGCTGGCACACAACGACGTGTCGGAGAGCAGGCGCCACACGATTGAAGATCTCGCCAGCCGGCTGCAAAACCTGGTGCGCGGCATGCACCAGCAGATCGACACACAGATAGGCAACGCCCAGCTGATGCGCCTGCCGCGCGAGAAAAGCGCGTTGCAGGCGGCAGAACTGGTCAACGAGGTTGTTCAAAACTACCCTTACCGGTCCAGCAGCGAGCGCGATTGCGTGCGGCTGCAGGTGCAGCACGACTTCTGCTTTATTGGCTCGCGCACGCTCTTTGCACAGACGCTCTCCAACCTGATCAAGAACGCCCTGCACGCACTGGCCTCGGCGCGCCACGCACCCAGGCCGGGTGATCTGCGGATCGACGTGGGCCTGCACCGCGGCAGAGGCCGCATCGCCGTCTCGGACGATGGTGTGGGCATTCCGCACGCGCGCCAGCGGCGCATCTTCGAGCCCTTTTTTTCCAGCCCGCCAGGCGTCGGACATGGCCTGGGCCTGTCCTTCTGCAGGCGCGTGGTGGAGGCTGCACGCGGCAGCATCACGGTGTACGCTGAGCCCGAGGTTGGCGCCGTATTCCTGATCGACTTGCCGCTGCACACCCCCACCCACTGAAGCACCGGGTGTGCTCTCCAAATTCCACCAGACGACATGTCCCTCTCCCTCTCTCTTTTCCACCGACCCGGCAGTGTGCTGTTTCTGGACGACGACACCGAGTACCTGGAGATGCTGGGCATGGTGATGCCAGCCCACTGGCAGGTGGAGCTGTTCTCGCGGCCCGCTGCGTTCGCGCGACGCATGGTGGGCGAACCGGCGCGCTGGGAGGCCGACGCGGCCACCCAGCTGCACATGATCGACCGCTGGCGCCAGGGCCAGCCGCTGCTGCCCCAGGTGCTGCGTTACTGGGCCAACCAGCCGCAGCGCCACCAACTGGGCAAGACCTGCGTGATCGACTACGCCATGCCCGGCACCAACGGTCTGGATGTGCTGGAAACGCTGATCGACTGGCCGGGCTCGCGCGTGCTGCTCACCGGCCAGGCCGACGAGCAGGTGGCGGTGCAAGCTTTCAACCGCGGCCTAATCGACCAGTTTGTGCCCAAGCAGGCGCGCGACATCACCCGCGTGCTCATGGGCGCGCTGCGCAAACTCGGGCAGGCCGCGCATCCGCGCGTCAACACCCTTTGGCGCGTCACGCTGCGCCCGGCCCAGCAGTCGATCCTGCAGATTCCCGCCATCGCCCAGGCGCTGCAGGCTTACACCGAGAGGCACTGGGTGGAGTACGTGGTGCTGGACCAGCCATTCGGGCTGCTGGGCATGGATGCCGCCGGGGGCTGCCATTGGCTGCAGCTGGAGCCAATGTCCAGCCTGGGCGACCTCGCTGAGTTGGCCGGCGCGGCCGGCCTGGGTTCGGAGATGGTTCGCGCGGTGGAATCTGGCCAGCGGCTGCCCGCGATCGAGCTGCACCAGCAACTGGGCCTGCGCGGACCGATCCGGACCGCGCCGACCCTTTCCATGGGCGACGACACCACGTTGACCGCGGCGCTGTTCACCCTGGGTGACGACGACCTGCCCGCCCCGATCTACCCCTACCGGCACTTCCTGGCCTCCCAGGGTGGCCGCATCATTCAGGACGATTGATCGGGGCTGGCGCGGCGGGCAGTGTGCTGGAGCGTCAAGGCGGCCATGACCGATTTCGCTCAGCCGCTCAGTGCTGCCGCCAGGGCAGGCCGTGGTGGCGCCAGCCGCCGAGTTGCCCGCGCTGGGCCTGTGCGTTCGGGTCGCCCTCGAAGCCTTCGAGAATGTTGAAGGCCTCCAGACCCAGCTGCGTGGCGCGCTGGGCAGCGGCGATCGAGCGCACGCCGCTGCGGCACAGCAGCACCAGTTTTTTGCCACCCGCCGCGGCCTGCTGAATCGCCTGGTCGAACTGCGGATTGAGCGCCATGCCCGGCCATTGCTTCCAGGCCACCGGCACCCCGCCCGGCACAAAGCCAACCCACTCGCGCTCGGCATCGGTGCGCACATCCACCAGCACCGCCTCACCCGCCTGCACCCAGCGCCAGGCCAGTGGCGGTGACACATCCCCGGCGTAGCCCGCCTGCGTCGGGCGCGGCTGCATCAGCAAGGCGCCGTCGGCATCGTGGCGCAGGCCGGAACTCAGGTTGGCCGGCACCGCCTCGTCGATGCGGCGCGGGCGGGGCAGGTCCAGCGCGGCCATGGTGGCCAGAAATTCCGCCTCGCTCTTGCCCGCAATGCGCGCATTGCCGGCCTTCTCCTGCCCAATGCTGGAATGGCTGCGGCCCTGGTAGTCGTGGCCGGGCCAGACCGTGGTCTGCTCCGGCAGGGCAAACAGCACGCGGGTGATGCTGTGGTACAGCGCGCTGGCGCTGCCCGACTGGAAATCGGTGCGGCCGCAGCCTTGGATCAGCAGGGTGTCGCCGGTGAACACGTGGTCGCGCCAGACAAAGCTCATGCTGCCCGCGGTGTGGCCTGGCGTGTGCAGGGCCTGCAGCGTCTCGGCACCAAAGCGAAGCGTGTCGCCGTGCTGCAACTGCACGCCCGCCGTGCCGATGCCGCAGCCCAGCGGTGCCGCGGTTCGGGCGCCAGCCAGCTCGGCCAGCTGACCGGCGCTGGTGATGTGGTCGGCGTGGGCGTGGGTTTCCACCGCCCACACCAGCCTCAGGCCGTACTCGTGCAATACCGCCAGATCGCGCTCGATCTGCTCGTCCACCGGGTCGATGATCAGCGCCTCGCGGCTGGCCTGGTCGAACAGCAGGTAGGTGTAGGTGCTGGAGGCGGGGTCAAAGAGTTGAATCGGTTTCATGGTGCTCGCGGTGTCGTTGGCGCGGTGGTGTCGTATTTTGCAATGCACCACTGTCATGGCGCCGGCAACGGCATCGCCACCGGCCCAGACCCAAGCCTGCCCCATGGCAGGCCGAACCGGGTTAACATTTAAGTTGGCGTTTACGTTTACGTAAACGTCAATTCAACACCAACCCAGAGCGGCGCCTCAGCGACCCGCCACGAGACAAGCATGAATCGCCAAGCCGCCACCGATCTGCCGTTCCCCCGCGCCGCCCTGCATGCAGCCAAGGGCAGCACCTGGAGCGAGTGGCAGTGGCGCGAAAGAAAAGCCTCCCTGAACGACTGGGACCCGGCCGCCAAGCCGTTCTCGAACGGCATGAAGAACGGCGACAAGACCACGGTGGATCAGCTCGCGCAAGAAATCGACGTGCTGCAGAACCTCTTCTTTGCCGACGGCCGCTACAAGATGCTGCTGGTGCTGCAGGGCACGGACACCGCCGGCAAAGACGGCGCGGTGCGTGGCGTGTTTGCCCGCACCAGCCCGCTGGGTGTGCACACCGTGGGCTGGAAAGCGCCCACTGCGGTGGAGCGCGCGCACGATTTTCTCTGGCGCATTCACCATCGGGTGCCGGGGGCGGGCGAGATCATGGTGTTCAACCGCAGTCACTACGAAGACGTCCTGGTGCCGGTGGTCAACGGCCAGATCACGCCCGAACAGACGCGCCAGCGCTATGAGCAGATCAACGCCTTCGAGCGCATGCTGGCGCAGTCGGGCACCGTCATCCTCAAGTGCCTGCTGCACATCAGCAAGGAAGAGCAACGCCAGCGCCTGCAAGACCGGATCGACGACCCGGCCAAACACTGGAAGTTCAGCCTGGACGACATCGCCGTGCGCAAGCAGTGGGACGCCTACCGGCAGGCCTACGACAACGCGCTGCAGGCCACCCACACCGACTGGGCCCCCTGGACGGTGGTTCCAGCCGACTCCAAGACCCACCGCAACCTCATGATCGGCACGCTGGTGCGCGACAGCCTCAAGGCGCTGGACCTGCGCTTCCCGGCGCAAGACCCGGCCCATGCGGGCTTGCGGGTCGAGTGAATTCACGCCTCCGCCCTGCCACATCCCGCGCCTGTTCTTCCGCTTCAACCCACGCCCCCTGCCATGACACAACTTTCTGCCGACTACCAGGCCCTGGCCAACTACCGACCGGCCAACAAGGTGCGCTTCGTCACCGCCGCCAGCCTGTTCGACGGCCACGACGCCGCCATCAACATCATGCGGCGCATCCTGCAGGGCATGGGTGCCGAGGTGATCCACCTGGGCCACAACCGCTCGGTGGACGAGGTGGTCACGGCCGCGCTGCAGGAAGATGCGCAGGGCATCGCGATCAGCTCCTACCAGGGCGGCCATGTGGAGTACTTCAAGTACATGGTGGACCTGCTCAAGACCCGCGGCGGTGAACACATTCAGGTGTTCGGCGGGGGCGGCGGCGTGATCGTGCCGAGCGAAATCCGCGAGCTGCAAGACTACGGCGTGACGCGCATCTACAGCCCGGAAGACGGCCAGAAGATGGGTCTGGCCGGCATGATCGGTGAGATGGTGATGCGCTGCGACCGCGACCTCAGCCCCTTTGCGCCCACGTCCCTGGCAGCCATTGAGGGCCAGGGCGAGATGAACTGGCGCGCACTCGCGCAACTGATCACGGCGCTGGAGAACGGCAAGGCCGACGCCGCCATCGTGAGCGCGCTGCGCGACCAGGCCAAGGCCAGGCAGGTGCCCGTGCTCGGCATCACCGGCACCGGTGGCGCAGGCAAGTCCTCGTTGACCGACGAACTCATTCGCCGCCTGCGCCTGGACCAGAACGACAGCCTGCGCGTGGCGGTGATCAGCATCGACCCCTCGCGCCGCAAGAGCGGCGGCGCCTTGTTGGGCGACCGCATCCGCATGAATGCCATCAATCCGTGGAGCCAGGGACAGCGTGTCTACATGCGCAGCCTGGCCACACGCGACTTCGGCAGCGAGATCAGCGCGGCCCTGCCCGACGTGATCGCCGCCTGCAAGGTGGCCGGCTTCGACCTGATCGTGGTCGAGACCTCGGGCATCGGCCAGGGCGATGCTGCCATCGTGCCGTATGTCGATGTGCCGATGTATGTGATGACACCCGAGTTCGGCGCCGCCAGCCAGCTGGAGAAGATCGACATGCTCGACTTTGCCGAGTTCGTGGCCATCAACAAATTCGACCGCAAAGGCGCGCCAGACGCCCTGCGTGACGTGGCCAAGCAGGTGCAGCGCAACCAGGAAGCCTGGAGCACCCCGCCCGACCAGATGCCGGTGTACGGCACCATGGCCGCGCGCTTCAACGACGACGGCGTGACCGCGCTGTACCAGGGCCTCAAGGCCCGCCTGATCGAACT
>JFJP01007527.1_pt1 | contig 10345 bp, 5 predicted proteins | sample 431651 | NCBI WGS metagenome assembly JFJP01 (sample SAMN02602958, study PRJNA72255) | Microbial mat metagenome, whole genome shotgun sequencing project. | biome: fresh water; feature: sink hole; material: water; isolation source: purple microbial (photo- and chemosynthetic) mats found in... | reverse complement strand
CAAGCGGCAGGCGCAGGCCCATGGGCGAGTCACCGGGCATCAAATACATGCGTTCATCGCGCAAAAACCACGGCCCGGTGGTCCAGGCCGCACCATAAGACTCGTCATAACCTGCCACCTTGACCGGCAGCACGTAACCGATGGGTGAGTCGAGCTTTTGCTCAAACACCCGGCGCAGACGGGCGCGTTCCATCTCGTCGTCGAGTTTTGAATTGAACGGGTCCACATTGACCGGCAGACGGCGTTCACGCCACAGGTAATACCAGGTGTCTTCAAAAGCAGTCTGGATGAACTTGGCAGTGACACCCAGCTTGGCGGCCAGCAGCGTGGTGAAGCGTTGCGCATCGGCGCTGGTGTAATGGCTAGGTACCCGCTCGTCGGCAAACAGGCCTGGGTTGGCCCAGACTGGCTCACGGTCCTTGCGCCAGTAAATGTTCAAGGCCCAGCGTGGCAATTGCTCACCCGGATACCACTTGCCCTGGCCAAAGTGTAAAAAACCCCCTTGGCCGTATTCCTGGCGCAGCTTGTGCACCAATTCAGTGGCGAAGCCGCGTTTGGTTGGGCCCAACGCATCCGTGTTCCATTCTGGTGCATCACGGTCGTTCACGGCCACAAAAGTGGGTTCGCCACCCATGGTCATGCGCACATCGCCTTCCATCAGTTCCTGATCAACGGCATCTCCCAGCGCCATGACCGCTGCCCACTGCTCTTCGGTGTAAGGCTTGGTAACGCGTGGGGCTTCGTAAATACGTGTGACGGCCATGTGGTGGGCAAATTCAACCTCGGATTTGTCCACCCCCCCCTCGATCGGTGCAGCGCCTGAGGGCTGCGGGGTGCAGGCCAGCGGAATATGGCCTTCGCCGGCCAGCAAGCCCGAGGTGGCGTCCAGCCCAACCCAGCCAGCACCGGGCAAATACACCTCACACCAGGCGTGCAGGTCGGTAAAGTCCACTTCGGTGCCACTGGGGCCGTCGAGTGCCTTGACGTCGGGCTTGAGCTGGATCAGGTAACCCGAGACAAAACGTGCGGCCAGGCCGCAATTGCGCAGCAGTTGCACCATCAGCCAGGCCGAGTCGCGGCACGAGCCTGATTTAAGCGTCAACGTTTCTTCGGGGGTTTGTACGCCTGGCTCCATGCGGATGGTGTACTTGATGTCGTGATGCACCAGGGTGTTGAGGTCCACCAAAAAGATCACACTGCGCCGCTTGGTGCGGTCAATCTTGTCAAGCTGGGCTTGCAGCAAAGGAGTGACCGGGTCTGGGATCAGGTAGGGGGCCAACTCTTGCTTCAGGTCGGCCTGGTAGTTGAACGGAAATTCTTCAGCGTCAGGCTCCAGAAAAAAGTCAAACGGGTTGTAGACCGCCATGTCCATCACCACATCAACCGTAACCTTGAACTCTTTGGTTTTGTCAGGAAACACCAGGCGCGCCTGGTAATTGGCGAACGGGTCTTGCTGCCAGTTGATGAAGTGGCCTTCAGGCTCAACCTTGAGCGAATACGAAATGATCTTGCTGCGGCAGTGTGGGGCAGGGCGCAGGCGAATGGTTTGCGGCCCCAGGTTGATCAGGCGGTCGTAGGAGTAATGGGTAACGTGGTTCAGCGCAGCATGAATGGTCATGGAGAGGTCTCAAAAAGGTCCCAAAAAAAGCGGGCTTTGAATCAAAAAAAGGGACGTTTGACAACTGTCAGAGCAAAGCAATGTTAGTGCCAGTCGCTTGCAAGCGGATGACGTGGCCGAAACAGAATTTTAAGAGACAGTCAAAACTACAGTAAAGATAGCTTTAAGCGCTTATTGAATAAGGGCTGATGGCCATTTTTGAAGGGAAATGAAGTTGCAAACAAGGCCCCGGGTGCTGGCTGCCTTGCCTGACGGGCGGCGTTGCATTTGCGTTGTGGCACCCTGGTTTGCGGCTTTGGTTTGAAGCACTGAGCCCATCGTTTCACCAAAACAATAGCGCTTCTGGTCAGGCGGCTAGGCTGGCATTTTTCGGTGGCGAATTGTCAGTAGTCGCAGTGGCGTTGTGGGCAGGCTCAAAAATCACACTCTGGATGGACCCTTGCCACACGCCTGTGGCACGTCTTCGCGCTAAGGGTTGTCGTTGGCGGATGACAGAACCCTGCGGGCACCGTCAAAGCGCCGGGACCAATACGACTGCCCCATGTTATCGACCCTGACTTCGTCACCCGGTTTGGGCGAGTGCACAAACTTGCCTTCGCCAATATAGATGCCAACGTGGCTGAAGGCGCGGCGCATGGTGTTGAAAAAAACCAGATCGCCCGGTTGAAGGTCAGATTTGTCAATGCGTTGGGTAGCGGCAGCCTGTTGCTCCGCCCTGCGTGGCAGGATCAGGCCAATGGTCTGCTCATAGGTCGCTTTCACAAATCCGCTGCAGTCAAAGCCGGCTTCTGCCGAGTTGCCACCACGCCGGTAGGGCACGCCCAGAAAACCCAAGGCATTGGTCACAAGGACAGAGGCTTTGTCGGTGACCGTTTGACGAACCTGATCGATCTGGGACAACACCACTTTGCCCATCATGAAAGGACCGGTATCTTCAGGGGCATCAACAGGGTTCGCGTGCACCGCGCTGACCAGCAGGAAACTAAACATAAAGGCTGAAATTCGCATGGGCGCTAGCATAACAGGAGTTTGTGCACTATTCTGACGTCATGTCAGTTATTGAAATCATCCGTAAGCTATTGAATATAAACAATATATTAATAAGTTCGATGTTCGTGGCGGATCGCGTGGCTCCTTTGAGCGCATAGCGGCGGCCTGATATCACTTGCCGTCTTGGTTGTTGTGAAGCCGGTTTTGTTGCTGCCCCTTTTTCAAGTGGCATTTTGAAAAACTCAAATGTTCGGGCTCGGTCGTCGGGCGCGAACAGCACCCAACATCTGTCAATCTTTATAGCGACCTATGACCGTCCGATAAGGATATGAGAAGAGTTTTCCTTCACCTTGAAGGTGCTAACGATGTGCTCAAGGTGTTCGGCCTGATCTTGCAGCGACTGCGCCGCCGCCGCCGCCTGTTGCACCAACGCGGCGTTTTGCTGTGTCACTTCGTTCATCCGGGCAATGGCGCTGCCAACGCGTTCGATGCCGCTGGTCTGGTCTGCCTCGGCCACCGAGATTTCGGCCATGATGTCTGTGACGCTCTGGATGCTTTTCACAATGTCGTTCATGGTGCGACCGGCTTGCTGGACCAAAACACTGCCCGCTTCGACTTTGCTGACAGAGTCGCCAATCAAGGCCTTGATTTCCCGCGCTGCATCGGCCGAGCGCTTGGCCAGGCTACGCACTTCGGATGCCACCACGGCAAAGCCGCGGCCTTGCTCGCCAGCCCGTGCCGCTTCCACTGCCGCATTGAGCGCCAGAATATTGGTTTGAAAGGCAATGCCGTCAATCACCGCAATGATGTCCACGATGCGTTTGGAAGACTGGTTGATCGAGCCCATGGTGTCGATCACGCCAGACACCACCGAGCCACCCTGCAGTGCCACATCCGAGGCTGAATGCGCCAGATCGTTGGCATGGCGGGCATGCTCGGCGTTTTTGTTGACCGCCGAGGTGACCTCGGCCATCGAGGCCACCGTACTCTCCAGCGAGCTGGCTTGCAGCTCGGTACGGTTGGACAGATCGAGGTTGCCGCTGGCGATGTCGCTTGAGGCACTGAAAATGGAATCGGTGCCCATTCGCACCTCACGCACGATTTTTTCCAGGCTGCGGCTCATGTCGTTCAGGGCTTGCTGCAGTTGGCCCATTTCGTTGCTGGACGTGACATCGATTTTTTGTGTCAGATCACCTTTTGCAATCCCGCTGGCCACCTTGATGCAGTATTCAAGCGGGCGTGTGACAACGCGGCGAATAAACGGATAAATCAGCATCAGCACCGGAATGCAGGTGATCAGTGCGGCCAAAATGGACTTGAGGCGTTGATCAGCCAGACTGGCGTTGACTTTGTCCAGCGACACCTTCATGCTGACCACACCAAGCACCGTGCCTTCCGGTGCCACATGGCAGGTAGTGCAGTCCTTGCCCAGTGAATTTTTCAGCGCCAGTGTGGGCCGCACCGCACGCAAATATTCGCCCTGGGCATCGGACTCAACCAGCACGATTTCCTTGCCGGTTTGCAGGACTTTTTGTTCCAGTGCATCGGGTTTGGAGTCATCCTTTTCGGTGCCCGGTCCAAACAGCTTGATGACAGCATCGCCGCGCAACACCCGGACATCGCGAATCGAGCCAAGCTGTTTGACCTGGTCCAGGAAAACATTGCGCTGGGCCACGGTGCCGGTGACCATCATGCCGGTTAGTCCAGCCATGGTGGCATCGTGCATGCTGCTGGATAACAGTGCAGCACCGATGGTGGTCAATAGCTGAACCCAAATTTTGTACTTGGTGGCTTGCACAGTGAATTCCTTGATGTCCGACGACGGAGGTCTTTTATCCCTGCAATGGTACTCTGATCAGTCTGAGTTCAACATGACATTGACGGCATTTAACGGGCTTTTGTCACAATTTCTGGAGTGACCTGTCCAATCAATCGCCAGCCGGGTGCCAGCAACCTTGTTGGATGGGTGGTTCTTGAAAGTCGTCTATTGGCGATTTAAAACGGCCCTGATTTGTTCTAGACTCAAACCACGGGTCCGCTGCGCGGCGACCGGTCAACAAGCACTCAATATTTCGAAAGTTTCTTATGTTTGAATCGGCAGAGATTGGACACAAACTGGACAAATCTGCCTTTCGCGCGGCCGTACCTGTGTTGCGCGCGGCGTTGCAAGAGGCGCAGGTCGATTTGTTCACCAAGCACAAGTTTCCCGTGGTGGTGCTGATCAGCGGTCAGGACGGTGCCGGCAAAGGTGAAACCATCAATGTGCTTTACGAGTGGATGGACCCGCGGTTTTTGTCGACACTGGCTTTTTCAGAGCCGAGTGATGAAGAACGCGAACGCCCCCCCATGTGGCGCTATTGGCGCTCGTTGCCGCCCAAAGGGCTCATTGGTATTTTTGCTGGCTCCTGGTATTCAGACCCGATTCGCGAACGCATCCAGGGTGAAATTTCTTTGAAAGAACTTGATGCCCGGGCCCAGCAGATCAACCGCTTTGAGGAAATGCTGGTCAACGAAGGTGCGCTGGTGCTCAAGTTCTGGTTCCATCTGACCAAAGACGGGCAGCGCGCCCGCCTCAAGGCGCTGGAGGCTGACCCGCGCACCGCCTGGCGCGTGACGCAATGGAACTGGGACCGCCTGAAAACCTACGATCAGTTGCAAGACGTGGCTGGGCACTTGCTGCGCATCACCAACACCGCTGCGGCACCCTGGGTGGTGGTGGAGGGTACGGATGATCGTTACCGGTCTCTGACGGTCGGGCAGGTGCTGCTCGATGCCCTGAAGCGAAAGTTGGCCAACCCTGATCGCCCTCAGGCTCCCGTTGCGCCGATGGTGCGTGTCACGATGGATGGGCGAAATGTGCTGTCTGAGCTTGACTTGACGCTTAGCATGGAAGAAAAAACCTACAAGGACGAGCTGGCGCAATGGCAGGGACGATTGTCGGAGCTGGTGCGCGATGAACGCTTCAAAAACCGTTCGCTGGTGTGTGCTTTTGAAGGAGCCGATGCGGCCGGCAAAGGGGGCGCGATACGCCGCATCACTGCCGCGCTCGATGCCCGCCAATACCAGGTCACACCGGTGGCCGCACCCACCGACGAAGAAAAAGCGCAACCCCATTTGTGGCGTTTTTGGCGCCATTTGCCGCGTCACGGCACGGTCGCCATCTTTGACCGTACCTGGTATGGCCGGGTGCTGGTGGAGCGTGTTGAGGGCTTTTGCAGCGAAAACGACTGGCTGCGGGCGTACACCGAGATCAATGACTTCGAGCATGAAATGATCGACGCTGGGGTCATTGTGGTGAAGTTCTGGCTGCAGATCAGCCAGGAAGAACAACTCAGGCGCTTTCAGGAGCGCGAAAAAATCGAATTCAAACGCTTCAAGATCACCCAGGAAGACTGGCGAAACCGTGAAAAGTGGGGTGATTACCAGACGGCGATTTGCGACATGGTTGAGCGCACCAGCACCGGCAACGCGCCTTGGACCCTGGTCGAAGCCAACGACAAAAACTATGCACGGGTGAAAATTTTGCGCACGCTGTGTCAGCGCTTTGAAGCCGAGTTGTCAGGCCTGCCAATGTCAACGCACGGTGGGACCAAAAAAATGGTCGCAAAACACGTCAAGACTGACAAAGACAGCAAGCTGGACAAGACAGAAAAAACCGGAAAAACCGGAAAAACCGAAAAATCTCAGTTGTCGGTGGTGACGGATAACGCGTTGCTGACCTCATCCGCCAGTGCCCACCAGGACAAGCCGGACAGCAGCAAGCATAAAAAAGCCAAAAATTGATGCGCCTACTGACTGGCACCCAGTGCCAGAGCACGCTCGCGTGAGGCTGTCAGGATCGCGGTCCGATCAGCGGCCATGGTCGGCCAGCCGCCCAGATGCTGCTCGGTGATGTTGCACAGCGCGGTAATCCAGGTCGGGTCGTCGTTGAGGCAGGCGATGTAATGAAACTCTTTGCCACCGGCGTGCAAAAACGCCTCGCGTGCTTCCATGTTGATTTCTTCCAGCGTTTCCAGGCAGTCGCTGGTAAACGCCGGGCACACCACATCCACCCGCCTGACACCGGCTTGGCCCATGGCGATCAGACTGGTCTCGGTGTAGGGTTGCAGCCACTTGGCGCGGCCCAGGCGCGACTGGAAAGTGACCTTGAACTGGTCTTTCGACAGGCCCAACTGCTCGGCCAGCAGGCGCGCGGTTTTGAAACACTCGCAATGGTAGGGGTCGCCCAGGTGCAGCGTGCGCTCGGGCACGCCATGAAAGCTCATCACCAGCACATCCGGGCGGCCACTGCCAGCCCAGTACTTGTCAACCCGCCCGGCCAGCGCGGCAATGTAGCGCGGGTCGTCGTGGTAGTGGTTGACAAAGCGTAGTTCGGGGATGCAGCGGGTGCGCCCGGCCCAGTGGTACACCGCGTCAAACAGGCTGGCGGTGGTGGTGGCCGAATACTGCGGGTAGGCCGGCAAAATCAGCACCCGCGTGGTGCCGGCGGCCTTCAGTGCGTCGAGCTGCGAGGCAATCGAGGTACTGCCATACCGCATGGCATAGCGCACCTGCACGTCGTGTCCGCGCTGGGCCAGCCAGCCCTGCAACAGCTTGGCTTGTTTTTCGGTCCAGACTTTCAGAGGTGAGCCATCAGTGCTCCAGATGCTGGCGTATTTGGCCGCCGATTTGGCAGGGCGAGTGCGCAAAATGATGCCGTGCAAGATCAACAGCCACAGCAGCCGGGGAATCTCGACCACGCGCGGGTCAGCTAAAAATTCGGCCAGAAAGCGCCGCACATCAGCCGCGGTGGGACTGTCCGGGGTGCCCAGATTGCAGTACAGCACAGCCGTGCGGGGCACCTGCCCATGGGTGAAAGGTGGTTCTTTGGCGAAGGGTGATGAAAGCAAGGTCATGCCCCATTTTCACCGAAGCGTTGCTGGCTTGAGGGTGAGCGTGCTTCGGGTGTTGGGGGCCACGTCGGCTTCACTTAAAAACTGCTGCATGTAGCCACCCACAATATAGGCCGCAGCCTGGTCTTTGTAGTGGCGGTCAAACAATACACCGCTTTGCCCGAGCGGATTGATGCCGCGCGCTTGCGACGCATCGGCAAAGTCAATGACGCGCCGGGTTGAGGGGCCATAACTGACGGCCCAGGGTGCCGGGCCTATGCTGGTAGCCAGGTTGTTGGGCACCTCGCGCCCGCCAGGTGCATCAAAAGGCCCCACATTGAAGAGCCCGCCCAAGGCTGATTTGCCGGCCAGCGGATGCACATGCGTCAGGGTGTGGGCGCGTCCCCAGCCCCAGTCGTTGGGACTTTTTCCCAGTGTTTTTTTCAGATGATCCATGGTGGCGCGCCAGGCCGTGCGCATGATGTCCTTGCGGGTTTCGACCTTGTCGGTTTTGGCGTTGTCCCACCACGCGGAGGTCTCGTCAGCGGCCAGTCGCGGCAGCGCCAGGTCCAGCGCCCGGGTTCCCAGCAGGCTCTGAAACTGAAGCTCGCCAAGCTCATCGGCCAGGGCGGCCCGTGCCAGTTCGTAGAGAAACTGGGTGAACACGGTGGGTGGGATGTTGAACGTGGTGTATTGCCCATCCCACAAGGTCAGGCTGTCAAACACCGAGCGCTCCAGCGGATCGCGCACCACATCACTGAGCACCGGCAGCAAGGGCTCCAGGACACGCCAGTAGTAGCCGGTCTGGGTGCTGAGCTGCAACGACTGGCTGTTGAGCGCATTCCATTGGATCTTGTCATCGCCCAGGCGGTCTTCAAGTGCCTGCGCCCGGTCAGGCAGGTTGTAGTAGCCGGGAATGGGCAGGCCGCTGGTTGATTTGGGCTGCTGGTTGGCCGACACAATGTAGCCACGGGCCGGGTTTTCTTCCTGCGGGTTGTCACTGAAGCGGTAAAAGCCTAGTTTGTTTGCCTCAGCGGTTTCGCCATCCAGCAAAAAAGCCGGATTGACGTCGACGGGGCGGATCGGCAATTTGGCCGCCGCCCACCAGCCGATATCGCCGCTGGCGCTGGCCCACACCACGTTGAGGCCAGGGGCGTGGATTTTGCTGGCGGCAGCGCGTGCCCGGGGCAGGGTGTTGGCGCGGTTGAGCTCATAAAACGCCTCCAGCAGGGGGTTGTCGGTTTCCAGAAAAGTCCACCACAGGGCCACCGGGGCCTTGCCAAGGGTGTCGCGAAACGCGCCGGTAATGATGGGGCCATGCGGTGAGCGCTGCAGCGTCAGCTTGACCGGTTTGCCGTCCTTGACCTGGATGATTTCCTCCGAATTGCTCAGGTTGGTCCACTCGCCTTTGAAGTTGACCTGGTTGGGGTTGGCAGGGTTAACGGCTTCAGTGATCAGGTCCATGTCGTCGTTTTGAAACATGGTCAGGCTCCAGCCAAAATGCTGGTTGTGACCCAGCAGCGCAAAGGCCAGCAGCGGATGAAAGTGACCATAAAGCTCAAACCCGGGCGCATTCAGGTGGGCTTCGTACCAGACCGAGGGCAGCGAAAAACCGATATGCGGGTCGCCGGACAGCATGGGCCGACCGCTGGAGGTGCGGGTACCCGCCACCGCCCAGGCGTTGCTGCCCTCAAACAGCGGCACGCCAGCCAGATGTTGTGCCTGTTCGCTGACTTGGGCCAGCTGGCTCAAGGCCGAAGAGTCAGGGTGACGGGCGGCATTCGGGGGTGGGGTAATCACACCCATCGGGTTCCACTCAAGGTCAAAAATTTTCAGGTAGTCGTCACCCAGCTCATCGCGCACAAAGGTCAGTACCGGCTCACTTTTGAACGCTGCGGCAAAGCTGTAAGCCAGATAGCCCGACACGGCTACCGTGTCCTGCAGGGTGAAGGGGCGCTTGGGCATGCCTGCCAGGTCAAACTCCAAGGGGGCCGGGCGGCTGGCCTGAAACTGGTTGATGCCGTCCAGGTAAGCCAGCTGCGCCACAGCGGACGGGCTTTTGAGGTCCATGCCAGCCACCACTTTGTCAGCGTGGTCGTGCAAACCCAGGGTGCGAAACAGCCGGTCGAGCTTGACCACTTTAGGGCCTAGCACTTCGGCCAGCTCGCCACGGGCCAGTCGGCGCATCATGTCCATCTGAAACAAGCGGTCTTGGGCATGCACATAACCCAGCGCCCGGTACAGGTCGGGCTCGTTGGCGGCCTTGACGTGTGGAATACCGCGATCGTCATAACGCACGCTGACGGGTGCTGTCAGGCCGGTGAGCATCAGCTCGCCCGAGCGTTGCGGTTGTTTGGTGCTGATATACCAAAAGCCAGCGCCCGCAGCTACCATCAGCACGCCCACCAGCAGCGCGAGAAACATTTTGAGGGCGAATTTCATGGTGACGTGGGGGTGGTGAACCGGTGCAAGGTCTTGATCATAATGGTGTGGCAGTCAGCGCCTGCGCTGCAGCCACACCGCTGAGCACGGCGCCTTCCAGCGTGGCCGGGTAGGGCCCTGACACATAGTCGCCGCAGGCCAGCAGGCCGGGCGCAATCTGCTGCGCCGGACGCAGCAAACCGGGTGTGCAGGCAAAGGTGGCGCGCTTTTCAACCACGGTTTGCACGGCCTGCAAGGTCAAACCCAGCTGCCGCTGCGCCTGCGCCAACACCTGGCTTTGCAGCGCTTGGCGATCGCCCTGGGCAGCACTGACCACAAACGCCAGCAAACCGGCCGGGCCGCCGAGCTGGGCGCGGTCAAACACAAACTGGGCCGGGTTGGCCATATCGCTGCGCAAAGCCAGCATCGGCTGGGCCAGAGCGAC
>JFJP01044715.1_pt1 | contig 10346 bp, 9 predicted proteins | sample 431651 | NCBI WGS metagenome assembly JFJP01 (sample SAMN02602958, study PRJNA72255) | Microbial mat metagenome, whole genome shotgun sequencing project. | biome: fresh water; feature: sink hole; material: water; isolation source: purple microbial (photo- and chemosynthetic) mats found in... | reverse complement strand
GAGCCTGAACCAATGCCGAAATAAGTAGAAACAGCTGTAAAAAATGGCGACTGAATTTATAAATCCTCAATACCATTCTGAAATAGAGATAGAGCACAACCAGCAGCACCAACAATAAACATTTAGAATTGACCGCTTCCGCTCCCATTAGGAACGGAAGCAAGCCAACCAGCGTAAACAACAATAGCAAAAGTTCAGAAAGCGAAAACCTGATTTTGAATTGCTCACGTAATGCTAAATATACGGTTGTTGTTACCCCACAAACACCCATTGCACCATAAAACCAATAATACTTGGCACTAATAACCCCGATAGCCAACTCATCGCTAAGTGCAAAGACTGTAGCGAATACAAAGCCAAAAGGTAAAAGAACTAACAATTTTAAAACAAACCGCAAAAACTTATACATTCTTATTTCTCATTAACAACTAACCATTAACCACTTATCATTAACCATTTATAATTATTTAACGGCTCTCATCACCCGCTTCCACCTTACATCCCCACTATAGGGGTCTACCGACTTCCATATTATGGCTGCCTTGCCTACTATGTGGTCTTCGGGCAACAAGCCCCAGTAGCGCGAATCGCGGGAATCGCGGACATTGTCGCCAGCCATAAAGTAATAATTGGTGGTAAATGTATAAATGCTTATAAGGCTATCGTTTAGTAAAACTGTGTTATTTTTTTTCTTTACTTTTAATCCCGTTTCGTATTCAATAAGCTTGCGGTACAAACTAAAATTTACACTGTCCATTTTCAATACATCGCCTTTGCGGGGCACATACAACGGCCCAAAATGCTGGATATTCCAATTCAGCGATTTCGTATCTGGAAAACATCCATAAACCACTTTTTCAAAATCGGCTGCATCGCTTTCACCCAATTTACGCTGAGCACTAATGTTTCCCAAGCTTTGGGTACTTCCTTTTACCCGGTAAATGCCATTTTCTATGTAAAAACTATCGCCCGGCAGTGCCACGCAGCGTTTAACGTAAAAGGTATTCATGTCCATAGTTAGTTTATTCCAGTCGGTATACGGAAAATGGAATACCAACACATCATTGCGTTCTACCGTCCTTAAACCTTTGAGGCGCCAAAACTCAGGTTTACCATCCATTTTCAAAAAATCAAAATTTTTGCATAACCGTGGACCCGGAATCAACTTAAGCGCAATAATATAATCGCCCGATTTTAATGCCGGTGCCATCGAATCGCTCGGTATTTTGAATGTCGAAAATAGAAATACACGCATTACCAACGCCAACAACAAGGCAATAAACAAGAGTGAAAGTATTTTAAATATTGATTTGAAAATGATTTTGATTCGTGTCATGCAATTTGTTTAACTGTTCATTTTATTGCTATCATAAATACGTATTCTCTTACACCCTCATTTAGCGTTTCATTATAGAAATTTTTGAAGGCAGAATTCTCAAAAATCTCACCTTCTAATGCCATACATTTTTTAATTGAACATATTATGATACTCTGGGATAAATTTCTATTTTTTCATGTATTTTATTTGCACAATAGAGTTATCTTCTGGCGATGCATGTTTCATTAGCTCTTTTAATTTATGACCTATTTCATTATTCTTATCACTTTTTAAAAGGTCTTTGCATTCTCTTGCAGGTATTTCAAAGCATATAATATCTAAGTTATCTGTTGGTGTTAATCTGCCTAAAACAAAATCATCATTAATAAAGCCACCAATTTTAATAAGTTTTTGTTTGCTTTTATCATAAAATGTTTGATGTTTTTTGTTATTACATTCCCATACTGTCCAAATATAATTTGATGTTTCATGAATGTTAGCAACTTGAACGATATCAACTAACTTCTTATCAAATCTCTCAATAGGAGTTATACCTGGATGCATAGAAACAGTTGATATTGGAAGTTCTGAAAAATCAAAATGATATTCCTTTGTAAAATTGATACCATCAAAATGATATAAATCATTATTAACTGCATCATACAGTGTGTAAATTGAGTTCTTATATTGCTTAATAAAAATTGGATTAGGTTCAAACGAACCATAAGGGAAAACGTCAGTTTGTTTCCAAAGTTGTTTTTTAAAATTCCCTACACTATCAAGTAACCAAAAACCACAATAGGCCTCTTTGTTATATTCGTTTGAATAACAGAGAAAATCGCCACTTTCCACTACTGTAATATCTCTAGCAAATGACTTATGGTCTTTTATTTTTATAATGCCTTTTAATTCTCCGTTTTCTGTACTATATTTAAAAATAGTGTTTTTTCTTAAATCATGAATTAACACTAGCTTCTTCTTACGATCTATACAAAAGCTTGTAAAGCTAGCGTACTCGCCAGGGCCCATTCCAACTTTATGTATTTTGAATAAAAACTTACCTTTCATATTAAATACGAATAAGGTCTTCATTTTTGAATCATGAATAAATATTTTGTTTTCAAATATATTTATTCTATGTATACTTCTCATTATGATATTTGTATCTGTTTCTAGCTTTACATATACAGTTGAATCAACATAGTTTTTTAAAGTAAATAACTCCTCTTTTTCGACCTTCATATTGATTAGTTTTTTCGCATAGGTTTCTTTTATATTGTTATTGCATCCAATGGATCCAAATAACAATATTGAAATTAATAGAATGTGAAGTCTTTCAAACATACATCTAAATGTGGTTATTTTGTTAATATTGTTTTTCATTAAATATTTTTTTTTGAAGCAAAGAATAGCACATATAATGTGTTATTCTTTGCTATAGTATTAATAATAATTTGCCAAATTAGCATTCAGAATCTGGTGTACATGCATAAGGTGAAAAGTAACTGTCCTTACAACATTTTATTGTTTTATAATCCTTGGTTGTACTCTGAGTTGTAGGTGTAAAGGACCATGAAACATTGCAATCTCCGTCTATATGGGCTGTGACAGATCCAGGATTTGTTGTGACTGAATATGTCCCTGTTTCTACAGCTTTATCGTATGGTTCTTGCCCTATAAATTGTAAACCAGTTAGATTAGCCGTAGAACTGTTCCACCACTGACCGAGAGCACTTACAGGGTTATTCCAATCAACTTCACTCTGCGCCAGCGCATCCACATTCGCCAGTGCCAGCAAACTTACTTTGTCTTGTTTTTGGTTACTTACACTCACATTAAATGCCACTGCTACAGCTATGGCTACGATGGCGATACCGCCTAAAATTTTTGTTTTCATAAAAATATTATTTTTTTAATGATACTGGAAATTAATTGTTTGAAAATGTGCCGAATACTCAGCTTTAATAAATCGCATAGATTTATATTCTTGTTTTTTGTATTTTTGTCGAGCAATCCTCCTTTCTGTTTTTAAGTGGTTTGGGGCGATTGTTATTCGGTTTAGTTGGAGCGCGACTCTAAGTCGCACCCCAACTATGTGCTCACTGAACAACAGCTCCGCCCTTTTTCACTTCATTTTGTATTTCCCCGCTCGCTGTAGCGTATAATCACGCACTGTACGCTGGCCGTATGGCTCTGTCTACGGCCGGTAAATATTAATGCTCCTACATTAAACTATTTAAATTTTTAAATATGCAAGTCAGGAGACTTGCTACCCACCGGACGAAGCGAAAAGACGCTTCGCCCAGCGATAGTAAATTGCTCTATACACTACGGTTAGCTGAGATTACGCACTAAATCCCGCCAAAATATCTAAGTTTAAATTGAATAAGTTCAAGAAATTCAATCGTCAATTTGTAAAACATCAATTAATTGTAAATAAAAATGATTGGGTTAGATTCATGTTTCAATTGCTTCAGCTTTATTAGCTTATCCAATTTTACTTGCAATCTATTTGTTTTTGCAATCTCTATAAATCTATCCATTTCAATTGGATCAATATATGCATAAATTCCATCGTCGCTGGAAGTGCAGAATCTAGGTATTAGAGAAATATACTTAGTTTTATAAATTATATCGTCAATTACATTAATTCCTATTTGTGTATCTTTAGTCTTCGTGTTGTATAGGCAACATCTAAAGAAATTTTTTTGTCTAAATGTAAAATATACAATATCCTTATAACTAACAAAATCACTTATGTGATAAATTAGGTTCTTTTGAAGCAAGTTCATTTCTATAGTTGCATTATCAACTCCACTTTCCTTCAAGTCATTTTCTTTTAGGAGATTAGGACTATTTATAGCAAGAAATGGCATAATTTCGTTACTTCCAATTGAAATTATAGTATCCATGAAATATTGTATAAATTTTGGGGACTTTTGTGTTCTATCAAAGAAAATATTTTCATTTGCAAACGTCGGCTTCGAAAAATTTTTATTATATAGTTTTGTGGGAAGCCATTTTTTTGTTCTTTCTCCAGTTGCTGTATTTATTTTTTGTAATAAAAAGGCTGATTCCTGTTTTTCATAATAATAAGCATCAGTGAAAATACAGTTATCAGCACTTTGTATATTAAAACTTTTATATTTACTATCTACCAATTGGATGTTTTTTACAAAATCCCCAGTCGTTAAATTGTACGTTAAAATATTCTGAGTTTGAGAGTCCAAAATATACACAATTTTATTCTGAATATTCAAAGTGAAGTCTGATGGCTCAGTGTATTCTCCAGGTCCTCTACCAATATTTCCATATCTTTTTAGAAAGCGTCCTTCCTTGTTAAATAAAAATAGTCCTTTTGAGCCGTTTCTATCTAAAATAAAAATAGAGTCTTTATAAATTTGCATAGAGCTGATACTTCCAATTAATGCATCTTTATGGGTCTCAAGTATAATTGTTTTTACTTGCTTGAAAACTTTTGATAAATATATCTCTTTCTGATTCAAAGCTTTTTCAACCTCAATTGAGTACAATTCCTTATTGATTTTAATCCGATCAACTGCCTGATCAATTCTATCCACTTGTTTGCTTGCAGGTCTGCATGAAACAATGCATATACATAATATCATATAAATAATTACTTTCTGTTTCATAATTTTTGTTTTAATTTATTGTTTTAATTCAAATAACAAAAGATGAATATTGCTGTAGATTTGTAGATTGATTGTTATGCTCCAATATTATTGTAAAAAAAGCAAATCAGAACAAAATAGTTATTTTATCATGTCAGACAATATTAGCTTAAATATTATAGATTGCGTCGTTTAAGATTAATGACAAATCTGTTCATTTTAAGATAGATATGAGTAAATTCAAAATAATACTGACAATAAATATCCTCTATCACACACTAATAGCATTTTTATGACTTAGTTAAATTTCAAGCAACTCAAAAGTATAGTTGCTTGAAATTTGAATGTTTTTGCGCTACTACCTTATATTTAAATGCAACAATGCATCAAATATTTAGTAATGGATGTTTGTAAATTTTAACACTGCTTGTTTATTAAATTATAGCTTCCGGTAAAAACACCAGAGCAATCACAACTATATGTGACCTCACCCTCTTGACAATTTCCGTATAATCCTGATGTACAATTATAAGTAGTAACCATACTAGCTAACCTAAGAGATTCCCCACAGTACATATATGTTTGTACAGAACTTGTTGTGGTTGTACATTGCCAATTTCCTGGAAAAGTTTCTTCTGCGTCCGCTAAAACCTCCACATTAGCCAATGCCAGCATGCTTGTTTTGTCCGATTTCTGATTACTTACACTTACATTAAACGCCGCTGCTACAGCTATGGATAGAATGGCGATGCCACCGAAAATTTTTGTTTTCATAAGATATTATTTTATTTTTTAATTATTTAAAAATCAAAGAAAATGAAATTCAAAAACGATTGAATTTCTTCGAAAAAATACACTATTTACTGTGCTTCTATAGCATACACCCTTGCGTGATGGGATTTATTCTGTATTTTTGTACGGCATATACTTCTCGTCTCTTTTTAAAGTGATAGAAGTGTGTCGGGGGCGAACAATTGTCGAACACTTTGCGGGGCGTTGACAATCGGTATTCGCCCCTTTTTACATCTATCGGGGTTAAATATTGGGGTTGTTTTAAATTCCGCTATTAAATTTTTTGTTAATTTGTATGTTGTAAATAATCAACAAATTATCCTCATCTTTAAAATTTTCAATCAACCAATTCGCAGGTTTTATTGGTGTGTTATTTAATGCTTCCTTAATGTAACTAAAACTACAGGTGCCAATTAATTGATTATTATTCTGCCATCGCGGATAAAATGGTAATAGATATTCGTTTTCATTAACACTGCCAATCACTGGTTTTGTATTTTCAAAATCCATGAATGAATAGAAAAGTTTACCGTTTTTTAGAAAGCTGTTTATAAAAGTATTGTGAAGAATAAAAAACCCCAAGCAAATTGCATATTTATCCTGTTTGTAAACATCAAAGGAATTAATGTTAATGCTTTTGGGAAGTGAATCTTTTTCAAAATTCAAATTAATTACGTTGCTTATAATATCTTTGTTAATTTTATATATGTTGCTAGAATGCGATCTATTAAGGAATATCTCATTGTTGATTCTTTTAAAATGTTTATTTGTGCTATCCCATTTGTATTTAAATTTTGTTGTGTCATTTTCATACGGGAAATATTTTTTTAAAGCTTTGCAATTATTGTCAGTAATGATTAGTTCAAAATTACCATTATTTTTTTCACTATTGTAAAAGGCAAAACCGTTTTCTGTTTTAATGAAATCTGTAGCATTAAAGTCTATTTTTTTAGGTTCAGCAGGTGTTAGGTTTTTATTGTAGCACACAATTTTTTTGCTTAACTTATCAAGAATATATACGAAATTTGAATCGATATCAATAGCAATAGGTGACGTGTACTCATTCGGATTAACTCCATTTATTGATATTTTATTTACAACATCACTATTGTTTGAGTTAAATACAAATAGACTTGTTGTTGTTCCATCAAGTATGTATATCAATGAGTCTTGGATGCATAGATCAGTAATTTTTCCAAATGAGTGTTCATTGTTTTTTAATAAAATAATGCTGATATTATTGGTGAAATCATTAAACTCTAATTGATTGTTTTTGTAATCACTGATTACAATTTCGTTCGGTTTTACCTTGTTATCCAAATACATGTTACTTGAAAGTGCAATGAAATTGTACAAATAGCAAAAAATAGTAAAGATAATTATTCGTCTTTTTTTCATGATGTTGATTTATATTTTATTATTAAATTGTTGAATATTCATTTTGTGCTTCCTTTAATAGTGAATATCACTGGGCTATTGGTCGTATTACAATAAACACTTACTGTTTTCTGGAAAAATCCTTCTTCTTTTATATTGATTTCGGCATTAATTGCTGTGATTTTTCTGGGTTCAACCGGTGATTTTTGCCAATTGGCTGTGGTGCAGCCACAGGATGTTTTAATGTCCGTTATTACCAAAGCTGTATTGCCCGTGTTTTTTAAGCGTAATTGAAGTTTGCGGGTTTCGCCTTTTTTAATGTCGTGTAGTTCTATTTCATCCTGAATTTGCTCTACTGTTGTGTTTTTGCTATCTGCGCTAATTTGTCCGGTTATTATTTTTTTATACAGTTTCCATACGCCAGGGTTAAGGGCTGGGTTGCCTATCGACAACACTTTATTATTTGCATCGAATAGGAAGCACTGAAATGTAGCATCCTCGGGCAGTTTATTCAGTTTCATAAGTGTGTTGCCATGGTCGATATACACCGGATAATTAAATCTGTCGCGCCGGAACAAATACACCAACTCTTCTTTGTTTTTGGGCTGAAAATAAAACACAAACGATAGCTTATCAGCCAACAGCGTGTCTGCCTCGGCTATCAACTTCTGCCATTCGAATAGTTTTAGCTTACAACTGGTACAACCTGTGGAGTCAACATACAACAGTATTTTGTAAGGCGTGGCATTGAAATCGGGAAGCACTGTATCCTTGCCATATACCGTTAGCGGTATATCTTTGCTAAAATGCAGGGTTTTACCTACCCACTCCATAACAATTTGTTCGGCTTGAGCTTGTTTCTCTGTTTTCTGTGTACATGCTATTACTAGTATGGCAATTAAACTTACAATTAATAATTTTTTTGATGACATGTGTTTATGTTTTTTGTATTGAAGATTGACTACTTATTATATCTTGCCGTTTACCATTAACCATTAATCCCTACCACCACACTTGTTTCCCATTCTCGTAGGTGAATATCCGTTCTTCGTTACCTTTGGTGTGGTTATGTAGTAGATACAGACCACCAGCAGGCACATTCCTCAAAATCAATTTGTTCGATGTTGCAGTACACTTTATAAGTGACTTCCATCCTGTTTTGTCCCATATCATTAGTTCATAACTGTCGCCCGCCACTATGGCATTGTCGTCGTTGCGAGGTAGAAATCGGAAATAATCAACTGCTACAGGTTTCCCCAAATCAACAACTATCCATTCGTAGAGTCCTTTTCTGAAATCCACAAAAGACAATATATCGTTGTCGAACAAAAATGTAGCTTTGTTTTTATCCGACACAAGTATATTTGCCGATAAATTGGTGGTGTCGGTAATTATTTTGTTTTTGTGCAAAAATTGAAATTCGGCTATATTACATGTGCTTTTTATGTTTCCTCTAATTTTCCAATACCGAAATGTGTTTTTTGTTTTAGATTGTAATGTATCCCAGCTAAACTTTGGGTCGCGGGTGATTATACCGGCTATTGCAGAATCTTTAAAACTAAGGTCATTAGAGGCAATTATTGTTGTTCCGAGTATATTCCGGCTTGGTATATATATCGTACGTTTTATTGGATATTTACGCAAAAGATACATCTTTTGCTTACTATGCAAGTCAGGTTTTATCTCTATCACTTTGTTTTTTGTGCTGATAAAAAACGGATTACCAACAGAAGTTATATCACCGTTGGTATATATAACGGGCATATACATGCAGTTTTTGCCCATAGCTTTAAACTCTACATGGTTTCCGTGTGTAATTTTGCCCCATTGTATTGGTATCCATTTCGAATTATCAAAAACAGCCAGATAAGCAAAATTATTATCTGTTTTTTTCAACAATTTCACCTTAGTATCGAATGATTTAATGTACTTATGTGTTACATCTTTAATGTATGGTGTATTAAATAGGGCAGGAACTTGTTCATCCCTTTTTATATGAAATAAACTTTCATATTGATAAGCAAAGGTTTTACGGTAAACTTTTGCCATTAAATCACCTTGCCGATTGGGAAACCCGGGTGCGCTTTGCCCTCCCATAAACGGTATTTCAACTCCACTTTCGTCAAAAAGTACGTTCCATGTATGTCCCATGCTCCGATTTGGCCACTGCGGCGTAAAATCAATGCAAATTGGAATTCCACATGCACGCATAATGAATATTGTAGATTGTGCATAATGGTCACAAGGGCCAAGTTTAATGTTTTCAAGAACTGAGGGAGGGCAATTAATAGTGATAGCCTTTTTATAAGCATATATATGATATCCTCTTCGTTGTAAACTATCCGTTAGGTGTCTTGCAGCCCAGTATGTAGAATTTCTTGCGTCATCAACAACCTCTGCCCACTTAATTTTTTGTTGAAATTTGGTTTTTATTGTTGCACGCCAATCCTCCAAATTTTCATTTTCTAGTCGGTATGGCAACACATATTCGCAAAACTCTTCAAATGACAAATGCTCAACCCAAGGGTTATTACACCAATCATCTAAAGCAATATCGATATTTTTTATTAAATAAACGGCCTTTATAGTAAATAAGTCATATTTGATTTTTAGACCTTTAGATTCAATATTATATTTTAATGATAATGAGTCAATCTTATTATGACATTTATCTGCGCTTAATGAATTGTAATTAAGAGCTGTCATTTCGGCATAATAAGATTTTAAATTTTTGTGTTCGAAAGTGTGATGATAAACCATGTTGCTAATTAAAAACTCAGCAGCACGCAGTTTTAAACTATCACCCGGGTTTTTACTGTAGTGAGTGAGTACTTTTTCTAACTCGGTACGGTTGGCACCAGCCATTTCTAAAGCATTAGTGAGTTCTGTGTTTTTAGTACATGAAAACAATAATGTTAAAACGAAAAACTGAACGATAAATTGAAATTTCATAATTTGTATTTAATCAATGGTTTATTACTATTAATATCCAATGCAAGCATAGTATTGTCATTTTCGTCGATACAAAATCCCGTAATGTTTTTATCGAGCATATACCTGTAAAGTGGGTTACCTTGCAAATCGTACACTTCGAGCATATTGCCACCTTCTTTCATATCTGGGTTAGCGCGAATATCCTTAAATGTTCTGCCCCAAAAGAGAGCATAAATTTTATTCTGACCAACTTGCACATCGCTATAACCCATAATTCCGTTTGGCACGGCATA
>JFJP01041233.1_pt1 | contig 10347 bp, 8 predicted proteins | sample 431651 | NCBI WGS metagenome assembly JFJP01 (sample SAMN02602958, study PRJNA72255) | Microbial mat metagenome, whole genome shotgun sequencing project. | biome: fresh water; feature: sink hole; material: water; isolation source: purple microbial (photo- and chemosynthetic) mats found in... | reverse complement strand
AAGCAATTGACAAAGATGGATTTTTACATTCGGGCGACCTTGCAGTTAAAACTCCTGATGGATTTTACCGAATTACCGGACGAATCAAAGATATGATTATCCGTGGTGGCGAAAATATTTACCCACGCGAAATCGAGAACTTCATATACAATATGCCTGAAGTAGAAGCGGTTGAAGTGGTTGGTGTACCCAGCCAAAAATACGGAGAGCAGGTTGGTGCTTTCATTAAACTTAAAGCTGGCATGGAACTTACGGAAGAAGCCGTTCAGGAATTCTGCCGTGGCAAAATTGCACGCTATAAAATACCTCAATTTATCTTTTTTGTAAGTGAATTCCCGATGACTGCCAGTGGCAAAATACAGAAATATAAACTTCGGGAACTTAGTATTGAATTACTCGCCGAAAAAGGGATTGACGTGGTTTAACTACTTCATCCAGAACTTATCGGCTTCAGGAATTTTTTTTGCATAACCCAAACTAAGAGGATCGAACTTCAACATTCCGAACAAATACCACACTGTTGACGAAATTGCAGGATTGACATCGACACCTTGCCATAAAATATCATCGGCATAAGATGATCCAAAGTTAACTGTATAGGGCAAACCGTATGAATCAGGAAATGAATAGCTTCTCACAAGGTTCTTCTTCATTTCCTGAAGGTATTTCTGAGCCTCGGAGTCCCTGTTTGCTTTAGTAAAAGCAACAGCCATTTGTCCTGTGCCTTCAAGCCAAACCACGTCCCTATCTTCGTCAAAACAATATCCGGTTATATTTACCCTGGTAGCAGTTGATTTTTGGGTAGTCAGGAATCGACCTGCTTTCGTTAAAATATCTGTCTGAAAATTTTCAAAAATGCAATATCCCCACGAATGCAAATCAAGCGCGTATTTATATTTAGGGTAATCAGCCCAGGCGATTAACATCATATCATCTGCATCCCATCTCACATTTTTAAAGTGCGCCAGCAATTTTTGATGGAACTCTGTATAACCTGAAATGGCATTAAAAGCATCCAGATTTCCTTCAGCAATCTTCGAGATTCGGGCACCATTACTTTCCCATCCACCCCAAAGGCCTCCATCCGAATCTTGTAACGAAATAATCCAATTGGTTAAAGCAGTCGCCAATTTTTGGTATTTAAAATTGTTTGCCTGAAAATGATAATTATTAAGTGCAATCAGTAACCATGCATTATCGCCCAACCATCGGCGGAGTTGGTTTTCAGCCGGAATACCATCAGTAGGTCTCATCTGCACGAATCCACCCGGGCTTTTCAACATTTCAGATTCCAGTCTGTCATTAAAAAAATCAAAAATTTTTTCAGCTTTATCAAAATCACCATAAGAAGTAAAGACAAGTGCTGCCAGAGCATTATCGTAAAGAGAAATGTATCTTCCACCTTCACTGCTAAGCAATATCCCATTAGGCTGTTGCATGTTGCATACCCAATTATACACCGAATCAACTCTAATTTCGGTCACAGACAATTTGGGAATCACATTTTTTCTACACCTAACATTCAGAAAAGATACGACTAACCCAATTAAAATCAAGAATATTGAAGATCTGCTCATCTGTTTTGAATCAATTTTGATGGCCAATGGCATTTAATACACTCATATACACATAACAAAAATCAAACGTTTTTTCTTGAAATAAATGTTTAATAAATCTGGGTTGAAAAAGTAACAGACAAATGAATATTATTATTGATTTAAAAATACCTCAAAATATTACTCGTATTTTGTATCTTCGACAAATCGAATCCATGTCTGCGATATAAAAATCGCCTCAATAAACAACTGTTTTATTTTAGAGTTTGCCCGAAACTTATACAAAAGAATCAGATGAAACGAATATTGGTGGCAGAAGACAACAAATTAATTCTCGAAACAATTGCCCATAGCCTAACCCGTGAAGGCTATAAAATTATTAAAACCCTGGACGGAAAAGAGTGCCTGAGAATGCTCGAAAACACCGAAGTTGACTTGATTATAACCGATTTATACATGCCATGTATTAATGGGCATGAGGTTATATCGGTGCTACGCGATGAACGTAAGATTAACACCCCAATTCTCGTATTATCAGCCGCTGGTGCAGAATCTAATGTAATGAAAGCCTTTGACCTCGGAGCTGACGATTTTATGGTAAAACCCTTCAGTTTGGTTGAACTCAACATAAGGGTAAAAAAACTATTGGCGCTCAGAAGATAAATTTTAATAATTACCATCTTTTGCAAAAAATTCTTGAATGGAAACATCTGGGCTTAGATCAATAAAATTGATTTTCTATTTCCTTGGGCTGACATGTTTTATCTTTCAGTTATCTGCCTTAAACGGTTGGGGCACACAAAAGCCAGATACACTAAAATCAACAAACGAAGTTCAGAACACAACTGAAAATTTTGAAAAACCAGTATCCATCACACCATTGGAATCAGATTCGGGTAAACAAAGTATTGGAAAAATTCAAGATCAAACAATCAATTCAGCGAATAAAAGTCAACCGACAAAAAACTATCTGTTATTTAAGTCTTTAAATAATGAAAATCTCTTAAAGTTAAAGAGAGAACTTATTATTTACGGGAACAAACATTTCCCATTATTTTTCCGCAATTTTTATATCAGGGTAATTGAAAAGACTTACAATTACCCCATTGTACTGCTTTTTATTCTTTTGATTTTAGTTTTTATCCTTAACATTTTCCTGGTATTAGCAGTATTGTATTACTCCAATCAGCAAAAAAATCGAAAAGAAAGATATAATAATATTTACAGAGATTTATACGAGCAGGTATTGAGATCGTATATTTTTGGTGAAATTGACTGGCAAAGAACCCTACTGAAGCTAAAAAGATTAAAAAATCCAACCAACAGGAAAATTCTGACGGAGGTATTATCCAACTTTCAGGAAAATCTGCGTGGAGAAATGGATAGCAGGATTCCGGAAATCTATTTTCAACTCGGCTTACACCAAGACTCATTAAGCTTAACCAAATCAAACTTTTATTTTAACAAAGTAAAGGGTATGCGTGAGTTAACAAATTTATATCCGGAATATGCAACTGAAGTTATTCCAAATTACATCAACCATCCACATGATTTAGTCAGAGCCGAAGCCCAAATATCTTACATCAGACTTCATCCTGATCACCCATTTGATTTCTTCAAAAACTTAACAACTCCCTTTACACGTTGGACTCAGCTTACCGCTTTTCACCTCTTTCGGTTGCACCAGCTTCCTATCCCATCTTTTGTTGATTACCTGGATTCGAGCAATAAAAATGTGCGGGATTTTAGCCTCCGTATGATCATCTTTTTTCAGCAACTGGAAAATACTGACGAATTATTAAAGTTCTTGGATGACCAGTCTGAACAGACACGCTTTTTATGCATCAAGGCAATCAATGATCTTCGTCTTTTTCACGGGAAGGAGCTCATAAAAAGCAGATATCCGGGGGAAACAGGTAAAAATCGGCTTGAGATAATTAAAGCTATTAAAAATATTGGGAATGCTGAGGATTTTATTTTTTTAGAAACGATTATCAGATCAGGATCGATTACAGAAAAAACAGAAGCTTGCCGTTCATTATATAACCTGAATAGTGAAGGGAAAGAACATCTGGATTTTCTAAATAGAGATGCAGATTTAAATATTGAACAATATTTGGCTCACATAAGTGATCTTAGAAATTAAAACCTATGCTTATAGACATTTCGACTTACATATTTGAAACATTTATACTGTTTTTTGCAATTAGTATTTTTTGCATCTATCTATGGCTTGCAATGATTTCGGCAAAAGAGTTGCGCAAAAACATATTTACTGACAAAATCACCAATTACGATGCAATTATTTCATCTCCTTTTGCACCTACAATCTCGGTAATTGCCCCGGCCTTCAACGAGTCGCTTACTATTGTTGAGAATATTAAAGCACTAAAGGCGCTTTATTACCCAAGTTTTGAAATAATTGTTGTAAACGATGGAAGCAAGGATAATACGCTCGAAAAAACCATTGAAGCTTTTGATCTTGAAAAAGTACCTTATGTAGTTGATTACAAAATACCTTGCAAAGAGATTTTAGGTATTTACAAATCAAAAAAGAAAGCATTTAATAACCTCACTGTCATAAATAAACTCAACGGAGGGAAGGCTGATGCACTAAACTCCGGAATCAATATTGCCAAAGGAGATTATTTCATTTCTATTGATGTAGATTCGATTATTGATCCGTATGCACTTCAGAAGCTGATTAAACCTTTTTTTGAGGAAACCGACAGAAAGGTGATTGCAACCGGCGGAGTTATTCGTATTGCCAATTCGTGTAAAATTGTAGATGGCCAGCTCATTGAAATTAATGTGCCCGATCAATTTCTACCAAGATGCCAGGTTATTGAATACAATAGGGCATTTCTGATGGGACGCCTGGCATGGAGCCGGCTTGACGGGCTTTTGATTATTTCTGGCGCTTTGGGCATGTTTGACAAAGAAGTGGCAATTAACTGTGGAGGCTACAACACCAAAACGGTTGGTGAAGACATGGAACTGGTCGTTCGTATGCGAAAACATATGACCGAAAAGAAGATAAAATACAAAGTGTCATATGTTCCTGATCCTCTTTGCTGGACAGAAGCTCCAACAAGCTTAAAAGTGTTGGGAAGTCAACGAAACAGATGGACCAGAGGAACCATTGATACTCTTTTTATTCATTGGAATATATTCTTCAATCCGAAATTTGGATTTATGGGTATGGTCTCACATCCTTTCTGGGTTTTCTATGAATGGCTTGCTCCAATCATAGAAATAACCGGGATTCTGTACTTTTTAATTATTGCATTTCTGGGCCAACCCAATTGGCCATTCTTCTATGTCATGGTATTTTTTGTTTACTTTTTCTCCATAACCTTTTCAACTTATGCCATACTTTTCGATCATTTAGCCTATCACCGGTACAAGAAAAAGTGGATGATCATTAAACTTATACTAACAGCTTGGGTAGAGCCTATACTTTTCCATCCGCTGGTGGTTTACTGGGCATTACGTGGTAATTTCGACTATTTCATACGAAAGAAAAAAGCATGGGGAAATATGACGCGAGTCGGATTTTCGAAACCCAATTAAGCACATAATCTACGACAAAAGATATGAAGAACACAAAAAAGCGGCAATACTCAATAGCTTTCAGTACCATCACAACTGTGATTATTTTAGTCCTGACCAGCTTATTCACAAGCTCTTACGCACAGACTTATGAAGAGGCACGCAACTTCGCTTTTAATGGAGAAAGAGCAAAAGCCCGGCAGATTTGCAAGACAATCCTATTGCAATCATTTAACTCTGATGTGGCGCTTCTTTTAGGGAGAACTTATGCCTGGGATGGAAAATATGATTCGACTCGACTCATTCTGAACGAAGTGTTAGCCCGCAACCCGGATAATATGGAAGCTTTAGATGCTTTTGCAGACGTAGAGTATTGGTCGGATAATTACGACAAAGCTATAGAATACTGTAATTTGGCCCTTCGAAAAGATTCAACAGCAGAAGCCTTTTTATTAAAAAAAGCAAAAATTCTTCACAGTAGCGAAAAGTTTGAAGACGCAGTTGTCACGCTCAAAAAGCTAATCCAGAAAAATCCGACGCATACCGAAGCCATGAAAAAACTTCAGGAATACCGGCTCGATGTAATGAAAAACTCGATAAAATTAAACTATACAATTGATTATTTCGACAAAGCATTTAATCGCGATCCATGGCAAATTACCACCTTGTCGTATGGTCGAAAAACTAAATTTGGATCAGTCATTGCCCGTATAAATATGGCAAACCGATTTGGCAACACCGGCTTCCAGTACGAACTGGATGCATGGCCGAAAATCAGTGAAAATAATTACGGTTACCTGAATTATGGTTTTTCACAAAGCGCTGTTTTTCCCAAAAACAGATTTGGAATGGAATGGTACCATAACTTTCCAAAATCATTTGAAGGATCGATCGGGATGCGCATGTTGTACTTCAGTAGTTCTAATGTCGATATTTATACTGCCACTCTGGGGAAATATTTTGGTAATTACTGGCTCTCCCTCCGTTCATTTATTACACCCGGAACCGATGGAACCTCTGTTTCCGGACTTTTACAAATGCGACGTTATTTTTCTGATCCTGAAAATTACATTGGCTTGCGTTTAGGCTATGGTGTTTCGCCCGACGACAACCGAAACCTGATTGATTCGGATCAGACACTGACCTTAAAAACCCGTTCAGTCCGAATGGAATACAACCACATTTTTAAGCAAGTATGGATTTTTAATACCGGCGCTGTTTGGGGAAACGAAGAGCGCATTCCTGGTGAATTTTCAGGATATTATACTTTCGACATCAGCATTTCACGACTGTTTTAACAACACACTATGAATCAATTCAGCGAATCAGTTCAGCTTGTTATCCGATCGTTAAGGCGTTACCTCAGCCTGAGTTTCATCCTGGCCGGGATGATTATTACCGTGCGAATTTACGAACTGGTTATCACATCCAACTTCACGAATTACCCCGAAGGAAGTATCTTCAGTTCGATTGCCGGATTAAAATATGATCTTATTACATACCTGCGTATTTCTGCTGTTTTGATGATCCCATTTCTTTTCATTGCCTATTTCAGTCAGAAAACAGCTAAATACTTTTTTGTTGTTATTAGTCTATTCCTAATTCTTGGGGATATGTTACTGATCAAGTATTTTTCAACATCAAGGGTTCCGTTGGGTGCCGATTTGTTAGGTTATTCAGTAGAAGAAATGCAACATACCATAAGCGCATCGGGGCAAGTCAGTATTTACCCTGTTGTTATGATCATACTTTACCTGGTTTTTATGTTTCGAATTTTCGTTAAGCATGTATATTTCAGGCTTAGGCCCTGGGCAATAGCCTTTTTAACCATATTGATGCTGAGTTCTATGCTTCCAATCAAACAATTCAAGGTCAATTCTTCCAGGTTTGAAACCGAATTCAGCATGTTTGTTGCATCTAATAAACTTGACTTTTTTGTGCAAAGCATTTGGGATCATTATCAGGGACAAGAAAGACTGAACGATAAAACTTTCACTTTTAAACCGGTGGTTTCTTCTCCCGAAGGAAATCCGTTCACTTATATTAATCCCGATTTTCCTTTTCTTCATCAGGAAACGACACCTGATATTTTAGGCGAGTATTTCAATCTGGGCGATACTCCTCCTAATATTGTAGTAATTGTAGTAGAAAGCCTCGGTCGTGCTTACAGCGGACAAGGTGCCTATCTTGGAAGTTTTACTCCGTACCTGGATTCACTGATGCAAAAAAGTCTCTACTGGGAAAATTGCCTGAGTACCTCAGGGCGTACTTTTCAGGTGTTTCCTTCCATATTGGCATCGGTACCCTTTGGCGACCGGGGATTTGCCGAAATGGAAGAAAAGATGCCCGATCATATCAGTTTAATCAGCTTACTTAATAAGCAGGCTGGCTATAGCAGTACTTTTGTTTATGGAGGTGAAGCAGAGTTCGACAATATGGAAATTTTCCTTCGCCGGCAAGGTACCGACCAAATTATTGACAGTCGCAAATTTGGAGCCGGTTACGAAAAACTACCAGCTACTACCAATGGATTTTCGTGGGGATACGGTGATCGTGAAATTTTCCGCAGATACCTGGAAGATGTAAAAGAGAGACCTGATTTGCGGCGTATTGATGCATTACTCACCTTAGCCATGCACGATCCGTTTAATGTACCCAAACAGGAATATTACAATCAACAATTTGATGAGCGACTTAAAACGCTTGATTTAAGCGATAAACAAAAAATATTTAACCATCAATACGACAAGCAGTTTGCATCTTTACTCTATTTTGATGAGTCGCTCCGGTATTTTATCAACGAATTCAGCAAGCTAAGTTCATTCGCCAATACTATTTTTATCATTACCGGCGATCACCGTATGCCCGAAATACCGATCAGTACGCAAATCGACCGCTTTCATGTTCCGTTGGTAGTTTACTCACCCCTATTAAAAAAAGCTGAAAAATTTTCGTCGGTCGTTACGCACTTCGATGTTGCTCCATCGTTTATTGCTATGCTTAACGCAAAAAATTACATCAAAAGGCCAACAGTTGCTTCGTGGATTGGGCATGGACTGGATAACTCGGTTACATTCCGCAGTCTGAATTCGTATCCGCTAATGAGAAATAAGAATGAGATACTTGATATGATTGCAAATGAACAGTTTTTGTCCAACCAGACTTTATACCAGATTTATCCAAATCTGAATATTGAGAATGAAGATAATCCGGAAAATCAAAAACTTATGAAAGAAGAATTGGATAATTTCATCAGAAAAAATAACTATGCCTGCAAGAACAATAAACTCATTCCAGATTCACTGGTGAAATGGACTTTTAAGTAATCTCAATTTCTCCGGAAAAACTTTCTTCAGCAGGACCTTTCATAAAAACGGTACCGTCTTCAGCCCACTCAATTTCAAGTTCGCCATATTGAAGTTCAACAAAAACATGCCGACCTGTATAATGATTTATTGAAGAAGCCACAGCCGATGCACAACTACCTGTTCCACATGCCAGAGTGGCGCCAGCTCCCCGTTCCCAGGTTCTGAGTTTTATCCGTTCCTGATCAACAACTTCAACAAAATTCACATTGGTACCTTTCGGAAACAGAGGATGTTTTTCGATCACCGGACCAATTTTTTCCAATGCAATGGAATTTAAATCATCAACAAAAATCATAGTATGCGGTACTCCCATCAGCAAGCTGGTGAGCTTAATTTCCTGCCCCGAAATCTGAACCGAAATGCCTACAGCATACTTTTCGCTGCCCACCATGGGTATAGAAGATCGCTCCGTATTAGGCTTTCCCATATTTACACGAACCAAATCTACTTTCCCATTTGCGGTTATCACTTCAGGAATAATAATTCCGGCAAAGGTTTCTATCCTGAACGATTTTGATGCAACAAGATTTTTCTCGTAGGCATAGCGGGCAAAGCAGCGAATTGCATTTCCACACATATTGGCTTCGCTTCCATCGGCATTAATAATGCGCATCCGCAAATCGGCAACTTTGGAGGGTAAAATAGCAACCATTCCATCGGCACCAATTCCCAATTGGCGGTGGCACCATTTAACTGCCATTGCCTGATAATTGAGCTCCAGATTATCTAAATTTTCGATGAAAATAAAATCGTTACCCAGACCGTGCATTTTAGTAAATCTCATAAAAATCTGATCTTATTTTTATTTACATCAAAAGCTTTTGTGCCTGTTCCAAATCTTCAGGAGTATCTATACCAATATTTTCGAAAGAGGTTTTTGCTGTCTTGATCTGATATCCGTTTTCGAGCCAGCGCAGTTGTTCCAGCGATTCAGCTTTTTCGAGAACTCCGATTGGCAGTTTGGTCAGTTCGAGTAAAACATCGTACCTATAAGCGTACATGCCAATGTGGCTGTAGAAATTAGTCCGGTTAATCCATTCTTCGGACTTACTGTCGCGCACAAACGGGATGGAAGAGCGACTGAAATACATCGCTTCCAGATTGTTATTAATCACCACTTTGGGCCGGTTGATATTGGCAATTTCAGCTGCGTTGGTAATTGGTTTAATTAAAGTGGCAATTTCGGCCCCGGGTGAATCGAAACATGTTTTGAGACCTTCAATCTGCTCTGGCCTGATGAATGGTTCGTCGCCCTGAATATTGATTACCACGTCAAAGTCCAATTTTTCGGCTATTTTCTGTGCCGCCTCAGCACAACGATCGGTTCCGCTCTGGTGGTTGGGCGAAGTATAAACAGCTTTTCCTCCAAATTCTTCAACAGTCTGATAAATACGTTCATCATCGGTTGCAACATAAACTTCGTCGGTTTCCCGGGGAAACGGGTCGATTGAAAACGGGCAGGGATGATTCCGATAAATTTCATTCTGTAATTTCATTTGATGATTTCGGTACTAATAGCTAAAACATGTTAAAACATGGGTGGTATAAGACATTGAAATCAAAGTTAATTTAATTTTGAACAGTACTTAAACGTTAAAATTGTAATTTTGCAAAGCTAAACATATTGTCCTTACGATGGATATTCAGGAAATAAAACAACGATTTGGAATTATTGGTAATTCGCCAGGCTTGCTGCACGTGATTGAAATTGCAGTTCAGGTTGCACCGACTGATCTTTCAGTTTTGATAACTGGCGAAAGCGGAACGGGAAAGGAATCTTTTCCTCAGATTATTCATCAGTTTTCGGCCCGCAAACATGGCAAATACATTGCTGTTAACTGCGGTGCAATTCCTGAAGGAACGATAGACTC
>JFJP01006064.1_pt1 | contig 10347 bp, 9 predicted proteins | sample 431651 | NCBI WGS metagenome assembly JFJP01 (sample SAMN02602958, study PRJNA72255) | Microbial mat metagenome, whole genome shotgun sequencing project. | biome: fresh water; feature: sink hole; material: water; isolation source: purple microbial (photo- and chemosynthetic) mats found in... | reverse complement strand
CCGACTTGATCAAGAGCACCTTACGGATACTGGATACCCAATCCGCGACCTCAATCTGCTAGGCCATGCGCCCGCATCTTGGCATGGGCTATTCGTTTTAGGTGGCCAAGTGGGAGGCTTTGACATCCTCCCTGCCCTAAAGAGCGGGGGGTTCCTTCTGCAAGACGGCGATGTCCCGCCGCGAGACCCTTTTGCTGCTTTTCAATACACGCCAAATGGCTGGTGTTAGCCGAGGTGGCGGACGCAAAATAAGTACAGGACTTCGACTCGGCAGAAAGGCCATGAACCGAAGCTTCTTGGGCCATCAGGGTCTGACTCCATCAGGCTGTGACCGGTAGTAGAGATATGCGATCTGCCTACTCCAAAGCGGCTGTAGGCTTCCATGATCTGGCGGTCGGCTATGTGGCAACCATTTCGTCAAAGTCGGCACCCGCCATCGACCAACAGCCGCTGTTGGGAATCGACGCTCCAAAGCGGTCTGTCACCAGGCAAGTTTCTACAAAGCAGTCAGTCGACACGAAAAAGCGGAACATGGGCTCGGTCGGCTCCTGAGCAGCGGTTGCCGACGTAGGATTTGTGGCCACGGCGGTCTTGTAAAGACCCTTACCCGACGCTCGAGTAACAGAAATGTCAAACCGATACCGGCCGTAGAGCACACCCGTTTTTACTCACTGCTTGGCGGTTGAACTCCATCAAGTGGCCCGCCAATTCGCCTCAACTGATCCGCTTGGCACACATCGCCAGTTAGCCATTTGTATGGCTTCTGATGACACCGGCGAAAGGTGACTTTTTGGTTACCCAACTATCAATAAATCTACAACAATTGGTTCCACCCGAACGCCCACCTCATTGATCAACCAGTGGGTGGTCAGGACTTGCTGCGGGACTGGGAGTCGCCACATCCTTGATTCTAAGGTGCGCCCAGAAGGGCAAACGCAGCGCCGGGGCGTCGAGATCGATTGGGAGAATCATTGCTATGCCGCGACATTTGTCAAATGTCATCATTGACGAATCTAATACGCCGCGAAACTATTCTTACATTCCCCAGCGCAATGCTGCTGTGTGAACGGGTGCATCCCACAGGGCCAGCATTTCTGGATTGGTAGCGCACACTGTGACAGAGCAGCCCGCCATCTCCAATGACGTCACATAAGAGCCTGTCAAATGGCGCACAACCTTGACTCCTGCCCGGGTCAGAACTTGTTGCACGGCGTTCACCATGAGATAGAGCTCTAGCATGGGTGTTCCACCAAAACCGTTGACTAGCAAGATAACCTCCTGTCCTGGCTTCAGAGCAAGATCCTTGATCACGGCATTGGTCAACTCTTCGGCAATCTGATCGGCACTGGCCAATGGAACGCGCCGGCGCCCAGGCTCGCCGTGAATGCCGACGCCAATTTCCATTTCATTGGCGCCGATCTGAAAGGTCGGTTTTCCAGCCGCTGGCACCGTGCAGGAAGTTAACGCCACACCCATGGATGCAGTCGCCTTGTTGACCGCGTCACCGAGCTTTTTGAGTTCCGACAGGCTGTCACCCCGCTCGGACGCAGCTCCCAGAATCTTTTCGACGATCAGGGTGCCGGCCACACCGCGTCGGCCAGTGGTGTAGGTGGAGTCTTCCACCGCAACATCGTCGTTGACAATCACAATGGCGTTTTCCTGATCCAGCATGTCTGCGGCCATCTGAAAATTCATCATGTCGCCAGAGTAATTCTTGATGATAAACAAGATGCCAGCACCGCCGTCGACCGCCTGGGCAGCGTTCATCATCTGGTTGGGTGTGGGGGATGTGAATATCTGGCCTGGACAGGCTGCATCGAGCATGCCAAAGCCGACAAATCCGGCATGCATGGGCTCATGACCTGCACCACCGCCTGATATCAGTGCCACTTTGCCAGGCTTGGGGGTCGCGCGGCGAACAAATTCCCGGTCAGCACCGAGAACCACAATGTCCGGGTGGGCAAGAGCAAAACCGTCCAGCGATTCCGCCAATGCGTTGTCTACATGGTTCATGAGATTTTTCATGGATTACCTTCTCTTTCAACAATAAGTGGGCAAGTGGATGTCAGGCGGGCGAGAGGCCGTCGCAAATCGCGCCGATGATCAGAGACATCGAACGTGAGCCTGGATCGATATGACCCTTGGCACGATCACCCAGGAAGGAAGACCGCCCGCGTGTCGCTTCCATGTCCGCCGTTGCAGCCGCGCTGTCCTGTGCGCATTGGCGCACACGCGCAATCAGATCATCGCCGCCTTGGGCCAGCATCTTTTGCACGGGGTCGAGTACATCGAGCAAAGTTTTTTGCCCGACCTGAGCTTTGCCCAGACGGGTCAGCGCCTCGATGCTGGCGCGTAGCGCTAAGGCCATGTCCTGCGCGGTGGGGTTTGCCGGCAACTCTTTTCCCAGCGTCAGCAGCAGTGTGCCAAACACGGGGCCAGACGAGCCGCCAATCATGGCGATACAGGTCTTACCCATGGTTTTTAGAGATTCATTCAGGCCGATGCCTTCCATCTCCGCAAGCTTGGCTTGAATGGCTTGCGCTCCGCGTTTCATGTTCAGGCCATGGTCGCCATCGCCAATGGCCTGATCCAGGGACGTGAGTTCGTCCAAATGATCGACCAAGGTCTGGGTTGCATTTTGAATGATATGAGTTAGTGACATGGAAGTTTTCCGTTCAAGTTAATCAGCACCGTACTCGCTGCCCATGGGCATCGAACCACAGACTGTGTGAGATATGAATGTGAATGTCATCGCCAGGTTGCGCGATTTGCCCAGGATGGGCAGAAACGATCAGCGCCTGCTCACTGCCATCCAAATGCAGGTGCAGCAAATACTGATCGCTCAAGCGTTCGACGCGCTGGATTTTGGCTTTGGTCTGTACTGTGCTGGCATTGGCATCCGCAGCCACGATGTGGATCTGCTCCGCTCTGACGCCTATTGTGGCGACAGAGGCTGGCACGGCCAGGTGGCCCAACGCCGCGCGTGGCAGCAGATTAATGCGTGGTGAGCCCAGCCGACTGGCGACCGCGACCGTTGCCGGGTCTTCATACACCTGCTGCGGCGTACCCAATTGCACCAGGCACCCGTGGTCAAGCACGCCAATGCGTGTGGCAAGTGTCAATGCCTCAATCTGATCATGCGTCACGTACAGCATGGTGGCCCCGGTGTCTTGCTGAATGCGCTTGAGTTCCAACCGCAGGTCATCGCGCAACTTTGCGTCCAGTGATGACAAAGGCTCGTCCATCAGGTACACCGCCGGGTTGCGGACCAGTGCCCGGCCAATCGCCACGCGCTGCATTTGCCCGCCGGACAGCTTGGTAGCCGGGTTTTGTAACTTGTCTTCCATGCGCAGCATGCGAGCCACCTCGGTGACTTTGGCGCGGATGTCATCCTCGCTGGTCTTGCGCAAGGGGGAACGCAACGGAAACGCCAGGTTGTCGTAAACGCTCAAGTGCGGATAGAGTGAATATTGCTGAAACACGAAGGTCACATCCCGCAAGGCAGGGGCCACCTGCGTGACATCGCGCCCATCGATCCACACTTGCCCGGCATCGGGCTTCTCCAGGCCTGCCACCAGACGCAGCGTGGTCGTTTTGCCCGCACCGCTTGGGCCAAGAAGCACCACAAATTCGCCACTGGCAATGTCAATGTCCAAGCCTTGAACGGCTTGCGTAGCGCCAAAGCGTTTGCTGACGCCTGCAATTTTCAGATCAGCCATGGGCTACTCCCCGTGTTCCAGACAAACTGACGGCGATGTCGTCGCGTGCTGTGGGCAGCGCTCGCCCACTGGTTGCGTCAAACAAGGTCACCTGCGCACTTTCAAATGTCAGCCCGACTTGGTCACCGCGCACTGCCCGAATGCGTACGTCGAGCTTGGCCCGCAAAGTACCGCCAGAACGGGTATGAAGCGTCACGATTTGACAGTTGCCAAGGTACTCAACACCCATCACCTGTGCCCGAAAATCTGAACCGTCAGACAGTTGAACGTGTTCAGGCCTGACCCCATACAGCAAGGGCCGCTCTGTGACCTCGTCGCGCACTGCCGGCAACATCATGTTTGCATCACCTATCTTCAGAGTGGTTGCACCCCTTGCCAGTGAAGCGGATGCTGCTATAAAGTTCATAGAAGGTGCGCCCATGAACTGCGCCACAAACACGCTGGCCGGGCGCTCATAGATTTCCTGTGGGGCGCCGAGTTGTTCAATCACACCCTGGTTCATGATGGCAATCTTGTCGGCCATTGACATGGCTTCGCGCTGGTCGTGGGTAACGTACACCGTTGTTGCGCCCAGCCGATCGTGCAAGGCGCGCAATTCCTCGCACATCAGTTCACGAAACTCGGCATCCAATGCGCCCAGGGGCTCGTCCATCATGAAAGCCAGTGGCTGGCGCACAATGGCGCGGCCTAAGGCGACACGTTGGCGGTCTCCGCTATTCAATCCCGAGACCGAACTATCGAGCAAGGTCGTGATGTGCAGCGTGGTCGCCGCCTGTGCGACGCGGCGGTCAATTTCTGCCCGTGGCATTCCTTGCGAGACCAAGGGAAAGGCAATGTTCTGACGCACTGTCATATGCGGGTACAGCGCAAACATCTGAAACACAAAGGCGATATCGCGGGCAGACGCCCGTTTGAAGGTCACATCTTCATTGCCCAGGAAGATTTGACCCGAGGTGGGCAACTCCAGTCCGGCGATCATTCGCAGGGTGGTTGTTTTGCCGCAGCCCGAGGGACCTAGCAAACAGAAAAACTCGCCATCGTTGACAGTAAAGGAGGAATCCCGCACCGCTGTGAAATCGGCAAAGGCCTTGTGCAGTTTGTGTACGCGAATTTCAGCCATGGTGACTCAATCTGGAAACTTGGAGACCACCATGAACATCACGGTGCCAGCAAGCATGGTCACAAATGACCAGGTATAAAAAACCAGTGCAAAGGGTTGCAATAGCATGAACAATCCCAGTCCGATGATCAGACTGGCCAGCATTTCGAGAGGGCCACGGCGCAACCATCTAGGCCAGCCCCCCTGAGTGACATCAAGCACGTTTGGTTTGGAATTTGAAGAGGTAGGCATGGTGTAGAGCGTTTTATTTGCGAACTGCGCCGAAGGTAATGCCGCGTAACAAATGTTTGCGCAGCAACACGGTGAATACCAATATGGGCACTAGGAAGAGCGTGGTCCCAGCCGCCACTGCGGGCCAGTCCTGGCCGCCTTCACCGATGATGATCGGAATGAAGGGGGGTGCGGTCTGCGCCCCGCCCGAGGTCAGTAAAACCGCAAAGGCGTACTCATTCCAGGAAAAGATCAGGCAAAAGATGGCGGTGGCCACAATGCCGGTGGTGGCCTGCGGCAGCACTACCTTGCGAAACGCCTGCAACCGGGTGTAGCCATCTACCATGGCAGCTTCTTCGTACTCGCGTGGAATTTCGTCGATGAAACCCTTGAGCAACCAGACCGCAAGAGAGATGTTGACGGCGGTGTAAAGCAGGATCATGCCGGTGCGGGTGTCTGAAAGCCCCAACTCCCGATACATCAGGTAGATCGGGATGGCCACCGCGATCGGCGGCATCATGCGTGTTGAGAGAATGAAGAAAAGCAGGTCGTCCTTCAGGGGTACCTTGAAGCGTGAAAACGCATAGGCCGCCATCACGCCAAATCCCACCGACAAAATGGTCGAACCAAAGGCAATGATCAGCGAGTTGATAAAGCGCGGAATGTAGTTGGATGTCCCCGCGACAACCATGTTGTCCTCGCGAGCAATTTGCTCGCAATGGTCGTCGGTCTTGGGGAGCGCCGCAATGTACTCTGGAGTCTGGCGCGAACGCGTCGTAAACAAATTGCAGTAGCCCTGTGTGGTGGGTGCAAAAACCACCTTGGGCGGGTAGCTGATGGCGTCTGCCGGGCTCTTGAATCCGGTCAGAATGATCCATGCCAACGGCGTGATCGTGACCAGTACATACAGGGCTACCAAAATTCCGGCAATCCAGCGACTGGTGTCGCTGGGTTCCACCACTGAATTTGCTGTGCTGATACCTTGACTCATAGGTGCTTTCGGTGACTTTATTAGCGGTTTTTGACGTAATTCAAGGCTTTGACATACATGTTTGCCATGCCAAAAACAGCGACAAACAGAATGATGGCAAAGGCCGACGAATACCCGGTGCGCCACTTCTCGAAGGCCTCGCGCTTGAGGGTGATGGAAGCCAGTTCAGTAGCCGAACCTGGGCCGCCCGAGGTGAGCAGGTTGACCATGTCAAACATCTTGAAATTTTCGATACCGCGAAACAGGACCGCCAGCATGATGAATGGCATCACCATGGGCAGCGTGATCGACCAGAATTGCCGCCATTTGGAGGCGCGGTCCACTTCGGCCGCTTCATAGATGTAGTCGGGAATTGACCGCAATCCGGCCAGGCAAATCAGCATCACGTAGGGGGTCCACATCCAGGTGTCCACGATCACTATCGCCCAAGGGGCCAGCGAGACCGAACCCAGCATGGAAAACGACGATGCTGGCACGCCAGACAGGTAAGCTGCCGCATAGTTGAACAAGCCTACCTGGGGCTGATACAAAAAGGCCCAGAAGTTGCCCACCACGGCCGGGGATAACATCATGGGAATCAGAATCATGGTGGTCCAGAATCCATGACCTCGGAACTTGCGGTCAATCAGGTACGCCAAGGCAAAACCAATGAGCATCTGTAGAAGAATGGTCCAGAACAGAAAGTGCGCGGTGTTCTGCATGGCGAGCCAGATGTCCGGGTCAGTCAGAACGGCAACGTAGTTTTCAATGCCCACGTCGAGCACGCTCGCATTGGGTCGGTTGGCACGGTAGTTGGTGAACGAGAGCTTGATGGTCCAGATCAGCGGGAAAATGTTGATCACCAGCAGGATCAGCATGGTGGGGCCAATAAACAGCCAGGCGATGGCACGATCGGATAGTCCGCGCAGCGTTGAAGACAGGGCTGCAGGTGTTGCATGAGCGGCGCGCTCAACGGCGCGGTTGATCTTCATGATGGGTTCCAGGTTAGACAATGTTTGCAAAGTCAAGCTTGCCGCCCGACGCGGTTGTTGGGGCCGGTGCCGGGCGGAAGTGGTTCAGTTCAGCTTGCCGTCGTCCTTGAAGACTTTTTTCCAGTCCACCACCAGCGCGTCCAATGCTTCCTTGGCAGTCCCCTTGTCGGCAACAACATAGTCATGCACGCGCTTTTGCATGGCCAGCAGCAATTGCGCGTAGGACGGCTCAGCCCAGAAGTCCACCACCATGTTCATGGATTCCAGGAAAGCCGGTGCGTACGGCGCACTCTTTGCATAGCCGGGGTCGTTCAGTACGGCATTGTGGGCAGAGGCACCACCCACCGCTTGCCACTTTTTCTGAATTGCCGGATCAGCAAACCACTTGATATATTGCAGTGCTTCGTTCTTGTTGGGCGAATAGGCCACCACCGAGATGCCCTGACCACCCAACTGCACACCCTTACCCTTGTCAGAGGGGTTGGCAAAGAAGCCAATCTTGTCACCGCCCACCACTGGGTCTTTGTTCAAACCGGGAAAGAAGGCAAAGAAGTTCATCTGCATGGCCACCTGCCCGGACTTGAAAGCATCAAGTCCCTCGCCCATATAGGCATTGGTCATGCCAGGGGCGGTGCTGCCCTTGTAGATCGACTTGTAGAACTCCAGGCCCTTGACGGCATCTGCCGAGTTGACGAAACCATCCATGGCATACGGTTTTTTTGGATCCTGATACTTGAAACCCATGGGGTAGAGCACATTCGTGACACCCATGGTGATGCCTTCAGAACCGCGTTCGGTGTAGATGTAGGCGCCATAGACTTTTTTGCCATCCACCATGCGGCCCTGGAAGAACTCGGATACCTGTTTGAATTCTGTCCAGGTCTTGGGCGGAGCCAGATCGCGGTTGAATTTTTTCTTGAACTCAGCCTTGATCTCGGGCTTATTGAACCAGTCTTTGCGATAAGTCCAGCCCACCGCATCGGCCATGGCGGGCAGTGCCCAGTAGTTGGGCGTGTTCTTCGGCCACTCGGCGTAGCCGGTGACCGTTGCAGGCGCAAAGTCGGTCATCTTGATGCCTTCTTTGGCAAAGAAGTCATTGAGTTTGACATAGTGTCCGCTTTCAGCGGCACCACCAATCCACTGGCTGTCACCGATCATCAGGTCGCAAAGCTTGCCTTTGGAGTTGAGCTCATTGAGCATACGGTCAGCAAAATTGGGCCACGGCACAAACTCGAACTTCATCTTGACACCGCTCTTGGCAGTGAAGTCTTTTGACAGCTCAACCAGCGCATTGGCTGGATCCCAAGCGGCCCAGCAAAGGGTGATGGTTTTGTCTTGTGCTTGGGCTGGTGTCGCACCGATGCTCAGCGCTGCAGCCAGGCTGATGCCGGCCAGGGCTGGAATTTTCTTCAACAGTTTCTTCATTTACCGATCTCCTTAAGAGTTTTAGACAGAGTCAAACGGACCAACACACATCCAACCACCGCGTCAATGCAGGTTTTCGGCGGTCAAGATTTCGACGCGCGGCTGCACCACATTGAGCGCGCCACGCACGTTTTCACACAAGCCAAGCAAAACGCGCGCTGCTGTGAGAACACAGTAACGAACATCCTGATGCAATACATAAGACAACGAGTCATCCAGTAGCAAAGACTGATGCTGCTCGGTGAAGTCGTGTGCGACGAGTCCTGGCGGGGACTCCAAACCCTGCGCGGCAAGCGCTTTCACCACACCGCTTGTTCCCAAACCAACGCTGTAAACACCAGCCAAACGGGTGATGTCAATATCATTTGCAAACATCTTGTTCAACACACTTGCAATACCAGCCTCATCAGTCGGAAGATCGAGTTGACGCGCCACTTTCAGGTGCGCAAAGCGATCTTCAAGCACTTGAACAAAACCAATCCGGCGTTCAATCTCGCCGGACATCCGCGTCGCCTGGGACAACATCAGCAATGTGTCGTGCTCGGGCGCAAAAGCCATGCGCGCAAGCAGAAGGCCTGCAGTCCGCCCAGCGGCCCGATTGTCTGCACCAATGAATGCCTCGCGCATCGACCCGGCCACGTCTGAAAACAGCGTCACGACATGTACGCCTGAGCGCACCAGGTCATTGATTGCCAGTTTGATGGCAGGCAAGTCTGGGGCAACCAATGCAACGCCGTCGTAGCCACCGAGGGTCGACAACTCTGAAGCAAATAGGATCGGATCACTAGCGTCCAAGCGATGCGTCACCTCGGTGATGTGCTGATGCCGGAAGTCGCCTGCAGCTTGCGCAATGAGACGTTCCATCCTGCTGAAAAACGGGGTGTCAGCTTCTGGCAGGACGTAGGCAAAACGAAACCCGTCCTTTAGGCGCGGACGTCCTCTGAGGATGGTCGGCTCGCCAAGTGCCTTGATGGCGTCCACAACCTTTTGAGTGGTTTCCGCATTGACACCGGGACGCTTGTTGAGCACCCGATCCACGGTGGCCGTACCGACACCAGCATGGCGAGCGATATCGGCGATGGTGGCAGTGTTGTTCTGGGACATGGAAAACGTGTGCGGGATAAGTGTTTGATGGACTTGATTGATGTTGATTTTTAACTACATCAATAATTAAATCAATCAGGGTAAACCCTGACAATTTTCAGTTGATTGATTACTCGATCTTGGTGTTCGGGAATCAGGCCGATAGCCCCATTGAAAGAGTGGGGGATGACACATGCCTTCCATCGGCATCGGGTGGATGACACACTGGAGAATTTCGAACAAACTGAAATTTGATTGCCACCGGGAGTCCAGCGACCCAAAATTGATTGATTGCTGGACTTCTCGGAAGCGGGCACTGGTGGCCGTCTGGTTAGCTACACAAGAGCCGCACAGCAGAAGGGAATTACTGAGCGTCTACGAATGTCGGCTTACAGATTTTCTTGCCTGAGTTTGAGCGACTGCTTCCTCAAACCTGGCTGACCGTTATGGGCACCGACACGTCGATGGCCAATGTCAGCTGTCCGGCATGTCCACGGCCGGACCGAGTTGACTATTCGCACAACCGGTCCACAGTTGTTCTCCCCCCAACTTTTAGGAGATCATTGTGGACACTACAACCGCTTCGACTGCCAAAATTCCATGGAACAAGGGAAAAATTGTCGGCCAAAAGTCACCTCTCAAGCTCAGAGACATCTGGGCCATCAGAATTCGGCTGCAGCTAAACCACAGGACGCGAGAGCTTGCGTTGTTTGATCTAGGGCTCGATAGCAAACTGAGGGCCTGCGATTTGGTGAAACTGCGCGTCAATGACATCTGTCATGGTGATCGCGTCTCGACCCGCGCGATCGTCTTGCAACAAAAAACGTC
>JFJP01000374.1_pt1 | contig 10347 bp, 6 predicted proteins | sample 431651 | NCBI WGS metagenome assembly JFJP01 (sample SAMN02602958, study PRJNA72255) | Microbial mat metagenome, whole genome shotgun sequencing project. | biome: fresh water; feature: sink hole; material: water; isolation source: purple microbial (photo- and chemosynthetic) mats found in... | reverse complement strand
CGCACGATGGCGAGACCCAGCCCGGTGCCCTTCTTCTTGGTGGAGAAGTAGGGTTCGAAGAGATGCTCGCGATCCTCTACCGGTATCCCGGAACCGCTGTCCTGGACCTCCATCCGGATCCAGGGGCCTTCGACGCTCAGGCTGAGCCGGATGCGCCCCTGGTCCTGGATGGCGCTCACGGCGTTGTCCACCAGATTGATGAGTGCCCGCTTGACCATGTCCCCATCCCAGCGCACATCCACAGCGCTGCCCGGGAGTTCCAGCACAAAGGCGATGCGGGGATGAATGGGAGCGTAAAGGGTCTCCACCTGGCGCATCAGTTCGCAGGCGTCCAGGGGATGGGGCTGGGGCACGGGGAGCTTGGCGAAGCGGCTGAAGCTGTCCACGAGGCGCGCCAGGCTGGCGACTTCCGTGAGGATCGTCTCCGTGGCTTCGGCCACCAGGCGGTCGTCCAGGCGCCCCTCGGTGCTGCGGCGCCGCAAGCGCTGGGCCGTGAGCTTGATGGGCGTGAGGGGATTCTTCACCTCGTGGGCCATGCGACGGGCCACCTCCTGCCAGGCCGCCCGCTTTTCCGCCTGGGCGAGGAGGGACAGATCCTCCAGCACCGTCAGCACCCCGCCGTCCACCAGGGGCAGCACCATGGCCCGCACGGGGCGCCCCTCGCCTTCGCTCCCGACGCGCAGTTCCTCCTGCCGGGGGCGGCGGGATCGGTGCACCTCCGCAACCAAGGCGGATAGCCCTCCCATGCGCGGCTGTTCCGCCAGTTCCTGCCAGGCGTGCTGGAAGGAATCCCAGGACTCCAGGCCGAACCAGCGCCGGGCGGTGGGGTTGAAGGTCCGCAGCTCGCCTTCCTTCTGCCAGCTCATGACGCCCACGGGCAGGGCTTCCAGGAGCTGCCCCAGGTACTGGCGGTGGCTCTCGATATGCGCGGCCTGGGCTTCGATGGCCTCGCGGTTCTGCTTGAGATCCCGGATCATGGTGTTGAAGCTGCGGGCCAGGAAGGCCAGTTCGTCACCCCCGTGTTCGGCCAGGGAGACCTCGAGATCGCCGGTGCCCACGCGCTGCGCTGCCTTGGCCAGGGCCCGCACCGGCTCGGAGATGGTCCGGCTGAGGGCCAGGCCTACCCACACCGCCGCGAAGAGGGAGAGGAGCGTGAGGAACAGGAAGGTGCTCTGGGGCAGGGTCTCCAGGGTCTCCTTGAGGGCATGGACCTGGAAGGCCTCCTGGTAGCGCTTCTCCAGGCGCACCAGACTGTCGGCGGCGGCGCGGGGCAGGAAGACCCCGGCGAGAAAGCCGCCCTGGCGCCCCCCGGTGTTCTCCAGGAACCAGGTGCCCTCCTGGATCTCAACCCGGCTCTGGCTGCCTTCCGGCAGGGGCAGGGTGGGCAGGGCCAGGCCCTCGGCCACATCCAGGGTGCGGGGAGTGGACTTGCCCCCTGTGCGGATCAGCAGATCCAGACCGGCGTCCCGCCGCAGCAGGGACAGGTCCCCCGAGGCCGAGGGGGGCAGTCGCCGGACCCCCTGGTGCAGGCGGTCCTTCAGGGTGCCCAGGTAGGCATCGGTGATCACCTTGCTGTCCCTGATCACCTCCTGGGTCTCGGGCCGGAACCAGCGGTCCACGTTCTTGCTGATGAAGTTCCGCCCCACCAGGAAGAGCATGAGGCTCGGTGCGATGCCCACGGCGAGCAGGGCCAGCACCAGGCGGGTCCGGAGCTTGGAGCCCAGGATGCCGCTGCGGCGCTCGAAATAGAGCTTGGCGAGGCTCCTCGCCACGATGAAGAGCAGGGTGCCGATGGCCAGGACATTGGCGAGGCCCAGGGCCAGCAGGGCCCAGCGACTGGGGGCGTCGAGGCCGGAATCGACCTGGGCGCTCAGGAGCTTGTAGGCGGTGAAGATCACCCAGATGACGACGGCCAGTCCCACCGCCAGGTACAGGCGCGTGAGTTCCGGATTGCGCTTCACGGTGGGGGTCATGGGAACAGGCTACCCTGGATCCAGGGGAGGGGAAGCGTTGGCAGCGAAGCGGAATGCGTTCGAGGAGCGGCAGGCCTTCCTGGCGGGATTCGCCGAGGACGACGAGGGCCTATGGAGCGAACTGGTCCTGGAGGGACAGCGTCTTCCCCGCTATGTCCGGGAGTTCTGGACCAGCCGTCAGCGGCAGGCCTCCAACCTCCACGAAGTCTCCTACCGGGCCTGCTACAAACCGCAGCTGCCCAGGCTCTTCATCGAGAAGCTCACCCAGGCCGGAGACCGGGTCTACGACCCCTTCAGCGGCCGGGGCACCACGGCCCTGGAAGCGGCCCTCCTGGGGCGCCGGGCGGCGGCCAACGATATCAATCCGCTATCGGAGATCCTGGCCAGGCCGCGGTTCAGTCCCCCGGAACCTGTCGCCGTGGCGAAACGGCTGGAAGCGATCCCCCGGAGCGGCGCTCGGCACGATGGACTGGATCTCTCCATGTTCTATCACCCCGGCACCGAGGCGGAGATCCGCGCCCTGCGCCAGTGGTTTCTGGAACGGGGGGACCTGGATGAGCTGGACGCCTGGATCCGCATGGTGGCGACGAACCGCCTCACGGGCCACAGCCCCGGCTTTTTCTCCGTCTACACCCTGCCGCCCAATCAGGCCTTGAGCGCCCAGAAACAGCTGCAGATCAATGCCCAGCGGAACCAGGTGCCTCCGTACCGGGACACCCACGCCCTGATCCTCAGGAAGACGAAGCAGCTCCTGACCCGGGTGACGGAGGGAGAACTCCGGTGCGTCCGGGAGGCGGCTCGGGACGCGATCTTCTCCACCCAGGACGCCCGGCGCACGAGCAGTATTCCGGAGGCCTCCGTGCAGCTCACGGTCACTTCGCCCCCCTTTCTCGACGTGGTGCAGTACGCGGCCGACAACTGGCTCCGGTGCTGGTTCTGCGGCCTGGATGCCCAGGTCATCGGGAGGGACATCACCATGGCCAAGACCCCGGAGGCCTGGGCCGAAGTGATGCAGGAGGTCTTCGGGGAGCTGCATCGCCTCACGCGGAAGGGCGGCTTCGTGGCCTTCGAAGTGGGGGAGGTGCGCAAGGGCACGGTGCGGCTGGAAGAGGTGGTCCTGCCCCTGGGGATGCGCGCGGGTTTCAAGGCCCTGGGGCTCCTGGTGAACGACCAGGACTTCACCAAGACCGCCAACATCTGGGGCGTCTCCAACAACACCCACGGCACCAACAGCAACCGCATCGTCCTGTTCGAGAAGGTGTGATCCAAGGTACCGCCCGGAAAGCAGGAACCGCGAATGACGCGAATGAACGCGAAGGGAAAGCGGTAGCCACGAAGGCACACGAAGGTACACGAAGGCACACGAAGAAAAGCCCTGTTCATCTACCTTGCAGGGGCGGCGTTCTGGCCTTGGTTCAGGGAGGGGCAGAGCCGGAACGCACACAAGCGTGCTCTCCGGCTCTGCTCCTCCCTGAACGCGCGCGGCTTCGCCGTGCGCCTCGCGAAGCGAGCAAGGCCAGGACGCCTTGAACGTGTAAATGCCACTAGAATCATCCCCGTGCATCCCCGCCAATCCCCGGCTGAATGCTTTTCTTAATACCGAGCCCGGATGGTGCGAGCGAAAATGCCTGCGAAAAGCCAATCGCCCTGGCCGGGTCACCTTCGCGCCTTGGCGTCTTGTCGGTTATCTTTTCAATTACTTGCATTCACCATCGGCGCAACTTCTGCGCAGAAAAACAAGAAGTTTGATGTTAGTAGTACGAATGAGAATCGGACGATCTTTCCTTCGCGAAAGCGCGAAGCGCTCATTGGCGTCCTTCGCGGTTTCCGTTGTTTACGCTTCCAGCTGCTTCCAGTAGATCAGGGCGTCTTCGCCGTCCCGGTAGTAGGCCTTCCGCAGGCGCTGGCGCTGCCAGCCCATGGCTTCGTAGAGGGTCTGGGCGGGCTGGTTCGAGGCGCGGACCTCCAGGTAGAGGTCCTGGATGCCTTCGCTGCGGAGATAGGTCTCGGAGGTCTCCAGGAGGCGGCGGGCGAGGCCCTGGCGGCGGGCGTCCGGAGCAACGGCGATGCGCAGCAGTTCCGCCTCCTGGGCGGCGGGGACGGCGCTCCAGCGGGCATAGGCCTGGGGCGGCAGACCGAGGAGGACCTCGTGGTCCCCCAGGGCCCCCCAGGGCTCTCCGAAGACCGTCTGTTCCAGGGATTCCACCCACAGGGGCAGCGCCGATCCTGGGAACAGGTGCAACTGTCCGCTCATCGCGCCTGTCCGCGCCTCAGGGCGTCCGGCAGGTGGCGGGAGGCTTCCGGGAAGTTCACCTCCGCATCGGTTTCCCGGAGGTAGAAGGGCACCAGCGGGGACTCCGGAGGCCCCAGGGGAAGCTCGCGGCAGAGCTCCGTCAGGCCGGCCAGGGTGGCGGCGCCTTCGTCCGGGAGGACCAGGGGCGTCGAGCCTGCCGCAGCGGCGGCCTTCCCGGCGAAGGCCTCGGGCGCCCACCAGGCCTGTCCCTGGAGCAGCGCCGGGAGCTCCGCCAGGGGCTGTCGGCAGGCTTCCCCAAGGGCTTCCCCGTCCCAGAGCTGGGCGAAGGTTTCGTTCCGTTGGCCGTCCAGGAGGATCCAGACCGGTCCCCGGTGGCCCGCCTTGCGCAGAGCCCGGGCCCGCAGTTCGAAGGCCGAGAAGCCCCAGGTGGGCAGGCCCGTGAGGGCGAGTCCCTCCGCCGTGGCCACGCCGATGCGGAGGCTGGTGAAGCCGCCCGGTCCCACGCAGGCCACCACGCCCCGCAGGTCCCGGGGCGTCCGCTGCGCTTCCGCCAGCAGCTCGTTCAGGGTCGGCAGCAGGGACTGGCTATGGCTGTGGCCCAGGCCTCCCACGACCCTTCGAGTCCAGGCGGCCGCACCCGCCACCAGCGCCAGGTGGAGCCGTTCGGTGGTGGAATCGAGGCCGAGAATCATCGGGAGGTCCTGGCGATCCGGAAATGAACACGGCCCACGGGTTCACCGAGGGCCGTGACGAGAGAGCGAGGATCGGGTCAGACGTTCTTGGTGACCTTGCCCGCCTGGATGCAGGAAGTGCAGACGCGAAGGCGCTGCGGCACGCCGTTCACCAGGGCGCGCACGGACTGGAGATTCGGATTCCAGCGGCGAAGCGTGATGTTGTTGGAATGGGAGACGTTGTGCCCGAACTGGGGCTTCTTGCCACACACTGCGCATTGACGGGACATAGGGAACCTCACGAATCCGAATACGGCAAAGCCCAAAGGAGAATTAGTCTACCAAAGTCGGGGCGGAACTCAAGGAGGATTTTGGCCGGGAGCGGTTCCGGCGCCTCACCGCGCCAGGGCGGCCAGCTTGGCCACCACCTCGCCCCGGGGGATGCGGGTCTGTTCCCCAGTCGTCAGGTCCTTGACCGTCACCAGGCCCTCGGCCTTCTCGTCGGACCCCATGACCATCGCGTAGCGGATCCCGGCCCGGTCCGCATACTTGAACTGCCGCGCGAGCTTGGCGGGTTCCAGGTGGATCTCCGTGTTCACGCCGCTGGCCCGCAGCTCGGCGGCGAGGGCAAGGTAGTCCGGCAGCAGAGCCGGGTCCAGCTGGGTCACCAGCACCTGCACGGTGCTGGGACCATCCTGGATGAGCCCGGCTTCGGACAGCACGTAGAACAGTCGGGTCAGGCCGATGGAGATGCCCACGCCCGGCAGGCGGCTCTTGGTGTACTGGCTGGCCAGGTTGTCGTAGCGACCGCCGGAGCAGACGGACCCGATGCCGGGGAAATCCGTGAGGAAGGTCTCGTAGACCGTGCCGGTGTAGTAGTCGAGGCCTCGGGCGATGCCCAGGTTGATGCTCCAGTGGGTCTCGGGGACCTGGAAGGCCTTGAGGGCCTCCACCACCTGGCCCAGCTCCTCCACACCTTGGCGGAAGATGGGATTGGCGTCGGGGCGGTCCTTCTGGGTGGCGAGGGCGCCCATCACTTCCGCCGCAGTGCCCCGAGTGCCAATCACGTCGAGAATTCGGTTCGCCACGGCTTCCGTGAGGCCCAGTTCTTCGCCCATGAGGAGGCGCCGGACCTCATCCACGCCGATCTTCTCCAGGCGGTCCACCTGGCGCAGGACGGTCATGCGCTGGTCCGACTCCGTGATGCCGAGGCTCTCGAAGAGACCCAGGAGGATCTTGCGGTTGTTGAAGTGGATGCGGAAGGGACCGACGTTCAGTTCGCTGAAGAGGGTGTGGATCACGGCGGGCATTTCCGCGTCGAAGGCCAAGGGCAGGGAGTCCTTGCCGATGACGTCGATATCGCACTGGTAGAATTCCCGGTACCGGCCCTTCTGGGACCGTTCCCCGCGGTAGACGCGCTGGATCTGGTAGCGCCGGAAGGGGAAGGCCAGATCCGCCTCGTGCTCGGCCACATAGCGGGCCAGGGGCACGGTCAGGTCGAAGCGGAGGGCCAGGTCCGGCTTGTGTCCCTGCTCGAGGGAGCCGGTGGACTGCACGAAGTAGACCTGCTTTTCCGTTTCGCCCCCGCTCTTGGAGAGCAGCACCTCCGCGACTTCGAACACGGGCGTCTCGATGGGCACGAAACCGTAGCGTTCGAAGCCGTGGCGAATGGTGTCCAGCATGCGCTGGAAGACCATCTGTCTCCGGGGAAGAAGTTCCATGGTGCCGGGGGAGGTGCGGGGGGTCGTCAGGGCCATGTCCCGATTCTCGCAAACAATGATGCAGTTGTCAGTGACTACCGGTCCGGGGCCCAGGGCAATTGCCTAAAAAAGTTGTAGCCACGAAGACACACGAAGACACACGAAGAAAAGCACCGATTCATCTACTTTGCGGGGGCGGCGTCCTGGCCTTGGTTCAGGGAGGGGCAGAGCCGGAAGGCACGCGAGCGTGCTCTCCGGCTCTGCCCCTCCCTGAACGCGCACGGCTTTGCCGCGCGCCTCGCGAAGCGAGCAAGGCCAGGAGGCCTTGAACGTATGGAAATGGGCACTAGAAGCATCCCCGTGCATCCCCGCCATCCCCGGCTGAAAGCTTTTCCTTGAAACCTTGCCCAGCTGGTGCGAGCGAGAATGGATACGAGCCAGGACTTTTCCTTTTGCCCGCTTTTCCCAAGGCCGCGCTTTATTCCATCGCTCCAGGTTGCCTTCCACTGTTCCCTTGCGTTGCCAGGAAGCTCTGCCTCAAAGTAGGGGAACCTTCCATGGACATTGCTGACTGGGCCCTGGCCTTCACCCTGCTGCCCTGGCCCGAGCGCCAGAAGGCGGCGATCTGGAGCGCCGTGCAGACCGGGGAGGAACCCGTCCTGCCAGCTCCCATGCAGGGAGCTCTTGAGGCGCTCCGGGCTGGACTCCCGGGACTTCGCCGTGAGGCTTCCGACCGGGGGGCGCGCCTGATGCTCCCGGGCGATGAGGGGGTGGACCGGCTCCTGGAAGGGTTGCCCTACCCGGTGGCTTTGTGGGTCCGGGGGACCCTGCTGCCGGAGGGGCCCTCCGTGGCCATCGTAGGGAGCCGTCAGGCCAGCTTCCTGGGACGGGAACGCACCCGGAACTGGGCCAGGGAACTGACGAAAGCGGGTGTCCAGGTCCTGTCGGGCCTGGCCCGGGGCATCGATGGCGCCGCCCATGCGGGGGCGCTGGAGGCTGGACCCACCTGGGGCATCATGGGTTCCGGCCTGGATCATCCCTATCCGCCCGAGCATCGCGGGCTCATGGACCGCATGGTGGCCGCCGGAGGGGGGGTCCTCACGCCCTTCCCGCCCCAGGCCGCGCCCCAGAAGTGGCACTTCCCCCGGAGGAACCTCCTGCTTGCGGCCTGGACGCGGGGTGTGCTCGTGATGGAAGCGCACATCCGCTCCGGGTCCCTGGTGACCGCCCGGCTGGCTCTGGACCTGGGGCGGGAACTCTGGGTGGTGCCCGGGGCCCCGGAGGAACCCCTGGCGGAGGGGCCCAACGAATTATTGCGACAATGCGCTGCGCGGCCCTGCCGCTCGCCCCGCGACCTTTTGGAAGATCTCGGCCTCGAACAAGGGACTTGACAAGGAGCCCGTTCCCGGCCCCATTATCCCATTTGTGGAGTTTGCCTTGACCCCTGTTAAAAAATCCCCCGTGAAAAAATCCCCGGTGAAATCGGCGGCGGCGAAGAAGCCCCCCGCGAAGAGCCCTGAGGGGGAGCCTAGCGCCAGTGGCCACGGGCACAAACTCGTGATCGTGGAGAGCCCCTCCAAGGCCAAGACCATCACCAAGTATCTGGGCAAGGGCTACAAGGTCATGGCCTCCGTGGGCCATATCCGGGATCTCCCCACGAAGGAGGCCGTGGAGGTGGGGGGCAAGAAGGTGCCCGTCATCGATGTGGAGAACGACTTCAAGGAGATCTACGAGGTCCCGGTCTCCAAGGCCAAGGTGGTCGCCGGGCTCAAGGCGGCGGTGAAAGTGGCGGGCGAACTGATTCTCGCGACGGACCCCGATCGCGAGGGGGAGGCCATCTCCTGGCATCTGCTGGAGGCCATCAACCCCCCCAAGGGGATGCCCGTGAAGCGCGTGCTTTTCAACGAGATCACCCCGGCGGGGATCCAGAAGGCCATGGCCAATCCCACCGAGGTGGACAGGAAGCTGGTGGATGCGCAGCGGGCCCGACGGGTGCTGGACCGGCTTGTGGGCTACAAGGTGAGCCAGATGCTCTGGGACAAGGTGCGCCGCGGGCTTTCTGCGGGCCGCGTCCAGAGTGTGACCGTGCGCCTGATCGTGGATCGCGAGCGGGAGATCCAGGCCTTCAATCCCATCGAATACTGGGTGCTCAAGGGCCAGTTTGACGCCAAGCAGCCGCCGCCCTTCTGGATGAAGCTCACCCAGCTCAACGGCCAGAATCTGCAGCTTGGCAACAAGGAAACCAAGCGCCGCATCGGGGACGAGAAGCAGGCCCATGCCCTGAGGGACCAGATCCAGAAGGCCTCCTGGAAGGTGACCGGTCTGGAGACGAAGGAAAAGAAGCGGAATCCGGCGGCCCCCTTCACCACGGCGAAGCTGCAGCAGGAGTCGGCCCAGAAGCTGAAGATGAGCGTCAGTCGCACCATGTCCAATGCCCAGCGGCTGTACGAGGGCCTGGACTTCGGCGAAGGCCCTGTGGGCCTCATCACCTACATGCGCACGGATTCCCCCCGTCTGGCCCCCGAGGCCATCGAGGCCGCCCGCGCCTTCATCAAGAAGACCTACGGCAAGGACTATCTTCCCGCCAAGGAGCGCATCTATGCGGGCAAGGCCGGGGCCCAGGACGCCCACGAGGCCATCCGGCCCACGGACATGGCCCGCACCCCCGAGAGCCTGCGAGGGCACCTGGAGCCTGATCAGTTCCGCCTCTACGCCTTGATCTGGCGGCGGGCCATCGCTTCCCAGATGGAGGCTGCCCGCTTCGACGACACCCTGGTGGAGGCGGAGACGACCCTTGCCACCGGGGAAGTAGCCCTGTTTGAGGCTGTGGGCGAAGTGGAGACCTTCCCTGGTTGGCTGGCTGCCTATCGGGCCAACAAGGCCGAGAGCGCCGCAGAGCAGATCGAGCAGAACGCAGAGGAGGAAGAGGAGGAAAACGTTGGCCTGCCCGTCTTGAAGAAGGGCGAGACGCTGAGGCTCGGGAAGCTGGATGTCGACCAGCAGTTCACCAAGCCCCCTGCGCGGTACAACGAGGCCACCCTGGTGAAGGAACTGGAGGAGGACGGCATCGGACGCCCTTCCACCTATGCCTCCATCATCTCCACCATCCTGGATCGGGATTACGTGAAGAAAGTGGAGGGGCGCTTCAAGCCCACCGAGATCGGCATGGTGGTCACGGACCTCCTGGTGCAGGGTTTCCACGAGCTGATGGACCCCAGGTTCACGAGCGGCATGGAGACCCAGCTGGACCGCGTGGAGGGCGGCGAGATCACCTTCCTCAAGGCCATGAAGGACTTCTTCGGGCCCTTCCAGAAGCTGCTGCTGAATGCCGGCAAGGATATGGCCAACCTCAAGGCGGGCATCCCCTCGGACAAGAAATGCAAGAAGTGCGGTGCCAAGATGCTCAAGCGCATCGGCAAGAACGGGCTCTTCCTGGGCTGTTCCAAGTATCCCGACTGCGATCACACCGAAGAGCTGGAGCCCCTGGACGAGCCCGAGGACGCCCCCGAGTGTCCGCTGTGCGGCACCACCCCCATGACGTTGCGCAAGGGCCAGTGGGGTCCCTTCTGGGCCTGCCCCACCTACCCGGCCTGCAAGGGGCTGGTGAAGGCCGATCCCAAGGGCATTCCCGTGCCGGCGGACGTGGCCCTGGACGAGAAATGCCCCACCTGCGGGAAGAATTTCGTGAAGCGGCATGGCCGCTACGGGGAGTTCGTCTGCTGCGTGGACTACCCCAAGTGCAAGACCGT
>JFJP01000094.1_pt1 | contig 10347 bp, 10 predicted proteins | sample 431651 | NCBI WGS metagenome assembly JFJP01 (sample SAMN02602958, study PRJNA72255) | Microbial mat metagenome, whole genome shotgun sequencing project. | biome: fresh water; feature: sink hole; material: water; isolation source: purple microbial (photo- and chemosynthetic) mats found in... | reverse complement strand
GCCACGGCATCACCCGCAGGCCCTGCCTCGCTCAGGTGAACCGGGCCTTCTGCGGCTTCCTTGATGAGCGCGGTGCGCCAGGCGATGCCCTTGGCATCGATGTATTTCGTGGGGCGCCCCAGGTGAATCGATGCGATCCGAGCCTCATCCACGGTTGGCACTCCACCAGGCCTGACCAGCCGTCACGTCTTGGGCGATCTGTTTGCGCAGGGCATCGACTCCCTCGAATCGCTGTTCACCTCGAATGCGGTGGCGAAAGGCCAATTCAAGCCTCGCGCCGTAAAGATCGCCCTCAAAATTTGGGAGGAAGGTTTCAACGCTGGTTGCAGTCCCTTGGAACGTTGGTTTTTCACCGACATTCGTCAGGCCCAAATGGGCATGCTCAACCCGCACACCGCGAACCTCGGTCACATAGACGCCTGCCCCAGGAATCTGCTCCTGATCCCATTGCAAATTGGCTGTGGGAAAACCAAGGTGGCGACCGCGTCGATCGCCCTCCACCACCACGCCCGTTAATACAAAAGGCTGGCCCAGCAGACGAGCAGCTTCATCCACATCACCCTGCTGAAGGGCACCCCGGACTCGAGTACTGGAAAGCACCCCATCATCGTGCGCCTTGAAAGCGTAGGGCTGGATCCGACACCCACTGGCCATTCCCCATTCTTCGAGAACGACCATATCTCCTAACCGCTCTCGCCCAAAACGAAAGGAGCGTCCCACATGGAGTTCCACGGGTTCTAGGACTTTGTCGAGGGTACCCAGAAACAGTTGCGCGCTGAGTTGAGAGAGGGTTCGATTGAAAGGAATCACCCAGGCAATATCCACACCCAGGGCCTCGAACATGCTCAGGCGCTGGTTCAGAGTCGTTAGCAGCCGTGGCTTGCGGTGCGTAGCCACGACCACGGCCGGGTGAGGATCGAAGGTGACCACTGCCGCAGGCATGCCACGCTCTTTGGCACGTTCTACGGCTGCGCGAAGCAGGGCGCGATGCCCCATATGAACACCATCGAAGTTGCCCAACGTAACCACCGTGGGACCTTGGCGCAGTGGAGCTTCTTCCAGAGGGTGGTGCCAAATTTTCATGATTTTTCGCCGGGATGTTCTGATGGCCAAGCCAGGCTGGCAATAATGCTTCCGGCAAGAACCGCCACAATGAAAACCAGGGAGGTGAGGATCAAGGCCTGATCGGGAACTCCGAGACCTGTTTTTAACCAATGGGCTGCGCACATTTTTATACCCACGAAGGTTAGGATCACCGCCAGTCCCACTTTAAGTCGATGGAAGCGATCCATCATTTTGGCCAGCAAGAAATACAGGCTTCGAAGCCCCAGAATGGCAAAAACATTGGAGGTGTAGACCACGAAGGGATCCCGCGTGATGGCCAGCACCGCCGGGATGCTATCCACCGCAAAAATAAGATCCGTCACCTCAACGGAAATGAGCACCAACAGCATGGGTGTGGCATACAGGCGATGATTTTTTTTGGTGAAGAAGTGCTGGTGACCACCTTCCGGATCGAAAGGCATGATCTTGCGGAAGACGCGAACAATGCCATTTTTCGTGGGATCGGAAGCATGATCCTCCACGAAAAACATTTTAATTCCGGTGTAGATGAGGAAGGCACCAAACACATACATCATCCATTCGAAGCGGTTCAGGAGCGCGGTGCCCGCCAGGATCATCACCGCTCGCATGATGAGCGCCCCAAGAATGCCCCAGTACAGGATGCGGTGCTGATTCTTCATCTCCACACCAAAGGCGGTGAAGAGCATGACGAAGACAAAGAGGTTGTCAACGCTGAGGCTCTTTTCGAGCACATAGCCCGTTAGCCATTCCGTTCCCTTTAGGGGGCCCATCCAGTGGAAGACCACGCCATTGAAAACCATGGCCAAGGCGATCCAGACGCCGCTCCAAAGAGCCGCCTCCCGGAAACTGGGGGCATGGATTTTTCGATTAAAGACCCCCAAGTCCAGGGCCAACATGACGAACACCAAGCCATGAAAACCCAACCAAGCCCATAGCGGTGCAGATTGCAGAAGAGCAGCGATCACAAAGCCTCCAGCTTTCAGGATAACAAGCCAAACTAGGGGGATGAGTCTTCCTCGTTTTGTCGTCCCCTTCTCCGGTACTGCGGCCGAAAATGCCCTGGTTCCCCTGGACGCGATTCAGGCGCGTCATCTCGGCGTACTGCGCCTGAAACCCGGCTCTGCCCTGGAACTGCTCTTGCCTCATGGCCCGTGGCGCGCTGATTTGGCGGAAATGAGCAAAGATCGGGCGGTCGTGCGCCTTGTTTCCCCACTCAATGAAGATCGCGAATCCCCCATCGCCATCCATGCTTGCCTTCCGATTACCGCACAGCTCAGTCTCTGGGATGACTGGCTTCCGGGTGCCGTGGAGCTCGGGACAACGCTCATCCAACCCGTCGTCTATGCCCGCAGCGAGTACGAATCGAAAAAAATCGCCCCAAAATTAGAACGCTGGCGTCGCATCGTCACAGTCGCCTGTGAGCAAAGCCACCGCAGTCGAATACCGGAATTGCGCGACCCGATTCCCTTTGAGGCACTCCTCGCTTGGGACGCGCCACAGAAATGGGTGGCCTATGAGGTCGCCACGGGGCAATTCAACCCAGAACTGCGGGATTCGCCCTTGGCCTTCACGCACGGTCCCGAAGGTGGCATAACTGAACGCGAATTCTCCGCGCTAAGCCAAGCAGGGTGGTTGCCCGTCACGCTGGGTGCCAGCATTCTGCGCGCGGTCACCTGCCCAACTGCCCTGCTGGGCGCCGTGCAATTCCAACTGGGACGGGGCGTTCGGTGAACCGGGCTTTGGTATCGCCCTAAAATCACGCAAACTGGTGAACTATGACCTCGGATCTCTTCGACCTTCCAATCACCTACGTTTCGACTCCTGAAACCCTGAGCCAGGCCCTGCCTCAGTGGTTCAACGAACACTTATTGGCGGTGGATATCGAATGCAGCCTCACGGGTGTACATCACTGCGTGATGGCCCTGGTGCAAATCGCCAATCATGATCAGGCCTGGCTGGTGGATCCCATCGCGCTAGGTCCACTCATGAAACCAGCCATGAAGGCCCTCGCCGAAATCCCCTGGATCGTTCACGATTTTTCCGGCGATGGTGTGGTCTTCAAACGACTGTATGACGTCGTGCCGGCCGCGGTCATGGACACAATGATGCTGGCTCGAGCCCTCGGCTATCCCCAACCAGGCCTGAAGACGCTGGCAAAACTCAAATTGGGCTTGAACATTCCCAAAGATGAACAAGACAGCAACTGGATGATCCGACCCCTGCGTTCCACCCAGATCAGCTATGCCGCCCGAGATGCGGCACTGCTGTTGCCCTTGCTACGGCGTCTGGGCGACGAAGTAGAACAACGGCGCAATGACCCCGAGGTCGGCCCGCGCATCGCAAACCTCCCCCGGGAACTGGAGCAAATCGTCAATCGCATCCGGCACTACCGCGTTCCCGACCGCCATCCGGTAATGGAAAAGGCCCATGCCATGGGGTTGGGCCCCCTGGCCGAAGAACGAGCCCGTCTTCTCTCAGAACTCCGTTTGCGCTGGGGAAATGAGGGCGATGTGGCCGCCGTCATGGAGCTTGGCAATCGTTGGATATTGGCCAGAGTTCAATATCCGCCTCGCTCGAAGGAAGCCTTGGAGCGTTGCATCCCAAATCCTCGATTCCGAGCTAAACGACTGGACGCACTGTGGGAAGTGCTGGGATGCTGAACCCCACATCACCTTGGTAATTTATCTCTGCTGATGCAATGCCTGCCTCCTTGGAGCCAATCATGCCTGAAGCCGAAGTCATCCTTAGGTTCCCCACCGGGCTCATTGGATACCCGGATTTGCTTGAATTTCGCCTCATCGAACCCGAGGGTGGATACCCACTGAAGTTTCTTCAAAGTGTTCAGCAGCCAGAGATTTCCTTCACCTGCATGGATGCGATTGCAGCAAAGTTTGATTATCAGGTGCCACTCGACGAACCCGACGCTCAACTACTGGAGCTCACCTCCCAAGAGGAGGCAATGGTTCTGGTTTTGGTGGTGCCCCACGAGGATCTTCGAGAGACAACGGCAAACCTTGCCGGTCCTTTGGTGATTAACACCCGAACACTTGTGGGTGTTCAGGTAGTTTTGGATATCTTGAAATACCCCCTGCAATTCCCAATTTTTGCGCCCTTGGAAGATCTCTGCGTTCAGTTTCCAGAAGGGTTGCTGGGGTTTGAACATATTAAATCCTTCCGACTCTTTGAACCCCAGGAAGGCTATCCCCTTAAATTTCTTCAGTCGGTTGAAGAGCCAGATATCGCCTTCACCTGCATCGATGTTGCCTCCATCCAACCGGAATACGAAGTCGCCCTCAGTGACGACGAAGCCGCAACCCTTGCCCTGGAAGAACCCAACGACGCCATGGTTGTGGCCCTGGTGGTCATCCCCAAAGATCCACGGCAAATGACGGCAAACTTGGCCGGCCCGCTGGTTATCAACTGCAAAACTCGCATTGGACGCCAGATTGTGTTGAACACCGAAAAATTCCCGCTCAAATTCCCCATTCTTTCTGAACGTTGAAGGCACAGACGCGTGTTAGTCATCACGAGGAAGTCCGGCGAATCCATCATCATCAATGGAAACATTGAAGTTACGGTGGTGGGCATTACCAAGGATGGAGTGCGCCTGGGTATCGAGGCACCCAGAGAAGTCCAAATTCACCGTCGCGAAGTCTTTGAAGCCATCGCGGAAGCCAACCGGGCCGCTTCTACCCCGTCTTCCCAGGCTCCCATCCAAGACGCGGCCGCCCTCATTCGTGCCCAAACCCCTAAAGTTCGACTGACCAAAGGCCGATAAGAGGTAGCTTGGAGATTCTTATGGGTATCGAAAGTGTTTCGTCTGCTGTGACTGCCCAGAGACAGATGCTGGTCCAAAAGGAGATTGGAGTCAGCGTGCTCCGCATGTCCCTGGATTCAGAAACTGCCCAAGCACAGCAATTGATCCAGATGATGAACCAAGGCGCGGGTATTGGCGGCGCCATCAACACCCAGGCCTGACGGGCGTTGATAACAGCTCGGAGGTTCCATGAAGATCACCGATCGAAGCCCTGCTCCAACTCCTCCCCGGCAGACTGAAATTCCCCGCGTCAAAGCACCGCCTCCTGCTTCCGAAAAGACAGGGAATGTCGATAAAGCGCCCAAAAACGTCGGCCGGAACGTGGACGTAGAGGCCTAACGACCGCCCCAGAGGTTTAGCTCATTTCAAATAGGGCTTCAAGTATTGGCCCGTAACGCTGTTTTTGTTTTTAGCCACCTCTTCTGGCGTACCTTCAGCAATGATTTTCCCGCCTGCACCACCACCCTCGGGACCGAGATCCAAAATCCAATCAGCGGTCTTGATGACATCCAAATTGTGTTCAATGACGATCAGGGTGTTGCCGGTTTCCACGAGGCGGTTCACCACTTCCAGTAACTTCTGGATGTCCTTCAGGTGTAAGCCCGTGGTGGGTTCGTCCAGAATGTAGAGCGTTCGGCCCGTGGCGCGCTTCGAGAGCTCCTTGCCAAGCTTTACGCGTTGAGCCTCGCCTCCGCTCAAGGTGGTCGCGCTCTGCCCCAGGCGAATGTAGCCAAGACCGACATCCATCAAGGTTTGAAGCTTGTTCGCCAACACGGGAATGGGTGCAAAGAGTTCCAGTGCCTCTTCCACGGTCATGGCCAGCACATCCGAAACGCTCTTGCCCTTGTAATGCACTTCGAGGGTCTCGCGGTTGTAGCGCTTGCCCTTGCACTGTTCGCAGGTGACATAGACATCCGGGAGGAAATGCATTTCGATGCGGATAACCCCATCACCCTCGCATTTCTCGCAACGCCCACCCTTCACGTTGAAACTGAAGCGGCCCGCGGCGTAACCCCGGGCCTTGCTTTCCGGTAGCTGGGCGAAGAGTTCCCGCAGCGGCGTAAAGATCCCGGTATAGGTGGCAGGGTTGCTGCGCGGTGTGCGACCAATGGGCGCCTGATCGATATCAATCACCTTATCGATCTGATCCAGCCCTTCAATTTTCTTGTGTTTCCCCACCACATGAACGCCCTGATGGAGCTGGTTCGCGAGGGCCTTGTACAAAATTTCATTCACCAACGTGCTCTTGCCACTTCCAGAAACACCGGTGACGCACGTAAAAAGACCAATGGGGAATTTCACATCGATGTTTTGAAGATTGTTCTCCCGTGCGCCTAACACCTTAATGTGTCCCCGCTGGGCCTTCCGCCGTTTGCGAGGCACGGCGATTTCTTCTTTGCCGGACATAAAATGACCCGTAATCGAATCCGGGTGTTTGGCAACCTCAGCGGGCGTACCTTGCGCCACCAGCCAACCTCCGTGCTCACCCGCGCCGGGGCCTAGATCCACAACGTGATCGGCCTCCAGAATGGTTTCCAAATCGTGTTCCACCACCAACACCGTGTTGCCCAGATCCCGCATGTCTTTCAGGGTCTTCAGGAGCTTGTGGTTATCCCGCTGATGTAAGCCAATGCTGGGCTCGTCCAGCACGTACAACACCCCCTGCAGTTTTGATCCGATTTGGGTGGCGAGACGAATGCGCTGGCCTTCACCGCCCGAAAGGGTCGCGGCGCTGCGATCCAGCGTCAGGTAGCCGAGGCCAACATCATCCAGGAAGCCCAGGCGCTCGTTGATCTCCTTCAAAATCTTCTCGGAGATGACCGCATCCTTGCCGTGTAGTTTCAGTGAGCCAAACCACACCTTGGATTCCCGCACACTCTGCTGCACGACTTCGGCCACGTTTTTATCGCCCACGAAAACGCTGAGCACTTCGGGCTTGAGCCGCTGACCTCGGCAGGTTTCGCAAGAAATGACTCGCATGGACTGTTCCATTTCGGCGCGAATTTCCTCGCTACTGGTTTCCTTGTAACGACGTTCAAGGTTCCCGATGACACCTTCGAAGGTATGGAGAAATTCGTACTTGCTGCGGCCCTTTTCATATTTGAAGCGCATGGCGCGGGAACTGCCATGCAGCAGAATTTCACGGATTTCTGTCGGTAATTTTTTCCACGGAACATCCAGGCTGAAATCGAGCTTGCTCGAGAGCTGATCGAGCATTTGCGCTCGCCAACCATCCTCGTTAACGCTCTTCCATCCGCTGGCCTGAAGCGCACCCTGGCTGATGGAAAGATCCGGATTGGGAACGATGAGTTCCTCGGCAAACTGTCGTTTGAAACCCAGTCCATCGCAAGCCGGGCAAGCGCCATAGGGCGAGTTGAAGGAGAAACTTCGGGGTTCCAACTCAGGTAAACCCAACCCGAAGCGGGCGCATTTCCCGTTATTGCAGGCCAGCTTGCTGGAAAAGAGCCGCTCCTTTCCATCCATGTCGCAGAGAGCGCTGCCCTCCGCCAAATTACAGGCGATTTCCAGGCTATCCGCCAGCCTTGTGCGAATGGCATCACTCACCTTCAGGCGATCGATGACCACTTCGATGGTGTGTTTTTTCTGTTTATCCAGCTCAGGCAGGCCTTCCGTCAGATCCAGCATGGTCCCGTTGACGCGAGCCCGGATGTAGCCGCGCTTCATCAGATCCTGAAGCATCTTCTTGTATTCACCCTTACGGCCTCGAACCACAGGCGCCATGATCTGGAGCTTGCTGCCCTCGGGTTGGGTCAGAATTTGATCCGCCATTTCTTGGATGGTTTGGCTGGCAATGGGCTGACCACAATCGATGCACATGGGCTTGCCCGTGCGCGCAAACAAGAGACGCAGGTAGTCGTAGATTTCCGTGACCGTGGCCACCGTGGATCTGGGGTTGCGGCTGGTGGTCTTTTGCTCGATGGAAATGGCCGGGCTTAGGCCCTCGATGGAATCCACATCCGGCTTTTCCATCTGATCGAGAAATTGCCTCGCATAGGCGCTAAGGCTCTCCACGTATCGGCGCTGACCTTCCGCATAGAGCGTATCGAAGGCCAAGCTTGACTTGCCGCTCCCCGAAAGGCCTGTGATGACGATGAGCTTGTTGCGGGGCAACACCAGATCGATGTTCTTCAGGTTGTGCTCGCGAGCACCGCGGATCGTAATGTTGTCCATGTCAAAGCCTCAAAATTCACTTTACGCTAAATTTTCGCGCCGATTGCACGATCATTCCTTAGATGCGGCCTAGAATGAAGTCATGCATCCCGCCGAGTTCTCAATTTTCCTGCACCGCGCCCTTGAGGCGCGATTGACTCGCCTATTTGAACTGGCGTCTGTCGAAGGTTGGCAACAAAACCCAGACGGCCTGCACGATGTTCGTGTGGCTTCTCGGCGCGTGCGCGCCGTAATGGATCTCGTTGATTCCGATATTTACCCTGGCTTTAAGCGGCACCGTCGTCGGCTAAAGGCCCTCACTGCGGCTTTAGGCTCTGTACGCGAACTGGATGTCCGTTTGGCCCTGCTGGATTCTCTAAAAACCAAGGACCTTGAATCCATTCATCAAGCCGTTTTGGAGCACGCCCAAGAAATTATGGACAAGGGCCTCCAACGCACCCGGCGGCGCATGGAAAAGACCCTGAAGGATCTCGCCATTCCCGACTGCGCCGGATTGCTGAGTGTCCCCAGCCTGCCGGACCCCTTCACACCAGGCACAATAGCAGATTCTGCCAAGGATTGTTTGGTGCCACGCGCATCACTGGCGCTAGATCCACTTCAAGGTTTGGTGTTGCAGGAAGACCCCTTGGCTCTGCATGCTGCCCGCGTGCGCATCAAGCAACTCCGCTACACCGTCGAAATCCTCACGCCCGCACTGGGCTGTGATTCAACCATGGCTTTACAGAGCCTGAAGCAACTGCAAACCGTGCTTGGCGATCACCACGATCTGGCGGAGTTAGAAACCTTTTTGTGGGACCTGCATAGCCAACTCACCATGCGGCGTCGAGCCGTGCTGGCCACGGAACTGCTCGATATCCTTGGCCTCGTCGCCGAAAACCGACGCGCCCAATTCCATCATTTTTGTGAGCTCGCACCCAAAATTTCGAGGACAACCTTGATCGGTTCACTCGACCCCGGAATTTCTATTTCCAAGGATGCCCTGTGAAAGTTCGCCTCCGCAAGGCTTTCACTTGGGCTTGGTTTAATAGCCTCCACGCAAAGCTCTTCATTCTCACGGCCCTAGTGACCAGCGTCATCACGGTGGCCGTAGCCTACCAAATCAATCGAAATTCCCGCGGCATTATGGAGGCTTACTCCAAGAATCTGGCGCTGGAAACGTCCCAGGCCGTGGAAACGGAAATCCAAGAGCGTGATCCCAAATTTTCCGATCCACGCAAGATCAAGGAAGTGATCGAAGGCTGGGCAGGGGCGGATCGCAGCATCTTCCAGATCGATGTCTTCCAAGCCATCGATCGCGAACATGTCGAACTAAAGGCTAGTTCGAGGCCCGATGACGACCCACCCGGCTATGGCGAGGGTATTGCAACGTATTTGTCCTCCACCGGGGGGGTGCCCTCCGCAGAACTTGTAGACCTTAATACGGGTAATCGCGCCTGGAAGATTTACTTCCCAATTAAAAATCCGCGCGCCGGCCTACCACCCATTGGCCTAGTACGCACCTACTGCGACCTGGAGCGCTGGGAGGTGGTGTGGCAAGCCAACCTGCGTCGCACCTTGTACCTACTACCTCCGGTACTTCTCGGTGAATTCATCCTGCTCTGGCTCATTCTGGGGTCCATCCTCAGTGATCCCTTGAAGACCATCATGTTGGCCATGCGGCGGCTGGAACGCGGCGACGTCAGCGTCCGTGCCGACGTCGTCCGCAAGGATGAGTTAGGACAGATCGCTCTGCGCTTCAACCTGATGGCCTCCCAGCTCCAACGCGCCACCGCCGAGCGCGAAGCCTTGGTGGAAGAAATCCGGGGCCTCAATGCCAATCTGCAGGATCGCATCGACGCGGCCCTCACCGAACTCCAGACCAAAAATCAGGAACTGGAACAACTCATGGAGCGCAACGGCCTACTGCGGGAAGAACTGGGACAGCAGGAACGCCTAGCCGTGGCCGGACAACTTACCGCAGCCTTCGCTCATGAAGTGGGCACACCCTTGAACCTTGTGCACAGTCATCTCCAGTTGTTGCACGGACAAACGGATCTGGGCGATCGCACCCGGGAACGTCTTGGTGTCATTCAGGCCCAGATCGAGCGCGTGGGTGAGATTGTGCGCAATCTCCTGGGCCATACCCGCCGTCCGCAATTGCACCAAGAAATGTTGCAGCTCAGTGCATTGATGGCCGATTTGCAGCGTCTCTGGACACCCACCCTCGCCACCCACCACATTCAATTCCACATGGATGCCCCCGAAAATTGTTT
>JFJP01000093.1_pt1 | contig 10347 bp, 7 predicted proteins | sample 431651 | NCBI WGS metagenome assembly JFJP01 (sample SAMN02602958, study PRJNA72255) | Microbial mat metagenome, whole genome shotgun sequencing project. | biome: fresh water; feature: sink hole; material: water; isolation source: purple microbial (photo- and chemosynthetic) mats found in... | reverse complement strand
GGATTGGGCTAAGGCGCTATCACGGAATAACTATGGTGATTGCTGGTGGTCAGCCGCGTGATCCGACAAGGAGAGCGGCGAAGGGGGATGCGGGACATCCTTCGAGCCGGTCGACGAAGTCGGGCGCGCGGATGGCCACCAGCCCTACGGGTGCGGGGCGGCGGGCAGCGCCTAGCGTTGTCGATGGCCCTTGACATGGAACCACCATGCCTGCGGGCCATCTCCTACCCAGGCTTGCCCGGCGCTCTGCACAATCATCATCGTTATTCCGTGACAGCGCCTTAGTTGGTGCCACTCCGGCCCTATCCCTGCTAGTACTTATCCTTCGCCTTTTTAACGGAATCCCCATGACCCACGAATCCCCCGAACCCAAGAGCCTCCACTTCATTGAAGAGATCATGGAGGCCGACCTGGCCTCGGAAAAGCACGGCCAGCGGATCATGACGCGCTTTCCGCCGGAGCCCAACGGCTATCTGCACATCGGCCACGCGAAATCGATCTGCATCAATTTCGGCTTAGCCAAAAAATACGGTGGCAAGACCAACCTGCGCTTCGATGACACCAACCCCGTGAAAGAGGACATCGAATACGTGGATTCCATTCGCGAGGATGTGCACTGGCTGGGTTTTGATTGGGAAAACGAATTCTTTGCCTCGGACTACTTCCAGTTCCTGTATGACTACGCCGAATACTTGATCCAGCAAGGCAAGGCCTACGTGTGCGATCTCTCGGATGAGGCCATCAAGGACTATCGCGGCAACTTCTATACGCCCGGCAAGGAAAGCCCCTTCCGCACGCGCAGTGCCGAAGAGAATCTGGATCTCTTCCGCCGCATGCGGGCCGGTGAATTCGCCGATGGTTCCCGCACCCTGCGCGCCAAGATCGATATGCAGTCGCCCAACATGAACCTGCGCGATCCGTTGATGTACCGCATTAAGCGCGCCCATCACCATCGCACCGGCGATGCTTGGCTGATCTACCCGATGTATGACTATGCCCACGGCGTGTGCGATGCCATCGAAACCATTACGCACAGCATCTGCACCCTGGAATTCGAGGATCACCGTCCGCTGTACGAGTGGTTCTTGGAGCAAGATATCGATGGCAAATTCTTCAAGCGTCCCCTGCCCCGCCAAATCGAATTTGCGCGCTTAAACCTCACCCACACGGTGATGAGCAAGCGTCGCCTGCTGCAACTCGTGCAAGAGAATCAGGTGCGCGGCTGGGACGATCCCCGCATGCCCACCATCTGCGGACTGCGTCGCCGAGGCTATACACCCGAGGCCGTGCGCGCCTTTGCGGAACATGTGGGTGTGGCCAAACGCGACATGGTGGCCGATGTAGAACTACTCGAGCATTGCATCCGCCAAGATCTGGAATTGCACGCACCCCGCGCCATGGGCGTACTGAGGCCCCTGAAGCTCGTCATCACCAACATGACGGAAGCCGAAGCCTTCGAGGTGGAATTGCCCCGGCACCCGGAACTTCCCGAGCTGGGTTCCCGCACCATTCCCTTCGCCAATGAACTCTGGATCGATCAGGATGATTTCCGCGAGGAAGCCCCCAAGAAGTGGTTCCGCCTCGCTCCCGGCGCCGAGGTTCGTCTGCGCGGCGCAGCCCTCGTCACCTGCCAAGAGATCATCAAGGATGCCGAAGGCAATGTCGTCGAACTGCATTGCACCTGGGACCCAGCCTCCAAGGGCGGCAATGCGCCCGATGGCCGCAAGGTCAAAGGCACCATCCATTGGGTGAGCGCGAAGCACGCCATCAACGCCGAAGTGCGCGTCTACGAGCAGCTCTTCCTGGCCAACGACCCCATGGATGTTCCCGCAGGTCAGGATTGGCATCAGGGCATCAACCCCAATAGCCTGGAAATCATCACCGCCAAACTCGAACCCAGCCTAGCTGAAGCCAAGCCCGGCGAGCGTTTCCAGTTCGAGCGCACGGGCTATTTCGCCGTGGATCTTGATTCCCAACCGGGAGCGCTGGTCTTCAACCGCACCGTGGGGTTGAAAGATAGCTGGGCGAAAATCGAAGCGAAGGGCTAATTATTTCGCTCGAAGAAAATGCCGTTGCCTGTTTGGTCCACGGGCTCGTTTTCGAAAAAACAGATGCAGCGCCAAGGCACCAAGAAAAAGCTCAAACACCGGTGCCGCAGGGCGGTTCCCTAGGCTTTAAGCGCCTCTTCCACCGCTTGGGCGAGTTCGGATTTTTGGTAGGGCTTCTGGAGGAAGGAGAAAGCTCCGGCATTCAGGAGTTCCTGCGCCTCGCCTTCGACACTGAAACCGGAGGAAAGGATGATGTTTGCTCCGGGATGAATGGATCGAAGTGCGCGGAAGGTGTCCTTTCCTCCAAGTTGGGGCATGACCATGTCCAAGATCACCAGCTGAAAATCTTGCCAAGAGGATTGGAAGACTTCCACGGCCTCTCGGCCATTGCGGCAAACGACCACTTCATACCCCAGGCTTTGGAGCATTTCGGTCGCCATTTCGGCCACCAGTTCCTCATCGTCCACCAGTAGAATTCGCGAGGTGCTTTGCGCGGGAACCACCGTGAACTGAGACTCGGTAAGCCATACTTCTTCCTCGTGTAAAGGAAGGTAGAGCTTAAAGCACGAGCCACGGCCCAGCTCGCTGTAAACGTGGATCGCACCGTGGTGGTGCTTTACGGTTCCATACACGGAGGCAAGGCCCAGCCCCGTGCCCTTGCCCACCTCCTTGGTTGTAAAGAAGGGCTCGAAAATTCGTTTCTTGGTGACAGAATCCATGCCCATGCCGGTGTCTTCCACATTGATGCGGAGGTAGCGGCCCGGGCTCATGGCGTAGGGCATCCGTCGGCAATAATCTTCGTCCAGGAAGACCGCCCGCGTTGAGAAGCTCAGTTTGCCGCCCTCGGGCATGGCATCCCGGGCGTTGAGGGCCAAATTCATCAAGGCGCTCTGAATCTGCCCTGGATCCCCAAGAATGGAACAGCGCTCGGCCTCCAGGTGATGTTCCAGCGTAATGCGCCGATCGATGCTGTGTTCAAAGAGCCCGATCACATCATGGATGATCTGATGCATGTTCACCGGCACGGCGAGGTATTTCCCTTTCCGGGCAAAGGCGAGCAACTGTTTGGTTAGATCCGCGGCCCGTTGGCAGGACTTGGTGATGTTCTGGGCAAAATGGCGCACCCTCTCATCTTGCGCTTCGTCCCCGATGAGTTCCGCGAAGCCCATGATGGCGCCCAGATGATTGTTGAAGTCGTGAGCCACGCCTCCAGCGAGTTGCCCAATGGCTTCCATTTTTTCGGATTGCCGAAGGCGTTCCTGCAGTTCCTGCCGCTCGCATTCGACCTTTTTCCGGTCTGTAATATCCATCAACGAACAAAAACAGGTCTTGGTTTCAGGAATCAGGCTCACGTGATTGATCACATGTCGGAGTTCACCTGAGCGATTGATCAAACGGTATTCGTACTCCCAGGGAACCTCCGGATCGCCCTGGTAGCGGGCGGCGCGGTAGGACTCCAGACGATCAATATCCTCGGGATGCACAAAGTCCCGCCAACTCACTGGGCCCAGCTCAGGCGAGCAGCCCGAAAGCCGAAACCACTCCGAGTTTGCCAGGGAGATGCTCGTGTCCTCCTCGACCAGAATGGCGGCGTTACCAGTGTTTTCGAACACGGCACGGTAGCGCTCCTTTGAGGCCCGAAGGACGGCTTCGGCCCGCTTCTGTTCGGTGAGATCGACGATGATGCCGCGCAGGCCGACAGGCTTTCCTTTGCAAAGGATGCGAGAGGCCTGGGCCATGATGGGAAAAGTTGTCCCATCCTTGCGCAAACCTACATATTCATTGCCTGTCCGGCCCCCTGTCAGTACGCCACTGATGGAGGTCTTGACCAGCTCCCTTTCCTCGGGAATATGCAAATCCAGGATATTGAGGCCTTGCTTGAAATCGTCGGAGTCATAACGAAAAGCCGCAAAAAAAGCCTGGTTCGCGAACGTAATCGTCCCGTCTTGATCCATCTCGAAGATCGTCTGCGGCAGGAATTCCGTCAGTTCTCGGTAACGCTGCTCCCGCTCTTCGAGCGAATCGAATAGGGGCAAGTGCCCCGGGGACGGCTCATCGAGGGCTTCTAGGGAAGGCTGCATGGGTCAGGATCACCAGGAAAAAGCGATACAAATCTTATTCTTTACAATACCTTGATGAGCCGAAAGCAAGCCAAAAAGCCTTGGAAAAAAATCGACTAAGTGACGCTCTGCACAAGGTAAAAAGAGATCTCTGGGTCCGAGTTTCAGATGGCGCGCTAGGCTCGCTTGGCCAATGCCTGCAGGGTGCTGAAGAGTCGCCCCAATACCGCGGGTATCCCCGCCGCACCACGAATACCAGCTTCCTCCGCCACTTCCAGCGCCATGCCGGGCTTCGACCGGGCGCGCAGGGCTTGATGGATGATTGTGGCGGCTTCCGCGCCGGGTGCCACATGACCGGCCGCTTGACGGTAAACACCGTCGTAGCCGGATCGCCATAGGTAATGTTCCAGATCGCGATCAGCCAGGGAGGTCAGGTGCCGGGCTTCGACTCTTCGATGCAGCATGCGCCGCGCCTTGGCGGCGTAGTGTTTCCCGGCTTCATCGCCATCCACGATCACGTGCCAGGGAATGCCAAAACGATCCGCGAAGGTTACCAAGGGGGCGAGTCCCGCTTGGGCAAAGGGCACGCAATGGATGCCCTCCAGAGGAAAGCTGAGGCCCCAAACCCGCGCCAATTCGGGCAAGAGCCAAGCCTCCGTCTCACCTTCCACCAGCAACCAGACCCGCGCAAACAGGCTATCGGCATTGTGGGTGCGCACATGAAAGGCCACCCGGCGAATTTCGGTAAGGCCCATGGGGGTGCCTTCGGGATCGGGAAATACTGCGGTGTCACTGCTACGGCGCACGAGGCGGCGCAATGAGCGCATGGGCACCCCGGCCATCAAAGAACCACTCGCCGTGGTGACGAGTTTTTGCACGGGGAGTTGGGACACCAGATTCCACGCGGTGGCCAGCTGAATCGGATGCAAATGGGTTTCCGGATCTTCCAGCACCAGAATGGGCTGCGCCCCCTCCGCGTGGGGCGCCAGGGCTTCGGCCTGGAGGATCGCCCCCATCAGCGCCAGAAGAGCAACCTGCCGCATGCCTGCGCCCGCGTGCTGGGCCAAATCCGCCAGGGAACCACCGTCCTGCAGCGCCAGGGGCATTTCCGCAATATCGCTGGCGCGCCGGAAACCGACGCTACCTTCCGGACGCAAGGCCCGAAAGAGTTCGGGGCGACGCACCGCCACTTGCTTAAGGGCTTCCAAACCCCGAGCCAATTCACCCGGGTGCACCTGATGAGGCACCGCCAGCAGGCGCTCGAAGACCCGCCCCACGGCCCGCTCGGGATCTTCATGCATGGACAAATCCGGAGCCAAGGCCGGGGCCAACATGCCATCAGCTAGGCGGAGTTCTCGAAAGACATAAAGGGGATGGCCCTGAACCAACCGATCGGCCAAGGCTGAGGCCTCACTCTCGGACAAACGTAATTCACGCCCGTGAGCATCCAGGAAAATCCGGCGAACCTTGGCCCGTCCACGATCCAAGCGCCTGCCTGCCCACTGGAGCAGGAGGTGGAATTTGCCCTCGGCATCCCGCCACCCGATGGATTCCAGTTCCTTGCTCGGTTCTCCACCAAAGCCCAAGGTGATGCTCATGCGCTTGGCTATGGTCGTACGATCATTGGCCAAGCGATGAAAATCGGCCTCATCAAGTGGGCGAATTCCGAGCGTGCTCTGCAACGCTTCCACCAGGCTGGTCTTGCCCCAGGCGTTCTCACCGAAAAGCACCGTGGCATCGCCCTCTAACTCCAAACGGAGCCGCGCGATGCCACGAAAATTCACGATCTCCAAATGCTCTAGATGCATGGATCGAGAATGGCAGGAGGGCCGCAAGGAGGCTAGAAATCAGTCCCGGACGCCCATTCGCAAGCCCATGGCAGCCGAACGCCACTTTTCTTGGCGCTTGCTGCGTCTTGGCGGTTCTAATTTATTTCCACCGCGCACGCAACCAAGGCCCTGCCTTTGCTCTGGAATCCGCCCCATGACCGATGAACCCCAGCACCAGCGCCGCATCCGCTACAAGGGCACCCACCCGCGCCAATTCCAGGAAAAGTACAAGGAGTTGGATCCCCAAATCCACGCCCAGGAGCTGGAAAAGGTAAGGGAGCGAGGCCACACGCCCGCAGGCACGCACCGCCCCATTTGCGTTCAAGAGATTTTAGAAATCCTGGCCCCGAAGCCCGGCGAGGTGGGCCTGGATGCCACCTTAGGTTTTGGGGGCCATGCTCAGGAGCTTTTGCCCCTCCTTCTTCCCGGAGGCCGCCTCTTCGGGATCGATGTGGACCCACTGGAATTGCCCCGCACCGAGGCACGGCTGCGGGCGCTTGGGTTTGGGCCCGACCACCTGGTGGTACGGCGCATGAATTTCGCGGGATTGCCGAACCTTTTGCCGGAGGTCGGCGGCGAGTTGGATTTCGTGTTGGCGGACCTTGGCGTATCTTCCATGCAGATCGATAACCCGGCCCGAGGTTTCACATTCAAGGCCAACGGGCCACTGGATCTGCGGCTCAACCCCCAGCGCGGCCAACCGGCCTCGGCCCTGCTGCAAAAACTCTCGGAACTCGACCTGGCGGAATTGCTGTTCACGAATTCCGATGAGCCCTACGCCGACACGATCGCCGCCGCCCTGCATAGCCAGCCCGTTTCCACCACTGGGCAATTAGCGGATCTGGTGCGTCAGGCCATGAAGGGCGTCTTTCGCGAAGAGGACCGCCAACAGGAACTCCGCAAATGCCTGCAGCGCACTTTCCAAGCACTGCGCATTGCAGTGAATGATGAATTTGGTGTACTGGATCAATTCTTGGCTTTGTTGCCCCGCTGCCTGAAACCCGCCGCCCGGGTCGCCATCCTGACCTTTCACTCCGGCGAGGATCGCCGCGTCAAGAAGGCCTTCCAGGCGGGGTTGCGCGAAGGCATCTATGCGCGCATCGCCGAGGATCCGATTCGTCCAGGCAGCGAGGAACGAAGGTCCAATCCCCGCTCGGCATCGGCCAAACTGCGCTGGGCAGTGAAGGCCTGATCAGCTGCGCGTACGCCTTGAAGTCCGCGACCGCTGCTGCCGCCGCGGCTGCCGTGGCTTCGATCCCGGTGTGGGTCCCTCCAGCCATTGTTTGATGCGTTGAGCATCGCCCAGGCGGGTGTATTTGCCCCACGAATCCATGAGCACGATCAGCAAGGGTCGCCCCGCGAGTCGAACTTGCATCACGAGGCACTTTCCCGCCTCCTCGATATAGCCGGTCTTCGAGAGACCGATTTTCCAGCGATTCCCTCGCACCAAGGCGTTGGTATTGACAAACTGCAGAGAGCGGCGCCCGGATCGAATCGTGGCCTGATCCCGAGTGCTGAATTCACGAATCTTGGAATAGCGATGGGCCGCGTTCACCAGCTTGGCTAAATCACGAGCGGAAGCCACGTTGCCACCCGACAGCCCAGCGGGATCCTCGAACCTGGTTTCCATCAGCCCAAGGACCTTGCCTTTCGCATTCATGGCTGCCACAAAGGCACCCAGTCCGCCGGGATAGGTTCGACCAAGGGCATGGGCGGCGCGGTTCTCCGAAGCCATCAAGGCCACCAGCAAGGTTTCTCCGCGCGTTAGCGTGGTGTTTACGGGCAAGCGGGAGCGACTGCGGCGGAGCAGGTCCACATCCTCGGGTGCGATCGTGAGGGGCTCGTTCAGGTTCAGGCCAGCGTCCAATACCACCATGGCGGTCATCAGCTTGGTGATGGAGGCGATGGGCACGACTGTACTGGCCTGCTTTTCCACCAGGTATTCGCCGGTCCGCTGATCTTGCACCAAGGCCACCGAAGATCGCAAATGCAGCTTAGAAGGCGACAGAGGCAGACCCGTGGCCATCAGTGGGGAAAGGGTTCCCACCGAGAGAAATCCCGCCATCAGCCTTACGGTCCATCGCACAGCCATGTTGCCCCCGAGCCTCAGAGTATTGGATGGGGCCAACAGTTGCGAAATTCCATGAAATTTTGGAAATAGTATGGCCAGCCACTACAGCCGAAACGCCAACCCCAAGGCCGTATGGCTTAATTCGGCATCCTTGAAATCCCGATCGCTGCCCGGAAGGCTAGTCAGCACTTGATGCAGTTCCAAAGCCAGGTTGCGAGTAAAACGAAAGCGGAAGCCAATCGTGGCAGCGAAGGCGGCATTCTGATCCGTATCCTGGTAATCCGGGGTACCCGATCCAATTGGGTAGGTACGCACAAAATCCTGATTCCAGCGGGCACCGCCGATGCCCAGGATTAGATCCACACCTGCGGCCTTACGCTGCCCAAGCGAAATGAGCCAGTCGTAACTCACCAGGCGCGTGGAGGCTTCGGATCGTTCCAGGCCTCCCGACACCGCGAGTGGTCGACCTTTACTGAACTTCCCGAATTCCACGCGCAGGCGCTGTTCAACGGGATTTCCAATACGGAAGTAGAAGGGAACGGCCACTTTCCAGCCCCGGTCATAGAGCTTGCCTGCGTTATCCGAAGGGTTGGTGGCATAGATATTCAGGCCAAAATGCTGGCCAGCGTCTTGCGCCCAAAGTCCTGTTCCCAGCAGCAAAACCAGCATCATTTTTCGCATGACAACTCCCGATCGGATTTCACATATTACTCCTTCAGCCCATGGATTTTGCCGCATGCCCTTACGATGGAATCACCATGACGATCGACGACCCTGAATTTCTTCCCTACCGCCAACTGCATGGAGCCAAGGGCTCCATGCATCCCGAAGCCGGTCCCTGCTTTGTGTGCGAAGGGCGCTTTTTGGTGGAATCCGCGCTGGTCGCTGGGCGTAAGGGTGACCTGCGCGTGCTCTCCGTGCTGGCTTCGCCAGCGGTGGCCGCCTCCCTGGGCCCGCTTCCCGAATGCACCGCCCGTCTAAGTCTGGAAGAAGAGGCCCTGCACGAACTCGTGGGCTTTCCCTTCCATCGTGGCGTGCTCTGCGCGGTGGCCACCCCGCCTGAACCGCCCGAGTCGCAGTTCCTGGCTTCGAATCGCATCGTGGTGCTGCCCCACGTGGATAACGTCGATAACCTGGGCTCGATCCTGCGCAATGCTGCCGCGCTTGGCATCGACGCAGTGCTCGTGGGGCGGGGACCGGGAGTCTTCGAACGCCGCACAGTGCGCGTATCCATGGGCGCCGCGTGGTCGATGGCGGTCTGGCAGCGCGAGGATCCAGCGCCTCTGTTGGAAGCATGGCGTGCCAATGGCGGTGAAGTCATTGGCGCAGCCCTCGTGGCCGACGCCCTGGACGCCCGCGCTTGGCAGCCCTCCGTACGCACGGCTTTGGTGCTGGGCCCCGAAGGCCACGGCCTGGATGCGGCTTGGCTGGCGCACTGCGATCACCATGTGGTCATCCCCATGGCCCGCAGCATGGATTCCCTCAATGTGGCCGCCGCCGGGGCCATCCTGATGTTCCGGATGATGGGGGGCTGATTTCAGTGCTAGCCTTGCTGCAATCGTGCTGACCAGGGAGAAAATCATGGCTCACTATCGAATCGCGTGGCTGCCCGGCGATGGCGTCGGTATGGAAGTGATGGAGGCAACCCGCATCTGCCTCGATGCCCTCCATTTCGACGCGGAATACATCCACGGCGATATCGGCTGGGAGTTCTGGCGCACCGAAGGCGAATCGTTCCCCATGCGCACCATCGATCTGCTGAAGAACTGCGACGCGTCCATGTTTGGTGCCATCACCTCCAAGCCCGTGAAGGAGGCCGAAAAGGAATTGATTCCGGAATTGCAAGGCAAGGGCTTGGTGTACCGCAGCCCCATCGTGCGCATGCGCCAGATGTTCGATCTCTTCACCTGCCTGCGCCCCTGCAAGGCCTATCCGGGCAATTCCCTGAACTACAAGGAAGGCATCGATATGGTGGTGTTCCGCGAGAACACCGAAGACCTCTATTCCGGTGTGGAGTTCTCACCCGTGCCGGATGAAGTGAAGGAAGTCCTCAAAAAACACAGCAAGTCCTTCGCCCATTTCGCCGAGATTCCCGGCGACGAATTCGCCATCACCTGCAAGATCAACACACAAAAAGGCTGCGACCGCATCATTCGCGCCGCCTTCGATTACGCGAAAAAATTCGGCTACCCCAAGGTGACGATCATCCACAAGGCCAACGTGGTGCGCGCCACGGAAGGCATGTTCCTGGAAACCGGCAAGCGCATCGCCCTGGAATACCCCGGTATCGAAGTGGACGATGCCAATGTCGACGCCATCACCATGTGGATGCTCAAGAA
>JFJP01041295.1_pt1 | contig 10348 bp, 18 predicted proteins | sample 431651 | NCBI WGS metagenome assembly JFJP01 (sample SAMN02602958, study PRJNA72255) | Microbial mat metagenome, whole genome shotgun sequencing project. | biome: fresh water; feature: sink hole; material: water; isolation source: purple microbial (photo- and chemosynthetic) mats found in... | reverse complement strand
AATGGTGCTGTAAAGCACCACTCGTCGGTTTAATTAAATATGTTTATTACATGCCTGTCACTGTAATTGTTAGACCAGGATTTTCAGAATAAATCTTCCTTGTACCGAGATCCCAGACGATTCTGTCATCAATATAGATAACTTTATTCATAGCGTCTAGTGCTGATTTCTCAATATTGTCTGCGTCGGGTTTTTTCGTATACTTAACGCCATCTAATAAGGCTTGTTGCTTCTTTTTTGATAGGCTTTGTGGCACTGGCATCCTAGCCTGTATACGTACCTCGGCAAAGTGCTGAAGTGGCTCAAAACCCTCTAAAAACGCCTGTTCTTGGCACGCATTTCTTATCACTTCCTCATAATCGACTGTCTTCTTTGGTAAATAGGGTTTAAATCTACCAGGAGCAACTCTTTCCTTACCTCTAGGCACGAGGTCTATTTCTATTTTAATTGTTTTCATTTGCACTCCCGATTACCTAGAACCCATTGATAAGCAGGGACTTTTTTTACTAGGCTATTAATTATTTTTTGATAATAAGGAGCAGGCTTTAAATACAATCTGGGGTTTTCAGGAGATATAGTACCCTCTTTAACTCGATGATTATTAAATACGCTCCTGTACTTTACATCTTCTCCATCTTCTTCTATTTCTTCAGTCATAAACGTTTTGGTTTAGGTTTTATATCATCTATATTACCTAAAACTGACGTAATAGCAAGTCTATCCACCCTTACTTGATTTCTTACATGCTTTTCACACCCTTTTTTATAGAGAAAATAGAAAACGCACCTTTCATTATCATATCGTATATCTCTATTTTTCAAGTTCATGCAATACGGTGAATCTGATGACAACAGATTAGCGTTCCAAATACTTAATTTTGAGTGGTACAGATGAACGTTTTTAATATCACATTTAGAAATAGTCATCGAGTCGTACCCGTGTGCTACGTGATTGATTAACTCGATATACCTACTAGGAGCAAAAAAGGAGGTGTTTAATCCACTTCCTTCCAAGTTATCATCGTAATAGAATTTCATTAAATCAATTGAGGGATCACACGCAATTTTTAAGAACCTATCCATTTTCCTGATAAGCTCTTCTGTATTAAAATAGACGTTATCCCTGTTCGTTTTCATAATCGTGGCGGTTTTTTTATTGGTATATTTCTCCACAACGTTTCTTCTAATATAATAACTTCTTTCTTACATAACATCAACTGGCAATTCAAATCTGCAGTTTCTAGCACTTCTCTAAATTCTGGAGAAGAGCTTTCTGCTGTTAATGGAACTGCTTTATAGTAAAGAAATCCACTTTGTACTTCATCGGAGTATCCGAATAGTTTTCTAAAACCTTTACCCATAGGAACGTGAACACTAAAAACTTGTGGAGGAACTACGTCATCGCCTTCATAACCTATCGGGCTCATCATTGCTGTGATAAACGATCCAGGCTTGTAAAGTATTCCTCTTGATTTGCAATATTTCTCTCTTATATCTTTTGCATTTGTAAAGTAAGTCATGTTACAAGCTCCGTTATTATTATTAAAGAATTCCTTTAAACGATCTTCTTTTTACCGTCTTTAATTCGTTTGCCTGACTATTTAAAACGTCTTGATCCATCTGTGCTTGATTCTGTAATTGATATTCGTCATACAATTCTTTCCAACTGCGTCCTTTACCCTCCATAACGGCTTTCTTTTCCCAGAAAATCTTATTCTTTTCCCACTGTGCGATGATCTTTTCGCCTTGTTTTAAGTGCGGGAATGGAGCACTCGTTTTAATTTCTGGTACGTTGTACTCTTCATCGAATATATCAACGTCGTCTAATCTCTCGATATTAGCGATGTCAATCTCTTTTGATATTGGGTCAATGAGATCGAAAAATGTACCCGATGCCTTTGCTAGTTTTTCAGGAAAGTTTTTTACTTTATTTTCTTCTAATTCACTGCTCGCCATCATCAATATTTTTGAAACTAACCTGATTTTGTCAAGTGTTTTTAATGATTTAATTTGTTGTGCTATTGCTTTATCCATGTCGAACCCCTTTTTTTAAATTATTTTTATTCAAACTCTACTTGCAATGATTTTGCGTACTCGATTGCATCTTCCATCAACATAAGCATTAATGCTTGCTTTCTTGTAATCTTTTTTCCGTACTCTGCCTGAAAACTACGTATACTGTTTTCTATGTGGCAGTACTCCGCTCCACTAATCCATTTCGTATTAACCTCTTTATCGCAAAACGTTTTCTCTTGAAATTTGAGAATGCGTATTTCCTCTTTTATGTATGCGATTTCTTGTTCGTTGTATAAGTAGCTCATTTTTGTTCCTCTTTCTTTATAGCATTATTTAAAATTGACTCCACTGTTTTATCGAGCTTTACATGATTATCAAAATTAAAATGGTCTACATATTCCTTGTATTCCGTATCAAGTTTTTTGTCATTTATATAAACTATGTACGGTATTATCATTAAAACCAACACTAATATTACTGCTAAATGTATTAAAACCATTTCTGTAGTCATGAGAGCTCCTTATTATTATTTCTATACCTACACTTCTATTTAAGCATAAAAAAAAGAGCTGTAAAGCTCTTTCTTATTAAATCAGACAAACGGTTAATGAACCGTATTATTGCCTGGAAGAATTATCCTGCCAACATAGTTATTTTCTTGTATATTCTTATAAACATACTCTACATACAGTTTTTGAAATACTAACGCAAGCATAGTTATTTTCTTTGGTTCATCGTTGTAATAACTAATAACCTTAAATCCTCTAACCTCCTCAATAACAGGCATAGCGTTAATTCCATACAGATGAATAACTGCCTCTTGTAAATCTTCGTTATTCCATTGTTTTGATTTTAAAAACTCTTCTCCGTTAACCATTAATACGTCACCATATTCTTTTTCTTCATTTTCTTTTTCCATTTTTCTACTCCTTTAATTGCGTGCTCTATCGTTTATTTCGTCTTCTTTATTAAGCCCTAAACTGAACGATGTAACGTTACATATGTTAACTGCAACGGCTCTCTGCTTAGGCATTCCAATCTTGACCCAGTTTTCGTCGTATTCTCTAATCATTCCGATTAAACGTACTCCGTTGACGAGATGAACGTGAACGATGGATTGTTCTTTCATACGCTCTTCTAGATAATCTTTAATTAAGTTATTGGACGACATTTTGCTCAACCAGTAAGGCGTATTTTTTAGCCTTTTCTTCTTCAAGATACTTTTCAATTTTGAGTAAATCTTGCTCTAAATCGAGTTGCTCTTTAACGTAAAGGTCGTGACAGGGAGTGGGGATTCCGACTTTTTGAAACAAACTGAACAGCAATCTGGAGCCAGTAAACACCTTACCTTTGAACTGCATTTGCTTTAATTGTGCCAAGTCGATCATTTGATTTTTTTTATTCATATTATTTTTCCGTTGATATTATCGTTTCCGGGTTACCGTACCGATAACTTATTAAAACATTTTTAATATCAAATAGCAAGCGTTTTAATAATGCCCATTTATGCCATTTCTATGCGGTGTTTTGCCGCTTTATTATATCAACGCCTATAAGTACCAGCAAACGCTATTAAAACGCCAAATAACGCTATGTTTTAGGGTATATTATTTTTAGGCAAAAAAAACCCCGCATGCCTGCAGGGATAAAAACGAAAAAGGAGGAAAATACGTTTTTTCAATATTAATATTATCACTTTAAAACGTTTTGTCAAACCTTGATTAGTGCTTATTTATTATGTAATTAAAAATGTAACGTTACAATTTTATTAGGCTTAAAAAGATGTAACGTTACACAACCAATTTAGAGGCGTTACCATGAACGCAAAATCGAGTTTTTTACCAATGAAAACAGCCTATTTTTGAAAACAGTTTTTTTAGAGAATTTTTTGCTAATCCTCACGTGCGCGATGTATTCTATGTATTAATACCATGTATTCTAATGTATTAAATACCTCTTCTCTGTCGGAATCCGTGGTTTAAAAAATAATTTGCATAGAAATGCTTTTCTTGTAAAATGGAAAATAGGTAATCAAAAATAATAAAAACAAAAATCATGGACTCTCAATTTTTCAGAATTCAAACCTACAAGCTTTCCGAGGTTAGAGGGGTTATATCCGAAGCCACTCGTGTAAAGTCGTATTGCAAACACGTTTTAGACCCAAAACCACCAATACCCATATTTGAGTGGTTATTTGGGCTATTAGAGGCTCCTCGGCTACTACGACAGCTGATTAAGTATTCAAGTGCCAAAAGAATGCGTAAAACAGCCCATAATAGGCAGGTTTTTGCGTCTGGAACTTGTTCTTTTCCTAAACCATGGCTTTTAATCGAAAATAGCCCGATTTTGAAAGAGTACGAGGATTGGAAGTCCGAATGCTTACATTTTCTAAAAACGGAATACGGATCGGATTTATTCCACGTTCTAGAACATCGGGATGAGCGTTATGCCCACTTGCATTTTTTTGTCATGCCGAAATTAAAACCTGATGGAACGATCTGCCTTACAGCCCATCCTGGACGCTATTCCAACGAGCTGAATTGGAAGATCAACCCTAGTGTCAAGCGTGAAAAATACAAGCAAGCCATGCGGGATTTGTTGACCCGTTTCTACCAATTTGTATCTTCTAAATTTGGTTTTTCACGTAATTCTGAAAAGATGAGAAAACGTGTTTCTAGACAAAAATGGGAGGACGAATTGCGGGAAATTTCTGATAAAAAGATTCTCAATTTATTAGGTTATAACTTCAATAAACAAAAATGTAACGTTACATTACATCCAAGACCCCATTAAACACTCACTTCTTACTCTTCTTGATATTTATTTCTTCCAAACCGCTGAACGGTAGTTGCAATTTAATTTTTTTGTGGCATTAATGTTCATAGGTTTATAAAAAAGGAGAAATTATATGCCCATGTTAAGATACTCAAATAAAATATTAAGTAATAAAAAGTATGCGGATTTAAGTGCGTTAGAGCGTTTAACTTTAATAGAGTTAACGATGTTTAGCCCGATGAGAATAGACGAAGCTGAAGAACTTTTAGGAAATAGAGAGGCAACGTATGAAGCCCTTTATACCAAGGGTTATATCGCTAAAAACGACGTGCATTTTGTGGTAGTTTCAGACTTATTCAAAATGGATGATATTAACGCACGAGTCGCACAGCACCGAGATGTAAATAAGGAGAAAATTAAAGCAGATAAAGCGTTAAAAGCGGAAAAGATTAATTTTTCAGAAATGGAACGGTTGTATAACGAGATTGTAGCAGTACCACGCAACATAACACAATCGAAGAGTATGGGAGATAAGAAGAAAGCAGTACTACGCCAAGCCTGGAACTTTTTTAAACAAAGAAATGTAGAAAAAGGACGTGGAGTAGAAGAGGCTGATATTTTAAAGGCAATAACGACTATTTTAAAGTTTGCCTCCTCTGCTGATATATCCAAAGCCAAATCGTTAACCAACGAAAGTGGATGGGTTGCAGATATTAACTATGTTTATCGATTAACTGTTTTAGAGTTGTATTTCGATATGGCTAGAACAGAGTACGAAAAAAAGAACGCATTAAATAAAATAAACAGCGGAGAATAAGATGAGATCACAAAATACCATAAACGAATTAGTTAAAACGGTTTTAGCGTACAGCTTACAGTACCCCATTTTTCTAACATACGAACAGGTCGATACCGACTCATTAGACTTCGACAAGAAAGAGCTTGTTAACGCTTTCTTTAACGCCAGTATCGATAATTCGGTATTAAATCCTTTAAACGTGGTTCAGAACATTAGAGGTAATAGGGACGTATTTCAGGAGCAGGTTTTATTAAGCAACGTCACAGCGTACTTTAAAAGCATACAAGACATGCGTGTTACTGAAAAGGACGCAAAAGATGCTGTAAAACAGCTTTCTGATGAGGGTGCTAGTGCTAGGGTAATCAACGCACTCAAAGACTCGCTGGAATACGCACAAAGTTGCGATAAATTAGAAGAAACGCTAGCGTTTGTAGAGGGAACGTTTACTGTAGCCAGCCAAGCCATAGATAGCTCAACAGAATGCTCATTAGGAGAGGCAGGAGCACGAGTTTGGCAGGACTACCTAGACGCAGAAAGCGGAAAAGGTCCTAAACCGATAAGAACGGGATTAAAAGTCATTGACGAAACAATAATGGGGTTGTACCCAAATGAAATGACAGTGATAGCAGGTATATCTGGATCTGGTAAAACGCAATTATCACAGCAAATTTTATTTAACGTTGCAGAGTCTGGTGAACGTGTGTTTTTTATATCGATGGAGATGTCAGATAAGCAAGTAGCACAACGTTATTTGTCAACAAAATTAATGGTTGATATTAACGAAATAAGAGCTGGTAAATTAAAGCCAAATGATAGAGTTGACGCAATAAGGTTATTAAATCAATTTGCAAAATTACCATTTCATATCGAGTACGGGCAAAACCTTACTTTTAACCAGATTAAAATTCGTATTATGAGAATGATTAGAAAATATGGAAAGCCAAAGTTAATAGCAATTGATTATTTTCAACAGATTAAGTATTTCGGGCATAATGAAAATAGTGGATTAGGAGAAGTATCAATACAGATAAACGCCTTATCGAAAGAGTTAGACACGCACATCATACTGGTAGCCCAGATGACGAAAGACATACAACGCAGAGTTGATAAAAACCCTGTTTTAGCTGACTTACGTGGAACTTCTCAAATAGGTAATGACGCAACCAACGTATGGTTTACTTATAACGAATACGAAGACGACAAGACAAAGGTTGAATTAAAGGGTACTACAAAGGTTTTACAAAGAAAATCACGGTACGGAGTGTCTGGTAGTGACTGGGAGTTTGGTTGGAATCACGGCTCTTTTAGAGATTATGTACCATCTATGAGAGACAGAATGACAACCGCTCGATTAGAAATGAAGAAAGAAGAGCAAGAAGAATGCCCATTTGATGTTTAATATACCGCTTGTCTGATAATAATAAAAAGCACTTTACAGGTGCTTTTTTTGTGCTATATTAATATTGTTAGTAATAACATTATTTATAATAAACGGAGGCGGTATGGATATATACGAAACACGCAGATATCAATTAAAGGAATTAATGAGTGACATGGTTGTCATCGGTAGAAACGGTAAAGCAAAAAAGGTTACACAGGCAAGCGTTGCAGATAAGTTAAGTTTTAGTCGTCAATATTTTAATGCTTTGTATACGGGTAGAAATAAAATGGGTAATCATATAGCCCGCTTTATTGAAACTAAATTAGAATTAGAAAGTGGTTCACTTGACATAACTCCAAACACGGTGCTTATTTCTTCAAGTATAGAAAAACGTCAAGTAAATGAGTTTATAAAATTATCTAGAAAAATGCCAAGTGATCTGGTTGTAAAGCATATTGCTTTAATGAAAAAGATTACAGAATTTGACGAAATTAAAGCTCACGTCTTATTTGAAATATTCCATAAGCATTTAGGAGTATAACATGGCACTACTAGATGAAGTTTTTAATCAAATTGTAACCAGCATGGAAAAAGACCCAGAAAAAATGTTTGAATTATGGAATAAAACGGGTCTTGCTAAAAATCCTATTAGTGGAACGGTTTACAAGAATGGTAATCAAATGTTATTGGCAAGTTATGGTTTTGACGATCCACGCCACATGACGTTCAAGCAAGCACAAGATAATGGGTTGCGTATTAAAAAAGGAGCAAAAGGAAGACGTATTACCAAGTTAGTAGAAATTAATAAAAGAGAAAAAACCTCTACTAGCCAAATAATAGAAACGTCTGACTCAGGTAAGGTTAAAGTAATGGTTCCGCACGTTGTATTTAACGCTTGCGATGTAGAGGGGTTAGATCCATACTGTAAGCCATTATTTGACGCAAAAGTACCTGAAATAGTGTCTAGCCTTTTTATGAACTGGAAAAACGATGGTGGACCGAGTATCGATCTAGGAGGAGATGGAGCATTTTATTCAGTTGATAGAGATCATATACAGCTACCATTAATGCAAAACTTTAATTCATTAGAGTATTTTTTATCTGTTTTAATTCACGAGGGAGCCCACGCAACAGGGCATCCATTACGATTGAATAGAGATATTAAAAATCGATTTGCAACTCCTGAATACGCAAAAGAAGAAATAAGAGCAGAATTATCTAGTGCGTTTTTATGTGCAGAGCTTGGTATAACACGCTCAAATAATGATAGAGAGCATAATGCGGCTTATATTAAATCGTGGATTAAAGCATTAAAAGATGATAAGACGGAATTATTTAAAGCAACGAAAGACGCTCACAAAATAATGGAGTACTTAACAAAGTACACGGTAGACCTTATTCCAGGAGCACAGTTATTTATTCCAGAGTACGTTGACAATAAATATGTATACAAATTATAAACGGAGATTATCATGTTAAGCGATTTAATTTTAGAAGCATTAAAGCAGCGTCCGATGACAGCTAGAGAATTGCGTTTTAGGTTCAATACGCAAGAAGAGGCTATTAGCTCTGCATTAGCGATGTTAATTGGGTGGGACTATGTTGAGTCGGTAGAGATCTCCAGCGGAGTGTTCTACGCAATTAAAAAGCCTAAAAAGGTTGAAAAAGAAACCGATTCTGGAAAAGACCACCACACGTTAGACTTTAAAAAGAAACTGGGCGGATTTAGAGAGGATGTACAGGCTATTAAGATTGTTGTTCCAGAGGTAGCACCACCCGTTAGTACGCTATGCCCTGACGCTTTATCCTACGAAGAATGGGCAAGGATAGTAGAAGAAGAGTCGATTGAAAGAGTAAGTAAGACACTAGTTAAAAAAATAAAACAATAATAAAGGGGAACAGTATGACTAAAACAGAAATAGAAACATTAGAACAAAATAGAAAGATACTTGGTATCGTCAAGCCATCAGACTATTTTCTAGAACAGCAATTTATTAAAGTAGTGCGAGTTTTCATCAAAAGTAACGTTACTTTTTTAAAGGATCAAGAAAAAGATCATTACAAGCAGTTACTTTTAGAAGACAAAGATAGTGCGGTTGATTATGCAGACTCGATTGGGTTAGTTCCAGTAATAGCACTACCAGACTTTTTACGCCATAACTTGCATGACGTTAATTTCGAGTTATTTAAAGACGTTTTTGAAAGAGCGTTTAACGTATCGGAGCGATACTTTTTAATAGAAGTAAGTGAGGCTCTTGTAAACAGACTTTCGATGATGGTAAAAAGTTCGGAGTTGTTTGTTAGTAAATAAAATGTAACGTTACATAGACGTTAAAAAGCCCAATTAAGGGGCTTTCTTGTTGTCGTTATTTAAATACTACCTTGCACGTTTTACTTTTTTACCATTAGTTACATCGTATTCGTGTTGTTCTTCTTCTACAGGTTCTACTACCGTATCGATGATTGGCTCTACCACTTCTTCTGTAACTGGTTCTACTGGTTCATCTACAGGCTTATCAATCAAGTAATCTTCTTTCGTCTTACCCTCTTCGATACGTTTTTTCATCCAATTTGGCATTAATCCACGCCCACTCCATTCATTGCCATTTTCTTCATCTCTATATTTAGCTGGAGCTTTCGTTCCTTTTAGAGAGTTTGTTCCGTGTGGTTCATCGTCAGGTTCAGAATCACGATAAACAATTTCTGGTTTCCAATTTGGATAAACGTCTTTAATCTCTATGTTGTACTGCGATACGTATTTTTTAACAATATCTAGAATTTCCGTCTTTTTAGCAGTACGAATTGCTTCGATTTTACTAGCGAGAAGTGCTTGTTGCTCTAGCAATTGCTCGATTGTTTGTTCATTTAATTCATCCATTTGAGGCTCCTTGGTGGTTGATGATGGACGAATAGTAGCGCACAAAATCAGTCTCTAATCACGCCTTTATTCTTTTTTTCAAATAAATTTTCAAATATTTGCTTTTCTATAGCGCACAAAATCAGTCTCTAATCACGCCTTTATTCTTTTTTTCAAATAAATTTTCAAATATTTGCTTTTCTATATGACATTCAAGCTCTTGTAATGCGTTTTTGTTGCGTTGGATCAACATCAGCATGTTCTTCATTGATGTAATTTTTCTTGATGGTCGTTGTTTACTTGCAACGTCAATTCTTGAAACGGCTTTAATCGACGCAGGTTGCGTTTTTGGTTGTTCCCCTAGCCAATGCCCTACCTCAATGACGGAGACGCAATGGCGACCTCCTATGAGCTTGATAGGGATTGGTAACGTTCCACGCTCTTTCATCTTGCGTAAAGCGTCTGTGCTTTTACCAAGATACGACGCCAGCTGTTCCATGTTTAGGTAGCCAACAGCACCA
>JFJP01029931.1_pt1 | contig 10348 bp, 8 predicted proteins | sample 431651 | NCBI WGS metagenome assembly JFJP01 (sample SAMN02602958, study PRJNA72255) | Microbial mat metagenome, whole genome shotgun sequencing project. | biome: fresh water; feature: sink hole; material: water; isolation source: purple microbial (photo- and chemosynthetic) mats found in... | reverse complement strand
GTGCTGATTGAATTCGAAGGCATCTACATGAATGCCGTGGTGACGCTCAACAAGAATCTGGTCGGTCGTCAGCCGTACGGATACACAAGTTTTCACTGTGATCTCACCCCATGGATGAAAGTCGGAAAGAACACCCTCCGCGTCGAGGCCAACAACGGGGGGCTTGCCAATACGCGCTGGTACAGCGGGTCGGGGATGTATCGTCCGGCAAGCCTGCTGGTGGGCGGCCCTGTACGAACCGGTCCCTGGGATGTTTCGATCAGGACCCCGGATGCGACGGCTTCTTTTTCTACAGCCATGGTTTCAACGATAGCAAGAAACAGCGGGACGGAACCCGTTGAGATCCTGGTCCGCTCTTCCATCCTTTCGGGGGATGAGATGCTTTCCGTGGTGGAATCTTCTGTTGAACTGCCGGCAGGAGGCTTTCAGGAGGTCATGCAGCAGATCCGGGTGACCGGGTCCCGCCTCTGGTCGACCGCCGCTCCCTTCCTGCACACGCTGCGGACAGAGCTGTTCCGCGAAGGTGACTTGCTTGACAAAACCGAAACCCGGTTCGGATTCCGGACGATTTCCGTGGACGCCGTCAACGGATTCAGACTCAATGGACAACCGTTGAAACTGAAAGGCGGATGCGTCCATCATGATTGCGGTCTGGTTGGTGCCGCGGCGTACGCCCGTGCCGAGGAACGCAAGGTGGAACTGCTGCTGGCGAGCGGCTACAATGCCGTCCGGTGTGCGCACAACCCGCCGTCGGTCGCTTTTCTGGATGCCTGCGACCGGCTGGGCGTACTCGTCATCGATGAAGCATTTGATTGCTTCCGGCACGGGAAGAACCCAGGCGATTACAGCCTGAATTTCGAGGAATGGTGGGAGCGGGATCTTACGGCCATGGTTTTGCGGGACCGCAACCATCCGAGTGTGGTGATCTGGTCCACCGGCAATGAAATCATCGAGCGCGACGGGCGTTCCGACGGCGCAGTCTGGGCAAGGAGACTGGCTGAAAAGGTGCGCGCCCTCGACCCGAGCAGACCGGTCACCAATGCGCTGTGCGACCTGTGGGAGGATGCGATCCCCCAAGACACGCCGGAAGCCAAGATGACGCGTTGGGAAGATGCCACGACTGCTTTCACGTCGCCACTGGATGTGGTCGGCTACAATTATCTGCTTCACCGGTATGAACGGGATGCCGGAAAGTATCCGGGACGCATCATCTGCGGGACGGAGACTTTCCCGAAGGATGCCTTCGATTACTGGGAGGCGACGGAACGCTTGCCGCATGTCATCGGGGATTTTGTCTGGACCAGTATGGACTATCTGGGAGAGGCCGGAATCGGTCATGTCAAGGAAAAGGACACGGAGCCATTTCTGAAGCCCTTTCCCTGGCACCACGCGAACTGCGGCGACATCGACATCTGCGGGAACAAACGGCCGCAATCGTACTACCGGGACTGTGTCTGGGGGATTTCCAATGCCCCGTACATTGCCGTGCACAAACCCGAAGACTTTGCAAAGACAATGACCTTGTCACCCTGGGCCTGGCAGGATGTTGCATCTTCGTGGAATTGGCCCGGATGGGAAGGCAAGCCCTGCATGGTGGATGTGTATGGGATGGATGATGAAATCGTCCTGACCCTGGAGGGTCGTGAAGTCGGAAGAAAGCCCTGCGGGAAGGCGAACCGGTATCTGGCATCCTTCGAGGTTGCGTATCAGCCGGGTGTTCTGGAGGCGATTGGTCTGCGCGGCGGCGTGGAATCATCCCGTTCAGTGCTGGTCACATCCGGCGTGCCTGCTGCCATTCGGTTGTCCGTTGATCGCGAATGCCTGGACGGTGGTTTCGGCGATTTGGCTTATGTCAGGGTTGAAGTGTTGGACGGGGAAGGCCGACTGGTTCCGAATGCCGCCAACCGGTTGCTGTTTGCGGTTCATGGAGCAGGCAGCCTGCTTGCGGTCGGAAACGGGGATCCAGCGTCTGATGAGTCCTTTGCCGGGCCGGTCCGTTCGGTCTGGCACGGGAAGGCCACGGCTGTGGTCCGCGCGAACGGGGAACCTGGCGAGATCCTGCTGACTGTTTCGGCAGAAGGCTTGAAACCTGGTTCGGTTTGCATTGTTTCGAAATGAATGATTCCGGTGAGTGAATGAAACACGGGATAAATTGGGGATGAATGTGATTCGGTGTGTAAATGGCACATTCTGTGCCATTTACATGCAGGATTCCAAAGGAATCCTGCATACCAACTCGCCAAAGCGAGTTGGTACACCAATCAACCATGGAACGACCCCATAGTCAAAGAGGTGAGAATGAGAATACTTGTTGATGCAGATGCATGCCCCGTAAAGGAAATCATTGTCCGCCTGGCGCGAAGCCGCAGTGTCCATGTTGTCATGGTCTGCGATATGAATCATGTCATCCGCGACGGATACAGCGAAGTCATCACCGTGGACCAGGGGAGGGACAGTGTCGATCTGGTGCTGGCCAACCGCCTGAAGGCATCCGATATCGTCGTCACACAGGATTTCGGCGTGGCGGCGCTTGCCTTGGGGAAAGGATGCTGGGCGCTGAATCAGAACGGGCTGGTTTATGATGACGGAAACATGGATCAGCTGCTGATGGATCGGCACATCGGACAGAAAGTGCGTCGGGCCGGCGGGCGAACAAAGGGCATGAAAAAACGGGCGCCTGAAGATGACGCAAAATTCGAGGCCGAACTGACCCGCATGCTGGATGCGAATCTGTAGGGACGCCCCTGCCTGAGGTGAATCGCAGGAGCATGCATGCTGGACGCGAATCTGCAGGAACCCTATGCTGGACGCGAATCTGCAGGAGCAGCAATACCCTGCAGACTATCGGAAGGATGCCGGAAGCCATCCCTGTTCCACACTGGCCCGGTAGCTCCAGACCGGCATTTGCGCTTCTGATTCGGGCGAAAGCTTGTAATTCCAGAACACCCATCCGTCCAGCCGCTCGTACAGTTCAAGCTGGAGGTTGGCGTACAGTTTGCGCACGTAATCGGTCCGATCCGCCCCGACACCATCCGTCAGACGGCCAGGCTGCCCCAGCGACCATTCCCCCACCAGAACAGGCCAGTGGGTATGCATCTTCTCCATCATGGGCAGACGATTTTTCATCATGTCCAGATGGTCGAATAAATCCATGATCTGGTGAATCTCGCTGTGTGTCTGATAAATGTGGGTATCGAGCATGACATGCCTGTATTCCGGACCTTCCAGGAACCCATCCCAGATGGTGATTTCAGAGAGCTGTTCCTTTGAAAGCGGAGGTGCCAGGTCCTCCTTCACGCGGGCTCCCTCATCCGCACCGGTCAGCGCAAAGCGGAATCCGTCGTGGAAGACCACCCACGCATCCTCGCCGGCATACTGGCGGACGGCCTGATACCCGCGTTCATAATACCCGCGGAGGACGTCGATCGGCACATCCCAGCGGGGTTCATTCAGGAGTTGGATGCCCCAGATTCCGCCAGCCGTTCGATGAACCGGACGGAGTCATCGATGTTCTCCGGATATAACGGCCATTCACAGACGTTCTGGATGCCGCCGTTGTCAAATCCGTTCTGGCATCCCTGCGCGGCGTGCAGGTCAAGCAGCACCCGCAGTCCATATTGTTCCGCCCAGACAAATGCCTTGTCCAGGATATCGATGGCGCCGATGAACGGCGGCTTGTCGCCGAACAGCCAATGCCCGACGGGAATCCGGACCAGGTTCAGTCCATGCGCGGCAATCCAGGCAAAATCGGGCTCCGTGATGAAGGTTTCATGATGCGGACGGAGCCGTTCGGACGTCTTCTCGCCGAGTTCCCGGCAGAACGATGTTTCGTCCGGGGCGCGCAGTCCTTCAAAAAGGGCGGGGGTCATCCATTTCTCCAGGACAAGCCATCCGCCAAGGTTCACACCGCGAATCACCGGCAGGCCGGAGTCTGCGGGGCAACGATTTTCCTGTACTTTTTCCATGAATCTTCCTCCTTTCATGTATCCGTATTCACGAAACCCATCCACTGTCTCGTCAGATTCCAGCTATGATTTTTACGCTGTTTCCGCCTTGGCGGGTGTATCGTGGGTGAGGTTCTTGATCCATTTGAACCGGTTGACCTTGACGACCGCGACAAAGCATTTGAGAATCTGGTCCGATTTCAACAACGCGAACACCACGACCGGATCCGCATGGAACACGAAGGCTGCCAGCATGGCCGATGGAATGACAAAACCCCAGATGTGGATGAGATCGTTCACCAGTACGAAATGCGTCGCACCTCCTGCACGGACGATGCCGGTGAGGCATGACATCTGATAGGAGGTGCCGACAATGGTGACGGACAGGACACCCATCATCCGCAGGGCCATGGCTTTGGCTTCCGGGGAGAGATTGTACAGCAGGAGCACGGGTTCCCGGACGAACCACAGGACGATGCCGGACAAGACGCCGAGGACAATGAAAATCCGCTGCAGGTGTTTTGCATAATGCTTCACTTTTTCCACATCGCCGGATCCGACCGTTTGCCCGATCAGGATGGCCGTCGCGCCTGCGGTACCGTAAATCAGCACCCCGGTCATCTGAAAGATGATCGAAGCGATGCTGACCGCTGCCGTGGCCGTTGCGCCGAGATGACCGATGATGCCGCCCTGCACCGCCAGGTTGATGCCCCATGTGATGTCGCCGACGATGACAGGCATCCCATACCGGAAGTAACGCTTGAACAGATCCATTTCCACATGGAAGAGGTTCTTGAACCGGATGCCCAGCCGATTGTCGAAGAACCGGACAAACACCAGCATGATGACGCATTCCATGATGCGGACGGACAAGGTGGCGATGGCGGCGCCCTGAACCCCAAGCGCCGGTGCGCCGAGATTTCCGAAGATTAGCAGCCAGTTCAGGAACACGTTTACGGTAAATGTGACCATGGACAGGTACATGCCGATTTTCACACGCTCCACCACCCGCATGGAAGCCATCAGCACCTGGGTGATGCAGTAGAACAGGTAGGACCAGCGGATGACGGTGTAGTAGCGCATCGCTTCCGGCATGACGGATTCGTCGTTCGAGAACAGGCGCAGAATTCCGAGCGGATTGATCATGGCCCAGGCAAACATCATGGCACTGACGGAAAGACCGAAGATCAGCGTCATGCCCACAATGGAGCGAACCCGCACAGCATCGCGCTTCCCCCAGTACTGGTTCGCCAGCACCATCATCGCGGAGGAAAGGCCGATGACCAGCATGTTCAGCAGGTTCTGGATCTGGTTGGCCACAAAGACGCCGGACAGGGCGACTTCGCCCAAAGAGCCGACCATCAGGTTGTCGGCCAGGCCGACTGAAAAGCTGATGACATTCTGCAGGGCCATGGGGGCTGCCAGCATCATGAGCCGCCTGAACAGGGTCATGTCGATCCAGCCTGTGTGAGTGGATGCGTCGTTCATTGTTCGCATGGGATCCTCCTGTCGGCATAGGGGCCAAGATGCATCATAACACGTGTCCAAATCAGGAGCAATGGACGATCCGGCAGCGGATTTGTACAAAAAAGAAAGAAATGCATCCGATGGGATGCATTCCTTTCTTCAAGCGTCTTTGTGTTGCGTCATGCCTTCCTGACCATGCGGAATACCCTTCGGTCACACACGGTGAAGAAGAAATGGATACACATAATCCTGTCAGGCTTTTGCGGACTCCTCGATGGCCACGGCCACCGCAACGGTCGCGCCGACCATGGGGTTGTTGCCCATGCCCAGGAAGCCCATCATCTCGACGTGCGCGGGAACGGAGGAAGATCCGGCGAACTGCGCGTCCGAGTGCATGCGGCCCATGGTGTCGGTCATGCCGTAGGAAGCGGGACCGGCTGCCATGTTGTCCGGATGGAGCGTACGGCCTGTTCCGCCGCCGGAGGCGACGGAGAAATACTTCTTGCCCTGTTCGTAGCATTCCTTCTTGTAGGTGCCGGCGACAGGGTGCTGGAAGCGGGTGGGGTTGGTGGAGTTGCCGGTGATGGAGACATCCACGCCTTCCTTGTGCATGATGGCGACGCCTTCGCGGACATCGTCGGCACCGTAGCAGCGGACGCCTGCGCGTTCACCTTTGGAATAGGCGATCTCCCGGACTGTCGCCACTTCACCCGTGCCATAGTCGAACTGGGTCTGCACATAGGTGAACCCGTTGATGCGGGAAATGATTTGGGCCGCATCCTTGCCGAGGCCGTTGAGGATGACCTGCAGGGGCGTCTTGCGAACCTTGTTGGCGCTCTTGGCGATGCCGATGGCACCTTCCGCGGCGGCAAAAGATTCATGACCGGCGAGGAAGGCGAAGCATTTCGTTTCTTCACGCAGCAGCATGGCGCCCAGGTTGCCGTGTCCGATGCCGACCTTGCGGTCGTCCGCGACGGAGCCGGGGATGCAGAAGGCCTGGAGGCCGATGCCAATGGCTTCGGCCGCATCGGCTGCTTTCGTGCAGCCTTTCTTCAGGGCGATGGCCGCACCGGCCACATAGGCCCAGCAGGCATTCTCGAAGCAGATGGGCTGAATGGATTTCGCGAGGGCGTAGACATCCATGCCCTTGGCTTTGCAAAGGGCTTCGGCTTCATCGAGGTCGGCGATGCCATATTGGTTCAGGGCGGCATTCACCTGCTTGATACGTCTGTCATAGCTTTCAAACTTTGGCATGCTTGAGGTCCTCCCTTCTTTATTCGTGGCGCGGATCCACGATCTTCGCGCCTTCTGCGAAACGGCCGTAGCTGCCGGTCGCCTTTTTCACGGCTTCGTTCGCGTCCACACCGGCCTTGATGGCATCCATCATCTTGCCCATGTTGACAAATTCGTAACCGATGATTTCGTTGCCTTCGTCGAGGGCAACGCGGGTTACGTAGCCTTCGGCCATTTCCATGTAGCGCGGGCCCTTGGCAAGGGTGCCGTACATGGTGCCGACCTGGCTGCGCAGGCCTTTTCCGAGATCCTCAAGACCGGCACCGATGGGGAGTCCCCCCTCGGAGAAGGCGGTCTGGGAGCGGCCGTATACGATCTGGAGGAACAGCTCGCGCATGGCGGTGTTGATGGCATCGCATACGAGGTCAGTGTTCAAGGCTTCCAGAATGGTCTTGCCGGGAAGGATTTCAGCGGCCATGGCGGCTGAATGGGTCATGCCGGAGCATCCGAGTGTTTCCACCAGGGCCTCCTGAATGATGCCGTCCTTCACATTCAGGGTTAGCTTGCATGCGCCCTGCTGGGGTGCACACCAGCCTACGCCGTGGGTGAGGCCGGAAATGTCCGAAACCTCTTTGGCCTGAACCCATTTCCCTTCCTCGGGAATGGGGGCCGCCCCATGGTTGGGTCCTTTGGCAATGCACATCATGTTGGCGACTTCGTGTGTGTATTCCATGTTTGGCTCCTTTCGATGAAGTGGTACGCTTTGCGGAACCCGGCAGGCCTCGGCGACGAAACTTGATGTCCCTGTCCTGATGCCTGACAGAATCTTGACAATTATATCACAACGTCCTGCCAATTTGGATAGGAAATATATACCATATAAAAGGCAATATATTCCATTCGTAAGGATTGACACTTGGAAAACCCTGTGTTAGCATGAAAGTTACAACAACGATGACGAAGACATGTGCATTCGCCACCACACCGCAGAGAGGGCAGGCCACCGGCTGAAAGCCGCCTGTGCAGGAGCAAAGGCATACCCCTTCCGAGTTTGGACTTGAACGGAATCGGCGATCCTGTTTTCGGACGGATCGGCGGATTCCCAGTAATCATCCACGGGGGCCCCGTTACGGCGTGCGAGTGATGCAGTTCCGACAGATTGACGGACTGCATAAACGAGGTGGAACCATGGAGCAGCGCTTCATCCTTGACGGATGGGCGCATTTTTGCGTTTTCGGCCAATGAAAACGCATCATTGCAGAAAGGAGAAGGTCATCATGCCAAACATCACCTTGAAAGACGGTTCCGTGAAAGAGGTGGCTGCGGGAACCACCATTCTGGAAGTCGCAAAGGGCATCAGCGAGGGCCTGGCCCGTGTGGCACTGGCTGCGGAGAGGAACGGCGCTGTCGTGGATCTCTCCCGGGCCGTTGAGGCCGATTGCACCCTGAACCTCCTCACCTTCGATGCGGAGGGGGGCAAACTGGCCTTCTGGCACACCACGTCCCACATCATGGCCCAGGCGGTACGGAAATTGTTCCCTCAGGCGCAGCTCGCCATCGGACCTGCCATCGACAACGGCTTCTATTATGATTTCGATGTCGAGCGCCCGTTCACACCGGATGATCTGGCTGCCATCGAAAAGGAAATGGATGCCATCGTGAAGGCCGATCTGAAGCTGGAACGCTTCACGCTTGGCCGGGAAGAGGCACTCGCCCTGATGGCTTCCGAACCGTACAAGATGGAACTCATCAACGACCTGCCCGCCGATGCGGCCTTGTCGTTCTACAGACAGGGTGACTTCACGGATCTTTGCGCCGGCCCGCACCTGCTTTCAACCGGCAAGGTGAAGGCCGTGAAGCTCCTCAAGGTGGCTGGTGCCTACTGGCGCGGGGACGAGAAGAACAAAATGCTGCAGCGGATTTACGGCATTTCCTATCCGAAGGCCGCCCAACTCGAGGAATATGTGAAACTGCAGGAAGAAGCGGAACGCCGCGACCACCGCCGCATCGGGAAGGATCTCGATCTCTTCTCGATGAACGACCAGGTTGGACAGGGTCTCGCGCTATGGCACCCCAAGGGCGCCAAGATCCGATACCGCATTGAGGAGTTCTGGAAGAAAAAACACCTCAAAAGTGGCTATGAAATGGTCTATACGCCACATATCGGACGCGGCGAATTGTGGGAAACATCCGGGCATCTCGGTTTCTACAAGGAGAGCATGTATTCTCCGATGGATGTGGACGGCCAGGAGTTTTATGCAAAGCCCATGAATTGTCCGTTCCATGTCATGATTTACAAGGCGGGCATGCACTCCTACCGCGATCTGCCGTTCCGCTGGGCGGAACTCGGCACGGTCTACCGGTATGAAAAAAGCGGTGCCCTGCATGGACTGCTGCGTGTCCGCGGCTTCACCCAGGACGACGCCCATCTCATCTGCGCGCCGGAACAGATGCCGGCGGAAATCCGCCGTGTCCTTCGTTTCAGCCTCGACCTCCTGAAGGATTTCGGGTTCGACCAGTACCATATCTATGTTTCCACGCAGCCGAAGGGCAAATCGGTCGGTGAAACCCATCAGTGGGATGCCGCCACGGTCGCCCTGAAGGAAGCCGTGCTGGCAGAAGGTCTGGACTGCGATGTGGATGAAGGCGGCGGCGCCTTCTACGGCCCGAAGATTGACATCAAGATCAAGGACGCGCTCGGTCGCGAGTGGCAGCTTTCCACCATCCAGTTCGACTTCAATCTGCCGGAACGATTCGACATGACCTATATCGCCGCAGATGGCAGCAAACAGCGCCCGTACATGATTCATCGCGCGCTTCTCGGGTCCATTGAACGTTTCTTCGGCATCCTCATCGAACAGTATGCCGGCGCGTTCCCGACCTGGCTGGCGCCGGTGCAGGCGAAAATCCTTCCTTTGACGGACCGGCATGCCGAATATGCCGAGAAGGTGGCGGAAGCCCTGCGGGAAATGGATGTGGATGTCGAAATCGACCGCCGGAACGAAAAGGTCGGTTATAAAATCCGGGAAGCGCAGATGGAAAAAGTCCCTTATATGCTCGTGCTCGGGGACAAGGAGCTGGAAGCCGGTGCCGTGGCCGTCCGCTCACGCAGGGAAGGCGACCTTGGCGCCATGCCGCTTGAAGATTTCGTGGCGCGCATTGCGGAGGAGATCCGCAAACGGGTGAACTGAAGAGAATCTTCATGGATTGGTACATGCAGAGAATCATCATGGATTGGTACATGCAGAGAATCATCATGGATTGATACATGCAGAGAATCATCATGGATTGGTACATGCAGAGAATCATCATGGATTGGTACATGCAGAGAATCTTCATGGATTGATACATGCAGAGAATCATGCGAAGAGGCGTCATGTAAAAATATGACGCCTCTTCGCATTTTTTCGATGATATTCACACATGGAATCTGTTGGTTTGCAGGATTTTCGGGTAACTATTGAACAAGCCAAAATCAATATCACCGAGACATGATGATTATCTATCACGGGGGGGATTTCCATGAGGAATTTGAAGCTGCTTTCAAAGATGTTGCTATTGGTTCTTATTCCGTTCATGGCCGTTCTCCTGATTGCGATGATGGCCATACAGATAATGTCGGTCACCGCCAAGGAAAGCAGACAAAGTCTCTACGACACGACTTACATCGCTGCGACCACCATGATCAATGCGGACAGGGATCT